>OGME01000012.1_pt1 | contig 161083 bp, 169 predicted proteins | sample 1572981 | NCBI WGS metagenome assembly OGME01 (sample SAMEA2581902, study PRJEB24529) | metagenome | biome: Human gut stool | place: China | collected 2011
GATATATAGGCACTTACATACAATGGTTTTACATAATAAAATCGCTTACATAACCCACCTTATGTAAAAGCTTACATAACGTGGGGCACGGAACGCTGCTTGGCTACGGGAAGCGTCCGAAAAGCCGGCTGTTGAAGAAGCTGGAAGCGGGCGACCGGAATATTTATGGGGAATACATATCCTACTGCCACTACAAGGGACGGAAAATCCGCTCGATAGAGCGGCGACGGAAAATGGAATTTCTGCTGCTGTACGAGCCGTGAGTTTGCTACAAAAAAATAACCGATGAAATTGTATGCTTCATCGGTTATTTTTTAGAATACCACCGTTAAACATTCGGTATGATTCCTTGCCTTATGACCTTGCCGTTCCTATAAAGTTCAATGCTTCCCGGATGGAAGCCCATTTCTTGTAAGGCTATATACCGGATATAGTCCTCATATTCCTTGCCACCGAAATTTTTGCCTGTCAGGTTGTTGAAAAACATAGGGATGCTTACGCCGTTGCTGCCGGATAATACGGTCTTGCCGTCTTGTCTGATTTCGTCCATATATGTAATAGTTTTTTATGATACCAATTTATCGAAGATGGGAGCAAAAGGGCTTTTTGCTACTTTTGTGCCGCTTCCTGCTCACTGTCAAAAGTAGCGGGCAGCAAACTTCGCCACCCGCCAAAGGGTCAGAAACGGGCGTAAAGTCCCGTTACCTGCGTGAAAATGGGCTGGAGCATATCGAAGTACACTCCCTCGTATCTGGCGATGTCCTTGACCTTGATGTCCGCATACTTCGTCAGTGTCTGACGGTAAAAGTGCATGGTGTATGTGTCGGTATCCTCGTCCAAGATGATTTTCAGTCTGTTGGCTGAAGTCTTGTTCCTTGCAAGGCTCATTTGAAGTCCGTTGCCTAAACTGATGAAATTGCGGCTGCCCGTCATTACTGCGAAGCTGTGTCCGCCCAACTGCTGTAAGATTGTATTCGCTACCATTTGTCTGTGAATTTAAGTTATTGTCAGTGGGTAGCTTCTGCCACCCGATTTTTTTCTCATTTGGAGTTCATGCGTTGCCGTATGTACTCAAGCGTGCGCTCGGCAATGGGCTGTGTTTCCTTGTTCCAAAGGTCATAGTCATGTACGGATATTCCCACGCTCCGCAAATCACGGATATAGCCGGATACATAATCTCCCGTGGGGAAGTATGCGAACTGCATCCATGCGTCCTTTTCGTCTGTCAGTATAAAATAGTATTTCATGCTCTTTCCATTTTATGGGTTTTCACTTCATGTGCGAGTGGGCGGTGTTTCCACCGCCACGCACTCAAAATTCTTTCATCTCCGCAATGGAGGTATGCTTTCTGAGCCATTCCACCACGTGCACCGTATTGTATTCGGAAGTGATGACTGCCGTATGGTCGTTTATCGGGGTCATGCGTGTGCTTTCGTAGCCGTCTATCCATTCCTTCAGACTTTCCACTCCCCATGCAGGGCAGTCAAACATACGGTCTAATACGCAAATGGGGTCGCTGAATGTAACTATCAGCGTGTCATATCCTGCTGTCATAATCTGTCCTCCTTTTCTTTTATCCATTCGTCACGCAACCGTCTGCACTCCTCCAAAGTGGGCTTCACGCAGGAGAACAGTTCTCCCGACAAGGTGTCCCGATAGTCGTACTGGTACATCGTGCGGACTTTACGCCCGATTTTCATTTGGAATTTCTCGTACTTCTCACCTGTCGTGCAGGTGCTTACTCCGTTGATGGTCATTCTTGTTGCCATAGCCTTTTCAATTAAAATTCAACAATCAAAAGTCTGTAATCCGTGTTTCCATAAATGGTGGGTACACCTTTTTGCTTGACCCACAAATGCCTGCGTCCAAATCCGTAGAGGAAGAAGTCGTTGAAGTCCTTGTCTTGGGCTAAGGTCGCCATCGCTTCCCTCACTTCCTTCCCGTTCCTTGTCAATACCAATGTATTGACAAGTCTGATGAATGTTTCGGGCAGCTTCTCATGCCACCCGAAAAACAAGTTTTCAATTTTTACGTCCATATCTGTAAGTATTAAGTCATTATACGTTTATGCCGCCTTGTTCATCCGTTGGCGTATCAGTTCGGCATTGCTCTCCACAAGGTTTATGATGCGGTCGTGGTATTCGGTATTGGAATTGCATACACCTCTGCTTTGTACGACCTTGAATGTATCTAATGACAATTCCACTGTTTCAATACGTTTTCCGTCTATCCGTGCGGAAAGTATCAGTGTGTTGTCCTGATTATAATATTCGTTGGTATAGACGCAGTGGTGCATGGCTTTCCCTTCTTCCAAAAATTCGTCCACACTCTGTAACACTTTGATAACGAGCAATCCGTCTGTCAGTGCGAGATTGAAAAAAACGGCTTTCTTTCGTATATAATTTTCTTTGTCTTTCTCCATGTCTTCCAATTTCTTACGCTCACGTTCCAACCGCTCGGCTTCCTGCAATATGCGTTGTTGCTCCCGTTCACGTTCCAATATGACTTGCCGTTTTTCCATGTACCGGTCATGTGCTGCCTTGAGGTCGGGCGGACAGACAAAATGAGGGTTACGCAAGTCTTTGCCTAATTTATCCAACAGATATACAAGGTCGCACCATATTACCATGTCCGATATGTCATATTTATTGCGCATGGCAATTTTATAGGAGTTCCAACATCTGTCAAGTGTTTGCGGATTGAATAGGAAATGGCGCAGGTGATTGATTTTTCCCGCCTTCATCAATGTTTCCACCCGACTGTCAGAAAGCAGTGCAGGGATTAGCTTGGTCGGAACAATGCCGTGAAAGTTCCTTTTGAAGCCGTTCCTTTTCAATGTGTCAATAACTCTGATTTTCGGATACATGGGGCAATATGAAATGTGGTCATAAGCGATGTTGTCCTGCCGGATAGCCATAGGCGAGCCAAAAGAGAAAGTGTCCAAATATCTGCCAAGTATCCGTTGTATGCCCACGACAGCCTTGCGTCCCTCCTTGTTCCACCAATACTGCCCGATTTCAAACGCATAAGGTTGCGCCTTGAGTCCTTTTTCCATTTCCACGATAAGCAGGAACATGCGCAGCACTTGGTATTCTCCGCTTGTGGTAAGTATGGTAAAGTATTGTTTTTGCTGAACCTTGCGTGCATAGGTAAGACGGACTTCAAGCCTTGCCCCACATTCGGGACAAGTGCATTGTTTGGTCTGTTCGCTCATTATCCAGCTATGACCGCAATCCATACAGGTGGTACGACCTTTCGGCAAGCGGTGTGCGAAGTGGGCTATACATTCACGGAACGCCCATTTCATCTGTGCTTTGCTTATACGGGGCAGTTTCTTGCTTTGGGCAAAAACCGCTTTTTCAAACTTGTTTCTCGGTTTCATAATCAAAATTCAAATAATGAGGGTTGGACTTGTGTTTCTTTTTTCGCTGCCGTCTTGTTGCGGTTCTGTAGCTTTTGGAGTTCCATCTGCTGATATTGGGCAACCGCCTTTCTCCTTGCTTCCTGCTTTTCCTCTTCTGTCAGTTCCACCACATGGTTTACAGCTACTTGACATTGTATCGGCTTGCCTACTTCAATCTCGTTTTCATCGTAATAGTGAATGGCTTGTCCGTAAATCTCTCCGTCTGAAAAGCCATTGCAACCGCTTTTCTGCACATAGTTCAGAATGTATGTGACGCAATCGTCTATGTTCTTGGCTGGGTTGCGGTAACTTTTGGCAAAGAGTTCATCTTCCGCTGCTCTCTGCTCCAAAAACATCTGTATGGTTCGTTTAAAATGTTCTGTTCCTTTCATAATCTTAAATTTTAGTCGGGTTGTCATTCAAATAAAGTATCTCGCAATCTTCCACTTCTGTGGGAAGTCCGAAGAGGGGGTAATGGGTAAAATAAGGCTGTGCGTTCCCTTCTTCATCTGTGAGGGGTGAAACTGTCTGTACCTGCCATTGCTTCATCCATCTGTCTATTGTCAGAACTTCATCATCTGTGAGTGCGGTTGCATCGCCATTGATGATATAGCCCAAACTCCATGTGGGTATCTTTTCCGTTGTCTTGTTCATGTCCGTATCTTTTAGTGTGTCAAACAATTTCTTGTAAAATCTCTATGTGGTATTGTGGTGAACATTCCACCAAAAGAAAACCGATGAAGTCCTTTCTCGCTTCCTTATTGAGTTCGTGGTACAATTCACGGAAAGTTGAGAAGTTGCCGTTAATGTAGGTTTCCACCATATACTCGAAGATGTTGTCCACTTCGTAATACCTGCATTGCTGAAATGCGCTCTTGCTGTGTCTTTTTCTTTTCATATCTTGATTTTTTAGATTGTCAGTAACCAAACCATTAAGGCGATTAAGCCTACAAGTGATGCGGTGGTGATGAGTATTCCAAACACGAAACTCAACACACCTATCAGGATTTCCGTTGCGATGCCTATCGCCAAACTTCCGACACAAAGGGCAATGCCCGATGCTGCCGTTACCATTGCGGACAATGCTTTCCACAATGCCTTTCCGATGTCGTTCAATGTCATTCCCATATCTTCCAATTTTTAGATTGTTACTTGTTTCTTTCGGATTGGGAGGGTCGGGTCGTTTTTTTTTCTTTTCGCCTCTCCGTATGTCCGAAATTTCCTTGTGCCGTCTTCCGACCGCATCGGTCGTTTTCGTTTCGGGGGCTTCTCAAAGGTCGGGATTAGATGATGCAAGGTTTGTCGGACAAAATACTACCTGAGCTTGTGAGGGTGGAGATTTTTCCGGACAACCGCAAGCGGCTTGACCTTGCAGCAGCGTATTGTCCCGAAATTACCTTTGCCCCAGCAACGAAAATGACATACTGATGCTTGTCCTGAAGGCGGCATGGAAACGGAGGCATACACATGGAGAGGTGAAAAGGAAAAGGGAACGGATGGTATGGCGTAATGCGCCATAGGGGATAGATAAAGGGCGGTGCAACAACAAAGGGAAAAGCACCGCTTTTCTACCACTGTGATGGAAGTCTTGCAATCGTTATTGTTATGTATGTATGGTTTGCGGTTACAGGTATTCCTCCGATGTTTTGCCTCAAAATGGATTTTGAAGATTTACATAAAAGTCGGTTTTAAGGCAGCGGTCTTTTTGAAAAATGATACAACAGACTGATACATAATGTGTAAGATGCTATTAAAAAGCCAGTTAGAGGTCTGAACCTTAATCCATACTGATTTGATTTTGAAAAAAATAGAATAAAAATTTGCTGTTACAGAAAAAATGTGTATCTTTGCACTCGTAATGATGAAACGTGCAGACATTATTAAGTCATATTAGGACATAGTCAGTTAAATGTTTGTTACATATTCGTTACAGAAAAGACATACGGTCGACGTAACAATTTGAAAATCAAATTGTGGACATCTTCGGGTTCGAGTCCCGTACGCACCGCTAAAAAGGAATCCGCTAAAAACGGGTTCCTTTTTTCGTTAAGCCGAAGATATCTACATAAATAGGCGCCCTCCCTACGTTGTTTCATTAGCCGGACTAAGCGTTTTCATCCTTTCTATTATGCCTGTCTGTCCGTCAGATTACTATAGTCTTCGGCAGCGGACTGTATAGTCCGCTACTGTAGACCGTACAGTCCATTGCAGTAGACTGTACAGTCTGCCGTCGCAGACTGTAATAATCTTCCGTTTAAAAGACCTTGGCCGACCATGGGAAACGGCTTATTCTTCCCTTTGCTTGTGGTATGACATTTCCGAATTTTCTCAAAATATTATGCTCACACACTTTTTGACTTAATCCCAATTAAGTATATATTTACCAAAATCTTACTAGTATTTACCGATATTTTCACCTATTATGATACCGCCTTTGATACCATTGGCGATACCGTCTTGATACTTTTCTTGCCAGACTACGCTGTCTTTCGGATTAATCATTTGCAGATAAAGAGTCTTACTTTTATCCGATAAGCCGAAGGTTTGTACATCCAGCTGATAGGCTTTGAACCAAAGGTCTTCACCTGCTTCATAAATTCCTTTGCTTGTTTGCAGATATATACACTCTGAAGGATAACCAGACAATTGTTTGTTAACCGAAGAGAACAAACTATCTATAGTACTTGTTCCATTCGTTTTTTCATTTGCAAGAAAATTCCGTCCTTGCGCATATATAGAAAAAGAACATATGAAGTATAATAAAATAATCTTTTTCATAACTCTGTAGTTGCATTTTATTATGAAATAATATGTATACAAAAATAATAAAAGTGTAATTCATTAACAATCAGAATTACACTTTTTTTCTGCCAAAGAATTATATTTTCAACCTATTTCTCGGCTTGTTCTCTATCTTTTAGAATGTGGCTTACACCCAGCTTTTCTTTAAAGGAAAAGCCTATTTTTGATTTCGGAGTAAAAAAACATATCCAATACTTGCCACATACTTTTGTCACTGAGTAAAGAAATAAGAAAATCAAAACTGTTTCTTAATTTAGAATACATTTTAGTTGTATCTTCTATTCTTTTTCTCTTACTTTGTAAAACTAACATATCAGTATTATCGCGTTTACATATTTGAAAACCAAAATTAGCATGAAAAGGAATATATTATTCATGTTCTTTTTACTGCCTTTTATCGCTATGGGGCAAACGTACAAATATATAGGGATAGAAGACGGACTGAGCAACCGAAGAATATTCAACATTCAAAAAGACTCAAAAGGATATATGTGGTTTCTTACCAATGAGGGAATGGACCGCTATAATGGCAAAGAAATAAAACACTATAAATTAGCTGACGAAGAAAATAAAAGAAATGCCCAAAATCATCTTACATGGCTGTTTCGAGAGAAAGAAAACTTATGGATTGTAGGTAAAACCGGAAAAATATTTGAATATCATCATCAGTTTGACAGATTTATACCCACCTATAAACCTGCCAACTTATCCTTGTCTATTTCATACAGCTATTTAGACAATCGAGGCAATATATGGCTGTGCGACAAAGATTCGATTATACTATATAATACGCAGAGTGATCAAATTTCACGTATTTACAACCCACTGAGCAGCAACATTACCTCTATGGTACAATCAGACAACTCCCATTTCTTCATTGCGACAGAAAAGGGAATACGCTATTGCTGTATAAATGACAATGAGTTACAGCCAATTCCCATTCCTCCATTGGATGAAATCAAAGGGCAAATCAGCGAACTCTATTATCACAGAGTATTGAAACGACTGTTTATCGGAACATTCGAAAAGGGCATCTTTGCCTATGATTTGCCCACGCGCCAAATTCTTCATTCCGAAACAGATTTAAGCGATGTCAATATTACCCAAATCAGTGCCCTGAACGAGAATGAACTTTTAATTGCTACCGAAGGTATGGGGATTTACAAAATTCAGGCTAACAGTGGCGTGATACATCCTTATCTCACCACCAACTACGAAAGCAATAACGAGATGATGGGAAATATCATCAATGATATCTATGTGGATGAGGAAAAGAGAATATGGCTTGCCAATTATCCTACGGGAATCACCATAGTCGACAACCGATATCAAAACTACCACTGGATAAAACATTCCATCGGCAACAAGCAATCTCTGATTAATGATCATGTGCATACCATCATCGAAGATAGCGAAGGAGACTTATGGTTTGGTACCGGCAACGGTATCAGTCTTTACAACACTAAAACACGTCAATGGCATTCGTTCCTGAGTTCTTTTGACAAACAACTCAAAGATAAGAACCATATATTCATTGCTTTGTGCGAAGTTACTCCCGGAATTATTTGGGCAGGTGGATATACTTCCGGTATTTACAAAATTAACAAGAAAGCACTTTCTGTGGAGTACTTCTCTCCTTCATTGCTGACGCCCATCAATATGCGCCCTGACAAATACATCCGAGATATGATAAAAGATTCCGAAGGAAATATCTGGTCCGGAGGATATTACAATCTAAAATGCTTTGACTTAAAAAATAATAAGGTAAAATTATACCCCGGGGTAAATTCAATTACATCTATCAGAGAAAAAGACAGTGACCACATGTGGATTGGCACTGCTACCGGTTTGTATCTGCTAAATAAGAACACAAGCCAATATAAATATATAGAGATTCCCGGAGAGTCTACTTACATCAATACTCTTTATCAAGCTCCCAACGGATTATTGTACGTCGGTACCAGTGGTTCCGGTCTAATAATTTATAACCCCGACAAAAATACCTTCAAACAATTCCACACAGATAATTGTGCACTACTCACCAACAGCATCTTTACCATACTGCCCGAAGTGAACGGAAATATCATAATGAGTACAGAAAACGGTATCACCTGCTTTTCCAGCAAAGATAAATTATTCTATAACTGGACTAAAGAGCAAGGGCTTATGTCTGCCAACTTCAATGCTTCTGCCGGTGTATTACTCAAAGATAAAGGATTTATATTCGGCAGCATAGACGGTGCCATCGAGTTTCCCAAGGATATTAAATTTCCTCATTATCAATTTTCCAAAATTATTCTAAGTGATTTCCGACTATCCTATCAGCCTGTATTCTCCGGTGAAGAAAATTCTCCATTGACGGAAGATATCGATGATATAAAAGTATTGAAACTGTCTCACAATCAAAATACTTTCTCACTAAAAGTATCGACCATCAACTACGACTTTCCATCCAATGTGCTTTACAGCTGGAAACTGGAAGGCTTTTATACTACCTGGAGTCCCCCGAGAGCAGAAAACATAATCCATTTCGCCAATCTGAAACCCGGAAAATACAAACTGTATATTCGTGCTGTGTCCAAAGAGGAACAGAATGTCATATTCGAAGAACGCACCATCGATGTCATAATCGCACATCCGGCATGGCTCAGTTTTTGGGCTATATTATGCTATATAGTGCTAGGGATACTCTTGCTTTTTATCATTACCAGAATTATCTATTTTAAAAAACAGAAAAAGATTTCCGATGAAAAAACTCAATTTTTCATCAATACCGCACATGACTTGCGCACGCCGCTAACCCTGATCAAAGCTCCATTAGAAGAGTTGAGTGAAAAAGCACAGTTGACGGCAAGCGGACTCAACTGTATGAAAACTGCTCTGAAAAATGTGGACGCTTTGTTACGTTTGACCACCAATCTTATCAACTTCGAACATACCGAAGTCTATTCCCCTAAGCTATACATAGCTGAATTTGAGCTGAATACTTATATGCAAAACCTATGCAATGGCTTTCATTCTTATTCAGCCACAAAGAATATAGATTTTACTTACGAAAGTAATTTCAAGGAAACAAAAGTATGGTTTGACAAAGAAAAGATGGACTCCATCTTAAAGAATATCATATCCAATGCCTTGAAATACACTCCTGATTATGGTCACGTAAACGTCTGCGTCACCGAGACCAAAGACTCTTGGAAAGTCAAGGTATCTGATACAGGAATTGGCATTCCTGCCGAAGAAAAAAAGAAAATATTCAAACTGCACTTCCGTGGCAGCAATGCCATCAATTCTAAAATAACCGGTAGCGGAATCGGACTAATGTTGGTATGGAAATTGGTAAAGCTTCATGGAGGAAAAATCAATATCGACAGTACCGAACATCAGGGAACAGACATCAGACTTATTTTCTATAAAGGTTATGAGCATCTGCGTCATTACAGCATCGTAGAGCCGAATCAAGAACTGCCGGCCAAAGAAGTTGTCGAACAAGCGAAAGTTACAGAAACGCCCGAAAAGCTACAGGAAATGATTGAAGCCGCATTATTACAACGCATTCTCATCGTAGAAGACAATGATGAATTGCGCAGTTATCTCGCCACATCACTTGCAGGAGCTTATACCATACAAGCTTGCAGCAACGGAAAAGAAGCATTGATTATCGTTAAAGAATTTTGGCCTGACTTAATCCTCTCTGACATTATGATGCCCGAAATGCGCGGAGATGAACTATGTACAGCTATTAAAACAAATATTGAAACATCACATATTCCTATCGTATTACTCACTGCGTTAAACGATGAGAAGAATATTCTAAATGGATTGGCAACCGGTGCAGATGGTTATATCACCAAACCATTCAGCATCAAAATGCTAAAGGCAAGAATATCCAATATACTGTCCAACAGAGATTTATTACGGCAAAGATATGCGATGGCCACTAAAATGGATTCAGAAAAGCCGGGATTGTTGCCTGCTGAAGCCAACACACTGGACTGGAAGTTCATAACCGACGTAAAGAACAATATAAAAAATAATATTGATAATACAGATTTTACCGTAGACTCTTTATGCTCATTACATAACATGAGCCGCACTAGTTTCTATAACAAACTGAAAGCATTGACAGGACAGTCTCCCGCCGATTATATCAGAGACTTCCGTCTGAATACGGCTGCACAATTGTTGCAGAAAAAAAAGTACTCAATTACAGAAGTAGCAGAAATGACAGGATTTTGCGACAGCAAATATTTCAGAGAGGTATTTAAAAAGCACTTCAATGTAAGTCCCAGTAAGTATGGGAAAGAGGATAAAAAATAAGTATAAGATATATTCAGGCAGGCAGTTACAACAGTTCCTTACACTTATATTATAAACTGTAGGAGTGTGTCAAAACCAAACCGGTCTATCCCATCGTCAGCTGTAGGGGCAGGCAAACCCTGCCCCTACAAACTAAACAATACCTCATTACCCTTCTATTTCACTCAGTTCCAACCAACGCATTGATTTTTCATCAATCAAATCATTCAGTTCCGGTAATCGCTTCGATTTCTCGGTCAGCTCTTCTACACTCAAGGTTCCACTACAAAGGGCAGATTCTATATCTGCTTTCTCCTGTTCCAGTTCTCCTATTTCCTTTTCCAACCGCTCGTACTCCTTCCTTTCCTTGAAAGTCATACGGCGTTTATCATTCAACCGTACACGTGCCGTTTTCTCCTCTTTCGGCTTCTCGGCTTCCTTCTCACGTTGCTCTTTCACTTCGCGCCAATCTCTATAATCAGAATAGTTGCCGGGAAAATCACGAATATCACCTTGTCCTTTGAATACCAATAAGTGGTCTACCACCTTATCCATAAAGTAACGGTCATGACTCACCACAATCACACAACCCTTAAAGTTCTGAAGATATTCTTCCAACACCTGTAAAGTAATAATATCCAAATCATTGGTTGGTTCGTCCAGTACCAAAAAGTTTGGATTACGCATTAACACCGTACAGAGATAAAGCCGGCGCCGCTCTCCCCCACTCAACTTATACACATAACTGTGCTGCGTTTCAGGTGTAAAAAGAAAATGCTGAAGAAACTGCGAAGCTGTAAGGCGCTTACCATTGCCCAGTTCAATTACTTCGGCAATATCCTGCACCACATCTATCACTTTCATCTGTTCATCAAACCGTAAGCCATCCTGCGAATAATATCCGAAACGCACCGTCTCGCCAATATCTATCGTACCGCTGTCCGGCTTCTGCTCGCCCATCAGAATCTTGATAAAGGTGGATTTTCCCGTACCGTTGTTTCCCACAATTCCCATCTTCTCGTATCGGGCAAAGATATAAGAGAAATCGTCCAAAATCTTCAAGTCACCGAAACTCTTGTAAAGATGGTCTGCTTCAAAAATTTTCGAGCCGATATATGACGCCTTCATTTCCAGCTTCACATTACCGTCATTGAAACGTTGTTTTGCCACCTTTTCCAGCTCATAAAAAGCCTCCTCCCGATAACGCGCTTTATGTCCGCGTGCCTGTGGCATACGGCGCATCCATTCCAATTCCGTACGATATAAATTATTGGCACGGGCTATTTCGGCGTTTGTCGCCTCTATGCGTTCTTGGCGTTTTTCTAAATAATAACTGTAATTACCTTTATAAGAGTAAACCTGCTTATTGTCTATTTCGATAATTTCAGAACAGACACGATCAAGGAAATAGCGATCGTGAGTCACCATCAAAAGACTGATATTGCCACGTCTCAAATAATCTTCCAACCACTCCGTCATATCAAGGTCGAGGTGATTGGTAGGCTCATCCAAAATCAGGAAATCAGGCTCCGTGATAAGCACATTCGCCAAAGCAACACGTTTGAGCTGTCCTCCCGAGAGATGCTTCACCTGCTGATTGAAATCACGGATTTTAAGTTGCGAAAGAATCTGTTTTGCCTTTCGTTCATAATCCCAGGCTTTTTCATGTTCCATGCGTGCCAGCAGGTCCTCCATTCCCGGATTACCTTCGGTTTCCATACACCTTTCATATTCCTTAATAAGTTGCACGGTAGTATTACCGTGATGGAAACACGCTTCAAGCACAGTCAGTTCTTCGGGATAGTGAGGATCTTGCTCCAAGTAGCCTACACACAAATCACGACGAAACACAATGCTGCCTTCATCATAACCTTCTTTTCCGGCTATAATATTCAATAATGTAGTCTTACCGCTACCGTTCTTGGCTATCAAACCGATACGTTGTCCTTCGGCTACCCCCAAAGAAATTTGATTAAATAAAACCAAATCACCAAACGATTTTGTAAGTCCGTCTATCTGTAAATATGGAACCATTCTCTTTTTTAATTAATATCATCCAACACAGCTTCCGCTTCGCGCTTAATTTTCTTAAATTCAGCCTTCAGGTCACAAGGAAGGTTTTTCTTCGCTTTATTCCATACTATGGCGGCAGGATCAATCAGCATATCGGAATTCATAAACTGCAAAGCCGGATATTCTTCCTTTCCGTCTATCACTGTCACCCATTCCATGCCTTCCATCTCATTAACCAGAATTGTGCCAAAAGCCACACCGAAGTTCTCCCAAGCCATACGCTGTTGAGGTTGGAAACGCCCGCTATCCATTACTTCCTGAATCTTTTCGATATCCTCTTCCTGCGAAGAGAAGTCTTTTGTAAGCTGTTTCTTTATCGTACTTGAGGCCCATTCATAAGCACTATTCACCTCGCCTATCTCAAGCACTCGAATAGGAATAATCTCTTTAGGATAAGCCTTATTTTCACTGCGTATTTCTATGCTGGCAATAATATTCTCGGCAACAGTTTTATCACCACCCTTAGCTACCGTAAAAGAACATTCCACGCATATATCACGACAATCAATAACCCAAAAATGAGAGGTGTACCAAATGCCTTCTTCCTGAAAGCTATCCACACTGTAAGCCGATTGCACACCTCTTATCAGGGTCAATTCAGCAGCCGGATTTTCTTTCAATTCATAACTGACACATTCTTTTCCATAGTTTGTGTCAGCACCTCTATAAGCCGAGATACGGAAATTTCCACTCCATGTGTCGGGGTCATAAAATAAAAAACTCTCTTCTGTATCTTCAAACTCACGCCAACCCGCAGGATATTCCAGCGAGAACCAGCCACCGGGAGCAATGTATTTCATAGTTCCTATTTTTTATATTTATTTATTTCACCGGTAATACTTCAATCCAATAATCATCCGGATCATTAATGAAGTATAGCCCCATCTCTGTATTTTCATAACATACACATCCCATTTCTTTATGGAATTTACGCACTTCGTCATAATCTCCTTCTACACGCAGACAAAGATGGCTTTCATTTTCGCCCAATTCATAAGGCTGCGGATGATCACGTAACCAAGTCAGTTCCAGCAAGAAGTTACTATGATCATCAGCCATATATACTAAAATAAAAGAACCATCAGCAGCTACTTTTCGATTGGCTTCATGCAGCCCCAATGCAGTTTCGTAGAATCGAATACTCTGTTCCAAATTCGTTACATCAATATTAAAATGATCAAATCTTCCTTTTACTTTCATACTTCTTTAAATTTTTATAATCTGTCCGGGATATTTTATTTCTATAAAATGTGTTCCATAGGCTTCTGCCAAAACACGGAAAGCATTTGCTTTCCCATAGTCGGGCGCGAAATGCATCGGTACAAAAATATTTGTTTTTATTCTCTTCACAAACTGTTCGGGACCTCTCATATATTCACGTCCCAAACGCGGATCTACAGGAAACATTGCTACATCCAGTTCATGCGTATAATCATACAGGTTATCCACTTCATGAAGGAAATTCTTTTCATATCCCTTCCATTCCTGTTCCGTACTTTCTTCCATCCAATGCCAGTTATTCAAATCGCCGGCATGGAAAAATTTCTTGTTCTCTACTTCTATCAGAAAAGATACTCCTACATCCGTAGATCCGAATGCCCTGACCGATAAGGTTTCATCAGCATATTCCTCTCCTTTTTTCAACCAGACGGCGTCTTCTTTCTGCGCTCTTCTGTGTTTCAGAATATCCTTCGAAAAGATATAGATAATGTCTGGTCGCTGTGTTTTCCAGTCCAATACTTCCTTATTGAAATGATCTGGATGAAAATGGCTGGCCAGCACATATAACTTTCCGGGGCGGTGCAAAAGTTCATCATGCACCTTTCCCTGTTCAGGTGCCGCCACCGGTTCTTCAGGCTGTTCATTCATCAACCTGCGCAAAGCAGCTTCCGCCTGTTTGTCTTCTGTGTCACGGTAATAATCCATGATAACAGTATACCCATCGCCCAACAGGGCAAATCCGCTATGATAAATATAAACTAATTCCATACCTTTTATAACAAACTTACTTACCAATAGGTTGTACTTGCGCACGCGTCTTCTTGTCTATCTCCAGAAACATATAATTCACTTTTCCCGAATGGATAAGCGATTCGTTTTCTCTATATTTCTTATTGGCATATTCTTTTGATTTCTCAAAAGTAAGTTTCGACATTTGATTCTGCGATTTCCCCACCATGGTAGAATCCAGTTTTTCATCAGGAAAGAAATCGTCCAAATTCACATCTCCAATCATTGTTGTCTCCAGAAAATTCATATCGGTGTGAGTCTTGTCTGTGTAATAACCCACAAACATGTGCCCGGGGATACGTACCAATATAGGATTGATATTTATCGCCTTGAGCAATGAGGCGAGCAACACGCTCCCATCTACACAGTTTATCTGCGAAGACTCCAATGCATCATCCAACGTACGCACACGCTGAGTATAAACCACATTCGACGACAAACTGCTATTGGTTGTGGAACTATATTTAAAGTTACGTTTTTGCAATACATTCCATAAAGCATAAACTTGCTTATCCACATTTTCGGATTGACTTGTATCTCCCTGATACCCCAGGAAACGATTGACTAAGCGCGTGTCCAATGCTTCACGCAAAAGTTTGTCTATCTGCGGATGTTCCTCGTTCACATAAGCGGCAAAAAACTCACCTGTATCGTGAAATTTCATTTTATCGTCTACATAACCAAGCGGACACTCATTGATACTCCGCATAGAAATGGTTTTCAATCGCTGAGGCATTTTTTTTCTGTTAAGTTCCGCCTTGACAGATATACTAACGGGCACTGCCTGATTATTGTCACGCAAAGCTTGATAGTTCCAAATGATGTCGGGGAAAACAAGATATTCCTTACCGGGCTTAGGCAAAATAAATTCGGAAACAGATTCAGAGAAGAAAGGAGTTTCAGCCACTTCAATACGCAATTTACTATTGGCATAGCTATTTTTTATACGAATAGCAATACCTGATTTCGGATTACCAATATAATCGGAATCGGCAGGAACAATCAAGTCTCCATCCGTAGTAGCTGTAGAAAGTATAGTAGCCGGAAACACATTCCCCCCTAATTGATCTGTTATTTCGAAACCACTCCGAAACGGTTCATAGCGATAAACAAATACAGAAAATGCCATCACCAAAATGATAGATAGCACAATAGTTGACCACTGCCATCTATCGAGTTGTTTCAAATTTACTTTCCTCATGTTCATTAATCCATTTGCCCGACATGAAACCGAAGTCTATAACCGTCACCAGACTAAAACTTATATTCACTATAGGGTCGGATATATTCCTCCCCTACAATAGACAAAATAACAGCTGTTATTTTGCAGCGATGCTTTCGATTTCCACCAATGCACCTTTCGGCAATGCCTTAACTGCTATTGCAGAACGGGCAGGAAAATCACCTTCAAAATACTTGGCATAAACAGCATTCATTTCTGCAAATAAGGACATATCCGCTAAAAAAACAGTAGTCTTTACAATATTTGCAGTAGTCAAACCGGCTGCTGCCAATACATGCTTGATATTTTCAAAAGCCTGAGCAGTCTGTTCGGCAACTCCTCCCGGAACAAATTCACCGGTAGCAGGATCTACAGGCAACTGACCTGAGAGAAATACCATACCATTTGCCTCAATCGCCTGACTATAAGGTCCTATAGCTGCAGGAGCCTTTTCTGTAAAAATCACTTTTTTCATGTTTATTCAATGTTTTAATAATAAAAATCAAATTTTCATGGGCTAAATTAGCACTTTTTCCGCTATAAAACACAGATATGCCTAAACAATCTGACTTTTTTTTACGTTCATTTAACATCGGTACCGAGAGAAACATAGGCCGATATTTTGAAGCGTCTTTTTTTATTAATTTTAAAAATATGGTATTTTTTTCTCCTATTTGAAGAGTTTTTCAAAAAAAACAGCTACATTTGCATCAGTAAACGCAGAATTTGCCAATCTGGCAAGTTTCGTTTACGTTCCGATATAATATCTATAACATATTAAATCCCGTAATCATAAATTATGAACTGCGATCTCAAGACATTTCATGTGCCGATTGCGTTCTTTGATTACACAATAAAAAAATATTTTACTAATAACATATACTATATGTATAACATCATTCAATTAAACGACAAAGACTTGTCAGAATTACAATCAATCGCCAAAGAGTTGGGTATCACTAAAACAGAGTCTCTGAAAAAAGAAGAACTCGTTTATAAGATTCTGGACGAGCAAGCAATAGTCGGAGCAACCAAAAAAGTAGCAGCGGCCAAAGTAAATGAAGACCGCAAAGAAAACCAGCCTAAAAAGAGATCACGTATCAGTGTTAAAAAAGAAGGTGACAAGGTATATACTGCCACCAAAGATAAAGCACAAAAGCTAGAAGCAGCTACTCCAACAACGGCTGCACACATCGCAGAAGAGGCTGAAAAAGAAGTAGTTCCCACAGTTGAGACAGCTCAACCCATCCAAGAAAAAGCAGTAACAGAAGCAGTTGAAAAGTCTGAGCCGAAGAAAAGAGGCCGCAAGCCGGGTACGAAGAATAAAACTGCTGCCAAGACAGAAGAACAACCTGCTACAACAGCAGAAGAAACCAATAACACTACTCCTCAAAAAGTTTCGGCAACCAATACTCCGAAGGAAAAAGAGGTAATTCTTCCCGAATTGGATTTCGATAGCGATACAGACGACTTCATTCCAATTGAAGATCTCCCTTCGGAAAAGATTGAACTTCCTACTGAATTACTTGGAAAGTTTGAAGCAACCAAAAATGAGGCACCTGTTCCCACTGTCACTCCAGCTTCTAAATTCCAGCCTCGCCAACCACGCGAACAAAACCCGAGATACAACAACCCCAATCAACGCAACAATAATAATTATAACAACCAGCGTCCGACCAACAATAACAACGCAGAAGGTCTGGAATCTCCACAGCAACCCCAACAATCGGCTCCCGAGCGTAAGCCGGTAGAAAAGCCTTACGAATTTGAAGGTATTCTGACAGGAACCGGTGTTTTAGAAATCATGCCTGACGGTTATGGTTTCCTTCGTTCATCAGATTACAACTACCTTTCTTCGCCAGATGATATTTATGTATCACAGTCACAAATCAAACTATTTGGTCTGAAGACAGGCGATGTAGTCGAAGGCTCTATCCGTCCACCCAAAGAAGGAGAAAAATACTTCCCGCTGGTGAAAGTAGAAAAAATCAATGGTCTAGACCCCGGACTAGTGCGCGATCGCGTTCCATTCGATCACCTCACTCCGCTGTTCCCCGACGAAAAATTCAAACTTTGCAAAGGTGGTTACAGTGATAACCTTTCTGCCCGTGTGGTAGATATGTTCGCCCCCATCGGCAAAGGACAACGTGCACTGATTGTGGCTCAACCTAAAACCGGTAAGACCATCTTGATGAAAGATATTGCCAATGCCATCGCTGCCAATCACCCCGAGGTCTACATGATTATGCTACTCATTGACGAACGTCCTGAAGAAGTAACTGACATGGCCCGCAGTGTCAATGCCGAAGTTATCGCTTCTACATTTGATGAACCGGCAGAACGTCACGTCAAGATTGCAGGTATCGTGCTCGAAAAAGCAAAACGCATGGTAGAATGTGGTCACGATGTCGTGATATTCTTAGACTCTATCACTCGATTGGCTCGTGCATACAATACTGTTTCCCCCGCTTCGGGTAAAGTATTGTCGGGTGGTGTAGATGCCAATGCATTACATAAACCCAAACGTTTCTTCGGAGCAGCACGCAACATCGAAGGCGGCGGTTCACTTACCATTATCGCTACTGCATTGATTGATACCGGTTCTAAGATGGATGAAGTAATCTTCGAAGAATTCAAGGGTACAGGTAACATGGAGTTGCAACTCGACCGCAACCTTAGCAACAAACGTATCTTCCCTGCTGTCAATATCGTTGCATCCAGCACCCGCCGTGATGACTTATTGCTTGATAAGACTACACTCGACCGCATGTGGATTCTGCGTAAATATCTGGCAGATATGAATCCTATCGAAGCTATGGATTTTGTAAAAAGCCGTTTGGAAAATACGCGTGACAATGAAGAATTCCTAATGAGCATGAACTCATAAACAAATCATAGTTTCATATACACTATAAAAAGACTGCGTGCACCTCCTGCAGAGCACGTGGTCTTTTTATTTATCTATAATAATACCAACACAAACCTTTCTATTATTTTGCAAATAGTTTTTTGAACAACGATATATACATACTAATTTTCTATACATTTTTCCTACAAATAACAGCCATACCCACAATCCATAAATCGAAAATAATCTTCCTTCCAATATAAAGCTAAAAAAAATACATATAACCTTGATTAGATTTAGACATTCGGTGCTAGTCCGTAACACTTATTACCTCCAAATTCATAAAATCATATCCCCAATAAAAACTCCATTAACATTATACAATAAAAAATCCGGTCAATTCATCAAGGATCAACCGGATTTGTATATTAATATTTTAGTAGAATTTAGAATGGTAAATCGTCTTTCTCGTCTGTTGAAGCAAAATCTACCGGAGCTGCCGGGGCTGCATTCATCGGCGGGAACGGAGCATCAGGTGCTACAGGAGCCTGAGCACTCACACGATCCACTTTCCAAGCACGAATACTGTTGAACCAACGCCCGTTCCACTCACGTGCATCAACATCGAAATATACATTCAATTCTTCACCCACCTGAATATTAAACTGCGCTATTTTGTCTGCACCAAATACATCAAAACACATTTTACGCGGATACTGATCGTGTGTCTCAATCACATATTCCTGCACTTTCCATTCATTTCCAGTTTTTGAGACTCCGCTTCTCGGTTCGAGAACCGCTATAACTTTTCCTGCTAATTCCATTATGATAAAATTTAATTTTCGGCACGAAATTACGCTTTTCCCGGCGAGTAAACTAATTTTTTCGCTATTTTTTGCGTGCAAACCATAATCTTTTCGTAACTTTGGCAGTTAAATGAGACCTATATATAGAATATAAATATAATAATATAAAACTATGAAGTTCATCGTTTCAAGTACTGGATTATTCAGTCATTTACAGGCTATTAGCCGCGTTATCAATTCTAAGAACTCGCTGCCCATCCTTGATTGTTTCCTGATGGAGCTGACGGATGGGACACTGTTCTTAACTGCATCCGACAGTGAAACAACCCTGTCCACCTCTTTGGAAGTGATTGAGAATGACGGTGACGGACGCTTTGCTGTTTCTTCCAAAACCATACTCGAAGCCCTGAAAGAAATTCCGGAACAGCCACTGACATTCGAAGTGAATACAAATAACCTGGAAATCACCGTACAATATCAAAACGGTAAATACAGTCTCATGGGACAAAATGCAGATGAATATCCTCAGGCTCCTGCATTGGGCGCCAATGCTGTCCATGTGACTATAGGAGCACCTGTAATGTTGGGAGGCATCAACCGAGCTCTGTTTGCAACAGCCGACGATGAGCTTCGCCCGGTGATGAATGGTATTTATTTTGATATCACTACCGAAGATATCACCTTCGTAGCTTCTGATGGCCATAAGTTGGTACGTAACAAGACTTTTGTGGCTCACGGCGATGAAAAGGCCGCATTTATCCTGCCCAAGAAACCGGCCACTTTGCTGAAGAACCTCCTGCCCAAAGAACAGGGAGATGTACAAATCGACTTCGATGACCGCAATGCTATATTTACTCTGGAGAACTACAGAATGGTATGTCGTCTGATTGAAGGGCGCTATCCGAACTACAATTCTGTCATTCCGCAAGATAATCCGCATAAAGTGACTATTGACAGGCAGATGCTTATCAGCGCTTTGCGCCGCGTTTCTGTTTTCTCTTCGCAGGCAAGTAGTTTGATTAAATTGCGCCTCAGCGAAAACCAGATACAGATTTCGGCACAGGATATCGACTTCTCAACCTCAGCAGAAGAAACACTGATTTGCCAATATGCAGGCAATGCCATGAGCATCGGTTTCAAATCGACTTTCCTGATAGATATCCTGAATAACCTGACTGCCCAAGAGGTAATTGTAGAATTGGCAGACCCATCACGCGCAGGTGTCATTGTTCCTGCCGAACAGGAAGAGAAGGAAGACGTGCTGATGCTGCTGATGCCTATGATGCTGAATGACTAAATATAATAAATTACAACTCGAAACAGAATGAAATTGAATTTGAAGAACCCGATTGTCTTCTTTGATTTAGAGACAACAGGTACTAATATAAACACCGACAGAATAGTAGAAATTTGCTATCTGAAAGTGTATCCAAACGGCAATGAAGAGACCAAGACCATGCGCATCAACCCAGAAATGCATATCCCTGAACAGTCTTCGGCCATTCATGGTATCTATGATAAGGACGTGGCCGACTGTCCTACTTTCAAGGGAGTAGCTAAAGACATTGCACGCGATATCGAAGGATGCGATTTGGCCGGGTTCAACTCCAACCGCTTCGATATACCTGTTTTGGCAGAAGAATTTCTTCGCGCCGGAGTGGATATTGATATGATGAAACGCAAATTTATTGATGTGCAGGTAATTTATCACAAACTGGAACAACGGACTTTATCGGCTGCTTATAAGTTTTATTGCCAAAAAAACCTGGAAGACGCTCATACTGCAGAGGCCGACACCCGTGCTACATATGAAGTACTGAAAGCACAATTAGACCGTTATCCCGAAGAATTACAGAATGATATGGCATTTTTGGCTGAATACTCCAGTTTCAACAAAAATGTAGACTTTGCCGGCCGCATCGTATATGACGAAAAGGGTGTGGAAGTATTTAACTTTGGCAAATACAAAGGAATGTCGGTCAGCGAAGTGCTGCAAAAAGACCCCGGCTATTATAGCTGGATTTTAAACGGTGACTTTACGCTGAACACCAAAAACGTATTGACTAAAATCAGACTACGCGAATCAGGACTGACTACTAAATGAGCATGAAAGGAAAGAAAATCGTATTAGGTATAACCGGAAGTATAGCCGCCTATAAAGCGGCTATACTCATTCGAGGACTTATCAAAAAAGGAGCGGAAGTGCAAGTAGTCATTACACCGGCAGGAAAAGAGTTCATCACTCCCATCACTTTGTCGGCACTGACAAGCAAACCCGTCATCAGTGAATTCTTTGCACAACGGGACGGCACCTGGAACAGCCATGTGGACTTAGGCTTATGGGCTGACGCCATGGTGATAGCTCCGGCAACAGCATCCACCATCGGAAAGATGGCAAACGGAATAGCCGACAATATGCTGATTACGACTTACCTGTCAATGAAAGCACCTGTCTTTGTGGCTCCGGCCATGGACTTGGATATGTTTGCACATCCTTCCACCCAACGGAATCTGGAGACATTGCGCTCGTATGGAAATCATATCATAGAACCGGGAGAAGGAGAATTGGCAAGCCATTTGGTAGGCAAAGGACGAATGGAAGAACCGGAAAAAATCATAGAAGAACTGGAAAAGTTCTTTGAACAGCAACAGGATCTGGCGGGCAGGAAAATCATTATCACAGCCGGTCCCACTTATGAAAAAATAGACCCGGTGCGATTCATTGGCAATTATTCTTCGGGAAAAATGGGATTTGCGCTGGCAGAGGAATGCGCCTCACGAGGCGCCCATGTAACCTTGATAAGCGGTCCTGTCACACTGAAAACACAGCATCCGCACATCCGCCGCATTGATGTGGAAAGTGCCGGAGAAATGTATGAAGCTGCCAGCCGTGAATTTACCGATGCCGATGCAGGCATTTTATGCGCTGCCGTGGCCGACTTCACGCCGGAAAGTGTGGCCGACCATAAGATTAAGAGAGAAAAAGACGATTTGGTATTACAACTGAAACCGACACAAGACATCGCCGCTTCGCTGGGAAAACAAAAAAAGCCGGGCCAAAAGCTGGTGGGTTTCGCACTGGAAACAAACGACGAACGGCAGAACGCACAAGGAAAGTTGGAACGCAAGAACTTTGATTTCATTGTGCTCAATTCACTGAATGACAAGGGTGCCGGTTTTCGTTGTGACACGAATAAAATAACGATCATCGACCGCCAAGGATACACTGACTATCCCCTGAAAAGCAAGCGGGAAGTGGCGTGTGACATTATAGACAAACTGGTAAGGAATTAAAAAAAGAATATGCTGCAATCTATCTATATACAAAATTATGCATTAATTGATACGCTCGATATCAGTTTTACCCCTGGTTTTTCGGTCATCACCGGAGAGACAGGCGCAGGTAAATCTATCATTTTGGGCGCCATCGGCTTGCTGCTCGGACAAAGGGCTGATATCAAAGCAATCAAGAAAGGTGCCAATAAATGTATCGTAGAAGCCCGTTTCAATATTTCGACTTATCAAATGGAGCCTTTCTTTGTTGAAAACGACATGGAGTATGACCCCGAAGAATGCATCATACGCCGCGAACTTTATGCTTCGGGGAAGAGCCGCGCCTTTATCAACGATACCCCTGCCTCACTGGTACAAATGAAAGAACTGGGAGAGAAATTGATAGACGTGCACAGCCAGCACCAAAACTTACTGCTGAACCACGAAGAGTTTCAAATGAATGTACTCGACATACTGGCACATGACGAACAAGAACTCATCTCCTACAAAAGCCTGTATGCAAAGTATAAAAGTATCTGCAAGCAATTGGCAGACTTTATCGCTCAGGCTGAAAAAAGCCGTCAGAATGAAGATTATATCCGTTTCCAATTGGAGCAACTGAATGAAGCGGAATTACGGGAAGGAGAACAAGCGGAACTGGAACAGGAAGCTGAGACATTAAGCCATGCCGAAGATATAAAAGCAGGCTTGTATAAGGTAGACCAAATCATGTCCTCAGATGAAGGAAGCCTTCTTTCTGCCACCAAAGAGTGCATGCAGACCTTGCAAAACATTGCCAAAGTATATGCTCCGGCACAAGAATGGATAAACAGGCTGGACAGCTGCTATATAGAACTGAAAGACCTATCGCACGACATCGCCAGTGCACAGGAAGAAATAGAATTCAACCCCAACCGGCTCGACTTTGTGAACGAAAGGCTGAATCTTATTTATTCTTTGCAGCAAAAACATCGTATGCAGACCATCGAAGAGTTAATCGCCCTGACAAACGATTATCGGGAACAACTCAACGCCATTACTTCATTTGATGACCGCATTGCGCAGCTGACTGCGCAAAAGGACACCTTGTACAACAAAGTACTGGAACAAGCCAAAGTCCTGACCGGACTGCGTGTACAGGCCGGCAAAGACATTAAAAAACAAATGCAATCACTGCTGGTCCCTTTGGGCATGCCCAACGTTCGTTTCATGGTAGAGCTTACTCCCCGAAAAGAACCGGATTCCAAAGGAATGGACTGTGTTACTTTCCTTTTCTCGGCCAATAAAAACGGGACATTGCAGAATGTAGCCTCTGTTGCTTCGGGCGGTGAAATCGCACGTGTCATGCTATCCCTGAAAGCCATGATAGCGGGAGCCGTGAAACTCCCCACCATCATCTTCGATGAAATAGATACCGGAGTATCGGGCTCCATCGCCGAAAAGATGGCACTCATCATGGAAAAAATGGGAAATCAAAACCGACAGGTAATCAGCATTACCCATCTACCGCAAATAGCCGCCAAAGGCATCACACATTACAAGGTATATAAAGAAGATACCGATACAGGAACCAACAGCCACATACGCCGGCTGACCAACGAAGAACGAGTGAAAGAAATAGCAAATATGTTGAGTGGAGCTACCTTGACGGATGCCGCACTGAACAATGCAAAAGTTTTATTAGGATATAAATAAAGAATATGACAGAGAAAAATGAAATGATTTTCGGTGTACGTGCCGTTATCGAGGCCATTCAAGCCGGAAAAGAGATAGACAAGATATTAGTAAAAAGAGACATACAAAGCGAACTCTCCAAAGAATTGTTTGCCGAATTGAAGGGACGGATGATTCCTGTGCAACGCGTGCCGGTGGAACGCATCAACCGCATCACCCGCAAAAACCATCAGGGAGTCATAGCTTTTATTTCAGCCATTACTTATCAAAAAACAGAAGATATTGTTCCTTACCTTTTTGAACAAGGAAAAAATCCGTTGCTCATCATGCTGGACGGCATTACCGATGTACGCAACTTTGGTGCCATTGCCCGCACTTGCGAATGTGCCGGAATAGATGCGATTATCATTCCTGCCAAAAACAGTGTCAGTGTCAATGCAGATGCCATGAAGACTTCTGCGGGAGCCTTGCATACGCTGCCCGTCTGCCGTGAACAAAGCCTGACCGAAACCATCAAATTCTTGAAGAATAGCGGTTTCAAGATTGTCGCAGCTACCGAAAAAGGCGACTATGACTATACCAAGGCAAACTACAAAGACCCTGTTTGTATTATTATGGGAGCAGAAGATACGGGTGTGCCCTACGAGCACTTGTCATTGTGTGACGAATGGATTAAAATTCCATTGCTGGGCAAAATCGAATCACTGAACGTATCTGTTGCCGCCGGTATCCTGATTTACGAAGCCGTGAAACAGCGTGGCTTTACTACTGAAGAATAACAATAAAAACTATATCATGAAGAAAGTACTTTTGATTCTGATGTGTTGCATGGCCATCCAATCGGTTCATGCCCAAGACACTCCCAAATGGGCCGACAAAGCTAAGAAAGCTGTTTTTTCTATCGTAACTTACGATAAAGAAAACAAAATTAAAAATACCGGTAACGGTTTTTATATCGATAATAACGGTACAGCCCTGTCTGATTACTCTTTGTTTGAAGACGCAGAACGTGCCGTCATTATCAACGCCGATGGCAAAGAACTGCCGGTAACACGCATTGCCGGTGCAAATTCAATGTATGATGTCATTAAATTCCGTACAGAAACCGAGAAAAAAATAACCGCTCTGAAAGTAGCCACACAACCTGCCGCAGTAGGAGAAACTGTTTATCTGCTCCCCTACTCCACACAAAAAGCGGCTACCTGCCAAACCGGTAAAGTGACCCAAGTAGATACTATTGCCGACAAAGCTTACTACTACACACTGACAATGACCACAAGTGACAAAACCGTAAGCTGCCCCATTATGAATGCAAATGGCGAAGTACTGGGACTGATTCAGAAAAGTGCATCCGAAGAAGATAAAGAAAGCTATGCCATCGGTGCATCTTACGGCGAATCATTAAGTATTTCCCCCTTATCTGCCAATGACATCAATCTGAATAAAATAGGCATTGCAAAGGCATTACCTGAAACAGAAGACCAGGCCTTGGTATATCTTTATATGTCTTCATCACAGATGGATGCCAAAAACTATCTGGCAACTCTAAACGATTTTTTACAAGCATACCCCAACAGCACCGAAGGGTATACACGCCGTGCCGGCTACTACATGAACATCGGAGATGATGAACATAATGCATTGGCCGAAGCCGATTTGAAAAAGGCTATGGACGTATCAGGCAACAAAACAGAAGGGCAATATAATGTGGCTAAGATAATCTACTCTTATTGCATTAACCTTGAAGAAGGCAAAAAAGCATACGGAGACTGGAGTTACGACAAAGCATTAAATATCATTCGCGAAGCTATCGCAACAGATGCACAACCGGTTTATATTCAATTGGAAGGCGATATTTTATTTGCAATGCGCAACTATACAGATGCGTATAAGAGTTATGAGCAAGTAAATCAGACTCCTTTAGCATCTGCCGCCACTTTCTATTCGGCCGCCAAAACAAAGCAGTTAATAGAAGGAACCGAGATGAATGAAGTGATTGCTCTTATGGATAGTGCCATTGCCCGTTTCACTCCTCCTTACACTTCCGAAGCTGCTCCTTATTTTTACGAACGCGCCGAGATGAAAGCACAAACAGGCAAATATCGTGAAGCGGTGGTTGACTATGATGAATTTTACGATGCCATCGGAGGGCGTGTCACCGCTGCTTTCTATCTACAACGTGAACAAGCCGAAATTCAATGCAAAATGTATCAACAAGCCATCAACGACATCAACAAAGCCGTAGAAATGTCTCCTGAAAATGTAGAAATGTGGATAGAAAAAGGTTCTGTACATCTGCGTGTAGGACAATTTAATGAAGCTGTAGAAGCATTAAAGAAAGCAATTTCCCTCGATCCTAAAGCAGCTGCAGCATATCGTATGCTGGGATACTGTCAGGTGCAGCAAAAGAATAACAAAGAAGCTTGTACGAACTTTGCCAAAGCAAAAGAATTAGGAGACACTGTAGTGGACAGTTTAATTCAGAAATATTGCAAGTAAAAAGAAAAAAAGTTCCTCCACATCCATCTATGTTTGTGAAATTATACACCACATAGAAAGACTTTTTTCTAAAAGCTTAAAAATCCGAGTTTCCCTAAAGCTCGGATTTTTTTATTCAGCCCCTTAGGACCGGACCGCCAAAGCTTCTGTCCGGTTCCGTTTATCCTCCCCGGGAAATTAAATCAAAAACTTCGAAAGTTCCTATTATAGTATTGCAGCGAAAAACAACATGCTTTCCGAAAGACACAACATGCTTTCTAAGAGAAAGTAATATTATGTCGATGAAAGGAATTCTACCCATCGGTAAAGTCAATATAATCTCCTTTCACACATAACAGATATTGAAACCTTCTATCCATAAGGATTCTGTGTGAAAGCTATCAAAGCCCCCCTCAATACTTTTAAGTTAAACCAATCTTCAGATTACCCCTAAAGCTTACCAGATATGGAAATGCCATGATACCGTATCGCTCCCGCGTCAAAGAGCACATTTTTGCACGTTACCTCCCAAAGACAAGGACGGTTTAAAAAAAGAAAAAGCTAATAAGCTTGTTATTAACTTATTAGCTTTTTAGTAGCGGAACCGGGACTCGAACCCGAGTTTCAGCCGTGAGAGGGCCGCGTCCTAGGCCACTAGACGATACCGCCATTTTTAATCAGGCCTTTCTCTTTTTCTTTAAGGCGGTGCAAATTTAGAATATTATTTTGAAATTACAAAATAAAAATAGGTTTTTTTTGAGGCTTTGAAACTTTTTTCGGATCAAGTCAAAAAAAGTGTGTGGACATAATATTTTGAGAAAATTCGGGTCACTTATTATTCTCGGGGATTTAAGTGTCATATCACAAGCAAAGGGAAGAATAAGCCGTTTCCCGGGGTCGGTCAAGGTCTTTTAAACGGAAGATTATTACAGTCTGCGGCAATGGACTGTACAGTCCACTGTAGCAGACTGTACGGTCCACTGCAACGGACTATACAGTCCGCTGCCGGAGACTGTAGTAATCCGACGGACAGACAGGCATAACCGAAAGGACGAAAACGCTTGGTCCGGCTAATGAAACGGCTTAGGAAACTCAAAAACACATGCAGGGATTGGAAACCGGAGGAGACAACATCAGGGGACAGGTATTTGATTGATATGTTAAATCCCCAAGAATAATGACTGATAACTGACCCTAGGTACTACCTACCAATCCAAAAAATCGGCTGAGCCCCTAAAAGCCAAAGAAGGATTAGAATGAAAATTTCTAATCCTTCTTTGGCTTTAGAGGTTCCTGGCGGATTCGAACCGCCGTACACGGTTTTGCAGACCGCTGACTAAGCCACTCATCCAAGGAACCCTTTTTCTTTGCAACCGTTGTTTCTCGATTGCGGTTGCAAAGGTACGACTTTTTTTTGAACCTGCAACTATTTTGATGTTTTTTTCTTCATTTTCCTGCATTTTTTTCGCAATTACACTTCTGATTGGTGCGAATGGACTTAATGGAACAGTCCGAAGTACATCCTTCACAGGGATTCTCGTTATTCTTTATCCTCTTGAAATACAAAAAGATACGAAGACCAGCCCATATCATACACAAGAAAACAATGACTAAAACTATGATTTGTTGTAATTCCATGCTTAAAAAACAATAAGAATAAAAATGAGTTCACTAAATAATCAAATTTCCCAGCTGATAAACAACAAAAGCAATGCACCACGCTAAAACCGTGGTATAGCCCGCAGCAAATAATGCCCATTTCCAACTGCCCGATTCTTGTTTTATAGCAGCCAAAGTAGCTATACACGGAAAATATATTAGCACAAAAAGCATATAAGCCAAAGCAGCAAGTGGCGTGATAGGAATACGATTGGAAAGATTCACATTTTCCACATCCTCTTCATTCGTATAAAGAACTCCCAATGTGCTAACCACCAGTTCTTTTGCCCCGACTCCGGAAATAAGTCCGATGCCAAGTTTCCAATCAAATCCCAAAGGTTCGATTACCGGCTCCACTGCTTTACCTATCTGACCAATATATGAGTTTTCTTGCTGTTCTGCCACTGTTTCATAAGCATCATGTTGCGGATAATATCCCAAGAACCAAATAATGATAGAAGCAATCATAATAATACCCCCCATTTTCTTCAGATATTGAGCCCCCTTTTCCCAAGTATGGCGCAAAATACTTTTCGTTGTCGGCATACGATAAGGAGGGAGTTCCATCACAAAAGGCGCATCATCGCCTTTCACCAGAAACTTACTGAAAAGACGTGCCATGAGAACCGCCAATATAATTCCTGTGGCGTAAATGCACAATAATACAAAACTAGCCTGATTTGGGAAAAAAGCTCCTACCATTACTAAATAAATAGGTAAACGAGCACTACATGACATCAGCGGATTGACCAGCATCGTAATAAGCCTGCACTTACGGTCTTCAATGGTACGTGATGCCATAATAGCCGGCACATTGCATCCGAATCCCATGATAAGAGGTATGAACGACTTTCCGTGTAATCCCATTCGGTGCATAATCTTATCCATAATAAATGCAGCACGTGCCATATATCCTGAATCCTCCATAACAGATATGAAGAAATATAGAATAAGAATATTGGGCAAGAATACGATAACTCCGCCTACCCCGCCAATGATACCGTCTACCAGCATATCCTTCAATGGACCTTCGGCCATATTATTACGAATCAGATTTCCCAATTGATCTACCAACCACTCAATTCCCTGCATAGGGTAATCCCCCAATACGAATGTTCCTTCGAACATGATATAAAGGAAAAGGAAAAAAATAGGATATCCCCAAATACGATGAGTCACAATACTATCAATCACACGAGTGGTCTGCTCCTTTTCCATGTGATTGTCTGTAAATGTTTCTTTCAACGCTCCGGTTATGAAACCATACTTGGCATCAGTAATGGCCTGTTCACTATCTTCATTCATCACATTATAAATACGCTGAACTTCTTTGTCACGCAAAGCTAAAATTTCACCTCCATTGGGAAGTGTCTCAACAAAAAGTTCGATATCCTTATCGTCTTCCAACAATTTAATGGCCAGGAAACGAGTAGAATATTTGTGTCGGATTTGCTCGTTGACACTGATTAATTTCTTCACAGCTTGAATGCTGCGTTCCAATTCAGGCCCATGATTTATATGAATATGACGGAAAATACCACGCGGCCTAATGTGTTCTTCTTCACTGTGGCTGCCAAATTTATGATCAGGAACATAAGTTTCATGCCAATCACGCAAATCCTCCAATACTTCCGTACGGATTTCCGCCTTCTTTTGAGTCAGAAAATCACTGCCCTCATAGATGCCGATAATCACATGGAAAAGCTTATCGACACCTTCTCCTTTACGACAGACAGTGGGCACCATAGGTACGCCAAACAACTGGCTCAGCTTGAGATAATCCAGTTTGTTGCCACTTGCTTCAAGTTCATCATACATATTCAGAGCGATAACCATTCTCACGTTCATATCAATAAGCTGAGTAGTGAGATAAAAATTCCGCTCCAGATTCGAAGCATCTACCACGTTGATAATCACATCGGGAGTCTCATCAATAATATGTTTGCGCACATATATTTCTTCAGGAGTATAGGCTGACAAAGAATAAGTACCGGGCAAATCCACAATACGGAAATGGTATCCCTGAAAATCAAAAAAACCTTCTTTGGCATCCACAGTTACGCCACTATAATTTCCTACGTGCTCGTGAGCACCGGATGCAATATTAAACAGCGAAGTTTTTCCGCAATTAGGATTACCTACCAGTGCCACATTTATGGTACGTCGTTTTCCTTTGGCCAATGCCACCATTTCAGCTTCGGGCACTGTTATTTCTTCTGTTATGGAGCCGTGATAAGGACTTTGAGTGGTACGTGCTTCTTGTTCACTCACCACCTCTATCATCTCGGCTTCTTGCCGGCGAAGAGAAATCTCGTAATCTAGCAGTCTGTATTTTATCGGGTCTTTCAGGGGGGCGTTTAAAATCACTTCCACGGTTTTGCCTTTTATAAAGCCCATCTCTACGATACGCTTACGAAAGCCTCCGTGACCTAACACTTTGACTATTACGCCTTTTTCTCCTGTATTCAATTCAGATAAACGCATTTTCTTTAAAATTTTCTGCAAATATAGTTCATTACTTAGAGGTATGCAAGTTGTTTAGACTGTTTTTAAATAAAGAATTTCATCATAAACAAAAATAGCAATATGCAAACCGGCGGATGAAAGAAAACAGGTATTCGCTTTCTATAATCTCAAAGAAGCATTATCTTTGTAATATGTTTCATTTAGACGTCAATAGATTTATAGAAGAAAAATCTTTATTTTTTCAAAAAGATAAGATTTTAGTGGCACTAAGCGGCGGTGCTGATTCTGTCGCTTTATTACGTGTGCTATTAGCTTTAGGATATACCTGCGAAGCTGCCCATTGCAATTTTCACTTGCGCGGCAAGGAGTCAGACCGAGACGAAAACTTTGTACGAGGCTTATGTAATGAACTAAATATTTTATTACATGTGGTACATTTTGATACTCAAACGTACGCCACAAAGCATCGCATTTCCATCGAAATGGCAGCTCGAGAAATGCGATATGAATGGTTTGAAAAATTAAGGCAGGAGTGTGATGCTTCCGTTATTGCCGTAGCCCACCATAGAGATGACAGTGTAGAAACATTCTTATTAAACTTAATTCGGGGAACAGGCATCAACGGCCTGAAAGGAATAGCCCCGCTAAACGGTCATATTGTCCGTCCGCTACTGAACGTGAGTCGACAGGATATTCTACAATATCTTGAGCACTTACATCAAGATTACGTAACAGACAGCACTAATCTGCAAGATGAATATATGCGGAACAAAATCCGCTTGAATATTCTTCCAATGTTGGGAGAACTAAATCCATCTGTCAGTGAGAGTATTGCAGAAACAGCAAACCGACTGGCAGAAACCTCTCTCGTTTACAACAAAGAAATGGCTGAGGCCAAAAACAGAGTTATAAAAAGAAATGGCAACAACCTAAAAGCTATTCATGTAGAACGCTTGTTGACAGAAGTTGCCCCCGCCTCATTACTGTTTGAAATATTGTATCCACTAGGATTTAAACCTTTACAAATAAAAGATATTTTCCACAGCTTATCAGGACAGCCGGGAAAAAGATTTATTTCTCCCGAATGGGAAGCTGTACGAGACAGAGAATATCTGTTGCTTCAAACCAGAACCATAGAAAGCACAACCGACCCAACTCCACAGCTTTGCATCAAGACACTGGATTTATCGGATGATTTTATTATTCCTAAAGAAAAAGATGTAGCTTGCCTGGATGCAGACAAGGTAATAAGACCTCTCATTATTCGCAAATGGCAAAAAGGAGATAAATTTGTTCCTTTTGGCATGACAGGAAAAAAGAATGTAAGTGATTATCTCACCGACCGCAAATTCTCTTTATTCGAAAAAGAGAATCAATATGTTGTATGCTCAGACGAAAAGATTATCTGGTTGGTAGGAGAAAGAAGTGACAATCGCTTCAGGATAACAAATACCACCAAGCGAGTAATGATTATTCGTTTACAAAAAGAGCGATAAACACCCTATCAGCCACACAAGATTCATAAACTTCCTGTTTAAGTGCGGATTACATAAAGAATAGGTTGCACCCACCGCAATTCCCATGTAATCCGCATCAGAAAATTTCATCTGAATGCAATGATTAAATTATTCCCGGACTCTGTGATAACGCATTATCATTCCCCCATTATCCAAAATCAATGAATCTTTATCAAGTTTCAAAACATTCATCGTGTCAGTAGAAGCAATCGTTTGACCATTACCTATACTTTCGATATCCATGATTAATTTATCTCCTTCACGTTTCCAAGTCTTATACACAAGTGTCGCAGAATTAATCGAAGCTGCTTTTCCATCTGCCGCCAGCAAAAAGCCATCTTCTCCATCCATACCACTAATAGGCTTAGTCCACGCACCAATTATCAGTTCTGCAACAACAGGTTTTACCTGCCAACTTTCCGCTACATTAATACCATCCATCACCTTATAATCAACAGTCAAGGTATCATTCAACGCAAAGCTGTTTCCCGTGCAACCGGCATCTTTCGCATCTAACGTACTTACAAAAACAGTATCATTATCTACCGTAACCACAGTTACTCCATTCATAGTGGCATCACAAACGATACCGGTCACAGATTTTTCCACTGCTTGATTGCATGAAGTCATTAACCCCATCATGGCTAATACTACCACAAAAATCTTTTTCATTTTATCATTATTTTATCATAAAACAGTTAACCATCATCTATATTCGTCGTAAAGATATGAATTATTTTTCTTTAAAAAAGAATAGTACAAACAATCTTTTCATTTTAGCAAAAACTAAAAATCTTATCTTTTTTGTTTATAAAATAAGCGATTCCATAGATAAGCCACTTGAGAATATACACAAACTGATGAAAATGACGGCTGTATGAAGATATATTAATAGGATAATATGTATCGTACATTAGACGCTGACACTAATTCTGAAAAATTTGGAGCACAACGTAAATATATTGCCAAACGATGATCTATGTTCCACACAGCCGATTATCTAATGAATAATTCAACCCGATGAGGAGAATTTATACAGCCCTTATACCGGCTACAACCTAGATGAATGGGCGGATATGATGTTATATTCGATCAAATTATACTCTTGTTCCCCGACCATAGCGCATGGGCCATGAATAATAGAAACCCGAAGAATAATACACCCTTTTAGGAAAAACCAAAACTTCGTCCTATCATCAATGTTCGTCTTGAAAGCAATGATATATACGAAAAATTGAGATGTTTATTAGAAAATCAAAAAACATCATGCTCCCATAAAGGTAGCCATGCAATATTTAGAGTTTTGGAAAAGAAAATAATTTTAAATATTAAACGCTTACTATCAATACTTTATTATTCCAACAAAAAAATATATCTAAAAAAAAGCGCAAAAGATTTGCACATTTCGATTAATCCGCTTATCTTTGCACCGCGTTTGAGAGATAACGCCTCTGAAAAGGAAGGAAGTTTGGGTGAGTGGCTGAAACCACCAGTTTGCTAAACTGACGTACGGGTAACCGTACCGGGGGTTCGAATCCCCCAGCTTCCGCAAAACGTCCGCTAAATCATGATTTAGCGGACGTTTTTTATACCTCTGACCACGGGTCAACGTAAAATAAAACGATGAACAAAAGTTTTCGGCTCCAAATGTCTAACCTTCAAGACTCAATTAATCTCATATATCTCAAAAAATGACTCTTTATCAATACTCAAAGAAACCTTCTCTGACTCCTTCTGTCCGATAAGGTTCACAAAAATATTGAGATATAATTCAGTAAAAGACAAATTCCAACGATCATATTGCACATCAAAAGTATACAAACGCTCAGCAGTATTCAATTCAGCAAAAGCCTCATTGCTTTTACATAAGAACACATCTTCCGAAACAGCAGGAGGATAAGGCAGGAAAGATGCAGAAAGCATCATATAAATATAGTCTGTATACCAATGTTCCGTATAGTACCTGAATTCGCCTTTTAATCTGAATTTAACCCTGTATTTCTTAGCCGGATTATCATTCATGAAAATAGGCTGACAATATTCCTCGGGGAAATTACCATCATAATAAGAATTACTCATTCCCATCTCCGACTTGCCTTCTCCCCTAAAGCCCTCCATGGTAACATCCGATACAGCATTCTTTGGGTCAAACTTGAAAGTCAATTTACCGATGGTCTTGTCATAAGGATACACGGCAAGCGTATCCAGCACATACGATTCCAGGTTATGACTCTCTGCAATCAATGTCGCATTGCCGGTGGGTTCCTCGCTGCCACCTTTAATTATATCAACATTATCTAAAGGATAATAGATGGAATCTTCTTCCTCGTTACAACTGCCAAAAAACAATGCACACAGCAAAAAAACAATGAACTTATTCATATTTTATCATTTTAATATCGCAAAGATAACAAAAAATACGTCATTCTACACTCAATATACCTATTAGTAGTGATGTATACCTCATAAAAAAGTACTACCTTTGCATCCCTAAATCTTTTAATGGATATAACAGTATGGAAATGAACAAAGTTTTTAAGGATGGATTGTGGAGTAAGGAAATCAACGTTTCGGACTTCGTACATACCAACATTACCCCCTACGAAGGCGATGCCTCATTTTTGGCCGGCCCTACAGAGAGAACAAAGAAAGTGTGGAACGAGTGCCTTAAAGCGTTGGAAGAAGAACGCACCAACAATGGCGTCCGTTCTCTTGATAACGTAACAGTTTCTACCATCACTTCTCATAAAGCCGGATATATAGACCGTGAAAACGAGCTCATTGTCGGACTTCAAACCGACGAACTGCTGCGCCGTGCCATCAAACCTTTCGGTGGTATCAAAGTAGTGGAAAAGGCCTGCCGTGAAAACGGTGTGGAAGTGGATGAAAAAGTGAAAGATATCTTCTATCATTACCGCAAGACCCACAACGATGGCGTATTTGATGCGTATACCGAAGAAATCCGTTCGTTCCGTTCACTTGGTTTTCTGACCGGATTGCCGGACAACTACGCCCGCGGACGTATCATCGGTGATTATCGCCGTTTGGCTCTTTATGGCATTGACCGCCTGATTGAAGCCAAGCAAGAAGACTTGCACAACATCGGCAGCCCGATGACCGATGCCCGTATCCGTTTGCGCGAAGAAGTGGCAGAACAAATCAAAGCCCTGAAGGAAATCAAAATAATGGGAGAATATTACGGACTGGATTTGAGTCGCCCCGCAACAAATGCACAAGAAGCCGTTCAATGGGTATATATGGCTTATCTGGCTGCCGTAAAAGAACAAGATGGTGCAGCCATGTCACTGGGCAATGTATCCTCATTCCTCGATATCTATATTCAATACGACCTTGACAATGGCAATATTGACGAGACTTACGCACAAGAACTGATTGACCAGTTCGTCATCAAGCTGCGCATGGTACGTCATTTGCGTATGCAATCATATAATGATATCTTTGCCGGAGATCCGACATGGGTAACCGAATCCATCGGTGGACGCTTCAATGACGGACGTACCAAAGTCACCAAGACTTCTTTCCGTTTCTTACAGACATTATACAATCTCGGCCCCTCTCCCGAACCTAATATGACCGTTCTGTGGAGTCCTGAATTACCGGAAGGATTCAAAGAATTCTGTGCACAGGTTTCTATCGACACTTCTTCTATCCAGTATGAAAATGATACCCTGATGCGTGAAGTTCGTAACTGTGACGACTATGGTATCGCTTGTTGCGTTTCTTATCAAGCCATCGGCAAGCAAATCCAGTTCTTCGGTGCGCGTTGTAATTTAGCCAAGGCGCTGTTGCTGGCCATCAACGGAGGACGTTGTGAAAACACCGGTACAGTTATGGTCAAAGATATTCCTGTCTTGACAGGAGACCTTCTGAACTTTGAAGAAGTATGGTCTAACTATAAAAAAGTATTAATGCAAGTGGCCCGTGTATATAATGATGCCATGAACATCATTCATTATATGCATGACAAGTATTACTACGAAAAAGCTCAAATGGCGTTTATCGATACCGACCCGCGCATTAATCTGGCATACGGTGTAGCCGGTTTGTCTATTGCCATCGATTCACTGTCGGCCATCAAATACGGTCGTGTACATGCCAAACGCAATGATATCGGTCTGACCGAAGGTTTTGAAATTGAAGGTGAATTCCCATGTTTCGGTAACGATGACGATCGTGTAGACCATTTAGGCGTAGACTTGGTTTACTTCTTCAGCGAAGAATTGAAGAAACATCCGGTTTACAAAAATGCCCGTCCCACCTTGTCATTGCTGACTATTACCTCCAATGTGATGTATGGTAAGAAAACCGGTGCGACTCCCGACGGACGTGCCAAAGGTGTTGCTTTTGCTCCGGGCGCCAACCCCATGCACGGACGCGACAAGAATGGTGCCATCGCCTCTCTGAGTTCTGTGGCAAAACTTCGTTACCGCGATGCCCAAGATGGTATCAGCAACACATTCTCTATCGTTCCGAAATCACTCGGTGTAGATATGGAAACCCGTATTGAGAACCTGGTGACCATGATGGACGGTTACTTCACCAAAGGCGCACACCACCTGAATGTAAATGTCCTGAACCGCGAAATGCTGGAAGATGCAATGGAACACCCTGAAAAATATCCGCAGCTTACTATCCGTGTATCAGGATATGCGGTTAATTTTATCAAGCTGAGCCGTGAACATCAGTTGGAAGTTATCAGCCGTTCTTTCCACGAGAGAATGTAACATCCATATTATAAAATACAATTATCCTAGGGGCGGGCTTTAAACCTGCCCCTATAAGCTTAAAGACAAACCATTATTATGATTAGAGTACACTCCTATGAGTCAATGGGTACATTTGATGGGCCCGGCTTGCGTTTAGTCGTTTTCCTGCAAGGATGCAACTTCCGTTGCCTGTATTGTGCCAATCCCGATACCATAGATATAAAAGGTGAAAGTACCGAAACGCCGATAGACGAAATTATCCGTATGGCTGTCAGTCAAAAAGCATTCTTCGGGAAAAAAGGCGGAATCACCTTTAGTGGTGGCGAACCGACCTTACAGGCAAAAGCACTGATTCCCCTCTTCCGGCGATTAAAGGAGCAAGGCATTCATATTTGTGTGGATACCAATGGAAGCATCTGGAACGAAGATGTGGAAGAACTACTGAAATTGACCGATTTGGTATTACTGGACATAAAGGAATTCAATAATACCCGCCATTTGCAACTGACGGAGCGCAGCAACGAGCCCACCCTACACACAGCTCAATGGCTGGAACAAAACGACAAACCGTTTTGGCTACGCTATGTACTAGTGCCCGGATACAGCTCTTTCGAAGAAGATATCCATGCATTAGGCAACCATTTTAAAGATTACCAAATGATTCAAAGAGTAGAGATATTACCCTACCATACTCTAGGGGTACACAAATATGAAGCTATGAAAAAAGAGTACCGCCTCAAAGGAGTAAAAGAAAATACTCCCCAACAGTTGGATACAGCCAAAGCTTTATTTGAAGAATATTTCAAAACGGTATATCTGAACTAAACCGCAATAAAACAATAAAAACGCATTGATTTCATGCTCGAATTGGATGTACAGTTTCACGATGCACTTAATAAAGTTTATGCAGACAGTGAGTTTTCGGACATAATCAACAAACCTACCATATATCCGGTATCAAATTCCGTTTGAGTGGAAGAATCTTCTAAAAGCAGAAGAATCTATTTATCCATAAAAGAGGTGTCCTGAAGTTATCAGCCTTTCAAGCAAACTTTCAATACACCTCTTTCTTTATTCTTCCAATCCTATTTGATTATCACCATCACATCCCGCGCACCGTGAGCTCCCATAACCAACGCCTGCTCAATATCAGCAGTCTTCGACGGGCCGGATATATAAGTACCAAAGCCATATTCCCCGGTATGTATACGCTTATATGCTTCATGCATATTATTCACAATTCTCCCTTTATCAAGCAGAATCACCAGTTTTTCAGAAATAAAATAAAGAGCACGTTGCTTGACATCCTGTTCTATCCAAACGGCACCATTCTCCGCCACCCCAATCTTCCCGTCAATAATTGCCAAATCCGTGCCGTCCAGTTCGGCAGGGTCCTCAACATTATCAGGATTGAAAGTAGCACATGTAATACCTTCCAGATTGGAAGCGATACGTTTGGCATCGGGATAAGACTCCCTGATCAGTTTGTTTATATCCTGTCCTTCCTCTAAAAAAACAGCCTCCCCTCCCACCTGCTTCATCATAAAATAAAACTGCTCTACCACATTAGGATAAGTCAATGCATGCTCTTCCAATGGCTTCAGATCAGGTTTCTCATATTTCACGTGTGTAGCACGGCGGATGCTCTGCAATATATCTTCTCTACTACTCATAATATTCTATTTTACTTTACCTTTCTTCCACATCTCGTTAAAATTCTCTTTGGCAAATTTAGGCAAATCACGTCCCTTTCCCCATGTCACACCCATCATTCTCAGCACTTCTCCACCGACCGGAGCCAAATCCATCGCTGTATTGAAAGCCCAAGGACGGTTCATTGCAAACTCCATGCCACCGGACATTATCTTTTTCATGGTATCCGCTTTACCCAGCTTATCCAAATCCTGACGCCACAAATATATCTGTTCTGCCAAATCAACCTTTACCGGACACACATCCGAACAAGAATAACAAAGCGAACAAGCAGATACGTTATCATAATAATGCAACGGAGCCTTCAGCATACCCAGATTAATGCCAATAGGTCCCGGAATAAAATAAGTATAAGAATAACCACCACTGCGGCGATACACCGGACAAGTATTCATGCAGGCACCGCAACGGATGCAATTCAACGTCTTTATGTGCTTCCGATCAGCCAATATTTTACTACGGCCATTATCTACTATAATAATATGAAACTCCCCGCCTTCCCGCGGTTTACGAAAATGAGAAGTATAAGTAGTAACAGGCTGTCCGGTGGCTGAACGTGCCAACAAACGCGTAAACACAGCAAGCGATTCACGGTCAGGTACAATCTTCTCCATGCCAAAAGCAGCTATCTGCAACTTGGGTTGCGATACCCCCATATCAGCATTTCCTTCATTAGTACAAACAACTATCTCACCGGTAGAAGCCACAGCAAAGTTAGCTCCGGTCATGGCAGCTTCAGCATGAAGAAACTTTTCACGCAGATTTTTACGAGCGGCATGTGTCAAATAAGTAGGATCAGAATTTCCCTTCTCCGTTCCTAATTCTTTCTCAAACAATTCCCCCACCTGCTCACGCTTTACGTGAATAGCCGGCAGCACGATATGACTTGGTTTGAGATGCATCAATTGCAAAATACGCTCACCCAAATCACTTTCCACCACCTCAATACCTTTATGCTCAAGAAACGGATTTAACTCACATTCCTCTGCCAACATCGATTTGCTTTTTATAAAATGCTTCACACCGTGCTGATGCAAAATATTATATACAATATTACAATACTCATCTGCATCCTTCGCCCAATATACATAAGCTCCATTGGCACGAGCATTAGTTTCAAACTCTACCAGCAATTCATCCAAATGACTGTTGCTGTACAGTTTGGTTTCACATGCCATTTCGCGCAATTCCTCCCACTCAGGCACCTCCTTGCTCTGTTTGTCACGCTTAGCCCTTACCAGCCAAAGGGTTTCGTCATACCATGCAGCCTGCTTCTTATTTTCCAGAAACCCGGCTGCTGCTTTTGCATGTTTCGTACTCATAATCCAGCTGCTAATATTTCAACAATATGTAATGTTTTTATCGGAAGTTTCTCTCGGGCAATGATTCCATTCTGATGCATCAGGCAGGAACTGTCGGCCCCTACGATATATTCGGCACCTGTTGCCATATGACGATGCACCTTATCATGCCCCATCTGAACAGATACAGCTGTTTCCTCCACGGAAAACATTCCTCCGAAACCACAACACTCATCAGGACGGTCGGGCTCCATAATCTCTATGCCTTCTACCAGAGAAAGTAAGTCACGCAATTTATTAAAGTAAGGAATATTGAGTTCGCTAGGCGAAGAGAGTCCCATTAAGCGCACTCCGTGACAACTGTTTTGAAGAGAAACTTTATGTGGGAACTTAGCTTGCAGTGAGGTGGGTTTTATGACATCGTGGATAAACTCGCACAAATCATATATCCTTTCTTCACTGGCGCAATGATGTTCTTCCGCCTTCAACAAGCGCCCGTAATTATCGCGCACAAAGACCACACAACTGGCCGACGGACCTACTATGTAATCATAATCTTTAAACTTTCTGTCAAAATGACGAGCCATTTCCACAGATTCACTCTCAAAACCGGCATTTGCCATTGGCTGGCCGCAGCAAGTCTGATCCAGCGGATAATCCACGTCTACCCCCAAACTTTTCAGGAGTTTATACGAAGCTACCCCCACCTGAGGATAAACCGCATTAATATAACAGGGAATAAATAAACCTACTTTCATTGTTATCAGTTAATATGTGTCCTATAAGAACAACAAATTTAGAAGAAAATTGTTAAGGAGGCAATCGTTTTTTCTTTTTATATTCCATTTTTTATCCCTATCCTCTGCCATGCAAAACGTTTATCCGCATCGATAAACACGTTAATACGTATCAAGCCATGCATACTAATGTGTTACACCTTATAGAAGTTCTATTTATAAAAGCCAAAAAACAGAATGAACAAGTCCAGCCAAGAGCTCATTCATCCTGTTTTACCGATTGCCATCTTTCTACAAAGAAAGGGTAAATATCATGAAACAGTTACACACATGATCATATTATTTTCTAGGCTTCAAGAAGCTTTCCGGGAATTTTACCTCCTGTTCGATATGATTATCCTTCAAGCGAATCCACGAACGGAAGCCCTTTTCGCCTTCGGTCAATTCAATGACTCGTGCACCATTAGGTAAATTGTTATATACGGTATCACCACCCGTATAACGCCCGTATGCCAACAATACACCATGCCACATCACAGCATAGTCATCATCATGGTCGTGTCCCACAAAAATACCTTCCACATCACCCATCTCTTTCATTGCCGTAAAAAGACCTGAATTGAGGCGGGGTGCGCAAGCTCTTTCTTTACGAATACCAAACAGCACAGCAGTTTCATCCGATGCAGCCTGATTGTATTCGGGCAAAGCAATATGGAAGAAAGCCAATGACGGAACAGGGTTTCCACCGTTGGCTTCTGTATATTTCCGGCTGTTTTCACGATACCACTGAATTTGGTCGAAGTCTATGTAGTCATATCCGCCTATCCCCTTTATCTGTGAATAAGAATGTGAATCGAATACATAAAGAATCTCGGCATCCTTGCTTCCGTCCGACGATTTCAAGGGGAGAATAAAATTGGTAACACCCGAAATGCCTTCGGTAGTAGTGGTCAGGTTGTGAGGGATGCTTTGAATAATCTTAAACAATTCTTCACGAGTCAAACCTTGCTCATTGTCATGATTACCAAAAGTAACGGCAAAGGGAATTTCACGTTTGGAAACCAAATTCAATACAGTGCGCATTCCCTCTTCGGCAGGCTTTCCATAAATCACATCACCCGTAAAAATCACCAAATCGGGTTTCTCGGCATCAAGCACTTCATTGATTCGTTCGATAGAAACATCAGACCGAGGATCATTATAAATGTAATGCACATCTGTAAACTGCACGATTTTGAACTTCCCATTGGCATTGAACTTCAATGTTTGGGCATTGCCGGCACATACAAGCCCCAGCAACAGGCATAAAGTCAGAAATAGTTTTTTCATGGTTCTTATTTTTAAATTTACTCAATAGTTATCTTGAATTGGTCGTATGGAGCCGTGCGCCAAGCCTTATCGAAGGTAGTGGGAGACAGCGCAAACAAGGGCGAAAAAGTACGCACCGAAATCGTTTTCCCGTCAGGCAAGAACTCCATCAGCCTCAGCCAGCAATCGCCTCCGTTGCCATGCCATTGTCCGTCGGCAGTTTGGGCATTAAACATCATCTGAGAAACCTGTTTTCCGAATTTGTTTTTATCCGTGCGGAAAGATACTTGTCCCTCATAATCCACAATCTCACATTCGTGGCCACATATCACCATACAGATATTCTGAGAAGGATAGACCAGTTTGTCCCAAATTGCTTGTCCGTAATTAGCCGGAGAAACTTTATAATCTTCCTTGACATGACGTACCGCCTCCGGTGACATATAAGAATGGGTAAGCAAAATCACCTTATGATTTTTATATTTGGGCTTCCCGGTCAGTTGGCGGGCCCACTCTATTGCTTCATCACGTGGTGCGAACTCCAGTGAAACGACCAGCAACTTTCCCCATGTGTCCGTTTCAAATTCATAAGCAGCATTTTCCAAGGTCGGTATTCCCTGATAATTACATCCTACGGACACCAATGACTCGCGCCAACAAGCATTACGTTCCGCCGGAAAGTAATCCGGGAAATGACACAAACGGTTTTCCGCTTTCTCATAACCATAGTCATGATTACCTGTACAAATTACATAAGGAACCTTGCCGTCCAAACGTTCAAAAGCACGTGAAGCTGCCTTCCACTGCTCTTCACTAGTCTGATTCCCATTCACCCCGTCGGGTATACGGATTTCATTTTGCTCCACCAAGTCACCGGTACAAAGCACCCCTTTGATGTTCAGCGACTTCAGGCTATTGGCAATCCATGCAGTCTGCAACTCAAAGAGAGGTTGATTAGCATCAAACTTCACATAGCTCTGAGGGTCGGGAATCAATACCATGGAAAAGGAACGTTCATGACTCAATTTCGGGCGCAAGGGATAAACTTGCGCCGAAATTAATTGAGAAAGGCATAATAATGTGCCTAGCAGAATAGAGTGTTTTTTCATATATTTATATTATTATTGAAGTATCCACATCTTCTTGTTGCGGTCATCAGAGCCATTGAATTGGCGCTCCAAAGCTTCCTGCAGATTGGCTTTATTATATTGTGACTCACTTTCGGGATACATCCAACGTTGAGGAAGTTCGGTTTTCACCTCATTCAATGATGTTTCCGGATTTATGGGAAGCTTGGGATAACCGGTGCGGCGATATTCATAATAACTATTCCAAGGAGAGTGAAGGAACCAGGCAAGATAACGTTGGGTAAGAATCATTTCAAGTCCATCGGCCTCTCCGTTTGTCAACTGTATTGCAGGATTTTGCAAAAATTCTGCAATCACTTCATCTGTGAGCACACGTCCGTGAGCATAATTTTCAGGCGTATGATCTGCTATAAAACGCATACTTGCTTCTATACCTTTCTTATAATAGGTATCTGCCGAACCCGAAATCCATCCACGTACGGCAGCTTCAGCCAAAATAAAGCATTGATCGGCATATCCCACTGTAATAAAAGGCTCGCCGGCTGCATTATTTTTATAACGAAGATTCAGATTACAAAAGTTATCGGAGCTATACATTTCCGAAATCTCATGGAAAGGCAAGGAAGGATTTACTCCTATATAGGCATCCCAACTGCTTGCATCTATTCCCTCTTTTACCTTAGCATCAGACGGTTCGGCAATATAAAATAAACGATAATCTTGATTTTGCTTCATCACATCCACAATCATAGTCGACAGCATAGGATACATATTATAGTTAAAGTCATCCTTATACATAGGGTAACGCTGGCCTTTCTTTTCAGAGAAAACCAATTGGTAATTATCCTCATTCGACTCCATCAATTTCTTATTTGAAACAATTGCGGCAAAGCGTTCTTTTACTCTTAAATCTGCATCATCCGCTACTCGTGATAGGTTCATCAGGACTTTCAGCTCGAATGAAGCCACCGTTTTCTGCCATTTGCTGACATCACCGCCAAGTACCGGATCACCATCAAAATTCTTAGCTTGTCCAAACAAAGTATATGCTTCTTCCAAATCGTCTAGCACTTGAAGCATTACGTCTTTCTGAGAATCATATTTGGGCGTGATATTACCGATCTCTCCCTGAAGAGCATCACTATAAGGCACATCTCCCATTTCCATTGAAATATAGAAAATAGTAAATGCTTTCACAAATTTATTCAATGCCTGAAATGCATTAGGATTATTATCGGCGGCAAGTTCGACCATCTTCACTCCATTAACCAAACTTGTATACCCTCCAAAACCGGAGCGCCCCATTTTATTATATTGGTAATCGACAGCTCCTTCTCCCCATGCCAATTGCTTCATCAAGAAATTGCTATTGAAAAAAGCCTTGGAAGTAGAGGGACTTGTTGTGCCAAGAATAAGCTTGGTAGCCAACATTTCAGGAGTCACCGTAGTAGGTGAATCCGGATTGGTGTTCAGTTCGTCAAAATTATTGCAAGAGCAAAACATACCGGTGGCAACCAATGCTCCTATCAGGTAATTATATATCTTTTTCATCGTTATAATAGCTTTTAGAAATTCAACTTAACATTAAATCCAACGTAACGTATAGACGGTGAGTTCAAATCTTCCTGTGCTGAATCAGGGTCAGAGAACTTAAAATCTTTTGTCCAAATCAATAAATTCTGACCGACCAACCCCACTTGCATACTGTTCATCTTCAACTTTTCACAAATACTCTTTGGCATATCATAAGTAATAGACAAGTCGCGCAATTTAAAGAAAGTTTCGTCCTGAATACATTGGCTGACTGCACTATAAGCATTCGGATAATAATTGCGAACATAGTTCTCATAAGATACAGGAACGTCATTAGGAGCAAATACACGTGTATCATTAGTGATATTTCCATCCACATCATATTCCACAGAACCGGAAACTACTTTCACACCCTTACCAATATAGTTTGTCTTTCCGTTGACCACTTCATCGTAACGCCATTGGTTATCGCTATCGGGATGAGCTCCTGTATTCCACAAAGCCTGTTCCATCTTATTAAAAGCAACACCTCCAACACGACCGTCTATAGTGAAGTTTAACGTAAAGTTCTTATATCGGAATGTATTTGTGATACCCCATACCCAATCAGGAAATTCATATCCAGCAACAGACTGATATTCACTCTGTTTTGGCAGTCCGTTTTCATGAATAATATTTCCTTGCGGATCGCGTTCCCAGTCATATTGTCCCAACCAATCCCAACGTTCGCCGGCAGCCACCCATGGTTTTTGGGTAGAATATTTATCATCTACTCTTGAGTAATAGTAACGGTCACGAGCCCAATTTAAAATTGCATTCCACTCAAAGTCACGAGTCTTAATGATATCTCCAGAAATAGTAAGTTCCACACCACGGCGTTCCTGTTCTTCATCATAATTAATCAATGTACTTTCAAAACCGGATGCATTGCTTACCGTCGCACTACGAGTCAGATTGTATTTTAATGTATTGTAATAAGCAAAGTCCACACGCAAACGATTATTAAAGAAATTGACTGCCGTACCTATTTCCCATGAACGAGTAGCAGTAGGCTGAATCAATGCTCCACGGATAGAGGTGGGATAAGATGCGGAAGGCAGATTATCCCAAGCATCGGTAGACACACCATATACATTATTAATAGAATATACATCTACATCTTTCTTGGTCTGTGTCCATGAGCCACGCACTTTCCAAAAAGACATCCATTCGGGCAAATCAATCAGCTCGGAAAGAATAGCACTTCCCGATACAGATGGATAAAAATAAGAACGGGTTTCGGATGGTAATGTAGACGACCAGTCATTACGTGCAGTTACATCCAAGTAAAATGCCCCTTTCCATGAAGCAGAAAGTCTTCCATAAATACTATTTACTTGTTTCCGTTTATAAGAGCTGGATGTAGTTGCCTTATCCACCGAAGCTTTTAAAGAATAATACCCCGGAATAGTCAATCCACCTTCGGTATTGCCCTGCAAAGTATCATCCTGATAGTAATAAAGAGTTCCACCCACAATACCTTCTAAATTAAAATCGCCAATTTTTTGATTTGCACTCAACATCAAATCATGATTCATACTAAAACCACCATCACGTTCAATCTCAAAATAGCCGTTCTTGTCCCAACCTGAGTTAGCCGACTTCGGATTACGCCATGTTTTACGATTACTGTATATATCTATACCGGAACGAAGACTGGCTTTCAGCCATGGAGTAAATTCATACCCCATATTCATATATCCATTCGTAATGGTATAGTCACTGGAACGGAGTACTTCATTGGCCACAAAATACGGATTGTCATACCAGCCGGAATACATCCAATTCTGTTGCTCGTCCTTTTTCACCCAATAGTCTTTAAATTCACGAATGTCATAGTCAGGTCCGGTCCATACTAATAGATTATATAGATAACCTCCCTTTCCATAACCCGTTCCGTAATCCTGTGGATAGAAACGTTTATTAAAACTGGCTCCTCCATCAAAAGAGAAGTTCTTCCATTTCATTTCTCCCGACACTGAATAAGTAATTTTATTCAATTTAGTATTGGGATATTGTCCTTTGTTATACACATGAGACAATGAGGCTCTTACGCTTCCATACTTACCTTTCTGGCTGATACTTACATTGTTATTAGTCACAAAACTTGTTTCGAGGAAGTTTTTAAAGTTATCTTTTCCTTTCGATAGCAATGGCATCATTTCAAACTGATGGGTTACCGGATTCCATTGTTCCGCCTCACGGCCGATATCCAACTTATCACCCCATACAAAATCATTGTGATTGTATCGTCCTCCTTCACCGGAACTATAACCTGATTGAACATTCGGTAATTTCAGATAACCTGCCTGAAACATCGTACTACTGTTTACACTGACATGCAACCCTTCTTCTTTACTTTTTTTAGTGGTAACCATTACAACCCCCACACCACCACGTTCACCATAAAGAGCCGCTGCCGTAGCGCCTTTCAGAACGTCAACAGATTCTATATCATCGGCAGGAATATCACGAAGAGTCATATTGCCATAAGGCACACCGTCAATAACCAACAACGGAGTTTCACCACGTAACAACAAAGAAGGCGCATCATTGAACTCCGTACTATTCTGTACGTTCAATCCGGCAATCTTACCGGTCAAAGAGGTAGCTACATCTACAGTCTTTACTGTAGCCAATTTCTCACCACCCAATTTCTGAACCGCATATCCCAATGCCTTTTCTTCACGTTTAATACCCAGTGCAGTCACAACTACTTCACTTAATATTTCCGTATCTTCAGTCATTTTTACATTGAAGACTGTCTTTCCGTTTACCTTTACCTCTTGGTTTTTATAACCAATATAACTTACTAATAAAGTAGCATTGGGAACCACAGCCAGTTCAAAATGACCCTCCATATCCGTAATCGTCCCAATAGAAGCATTACCTTTTACAGATACATTGGCACCTATCACCGGTTCTCCCTGTAAATCCACAACCTTACCTGCTATCTTTATGGTCTTATTCGACTGTTGAATAGACTTTACAGAAGCTACTTCCGACTTATGTAAGGATATATAATTATCGGAAAAGCTAGATGTGATACCATTATTCGCCAGAATCTCTAATAAATCGGCCACCTTCTGTTTTCCTTGCTTAATATTAATTTTCTTATTAATATTTACCTCCGTATCACTGTATACAAATAAATACTCAGTTTGCTGTTCTACCTGCGCCATTAATTCCTTTAGCGTCGTCTGACCCGTTTTCAGTGTCACTTGAGCATTCTGAGACTTGATTGTGCCCGCATGTGCCTGAATAATCAGCAAGAACAAAAACAAAAAAGCAAATTTCATAATACGAAATAATTGATTGGTTTTACATTGTTTTAATGCATTAGCTAGTAGCAATAAGTTTTTTTTCATACCTTTGCAATTAAGGTTCATTACTTTAATTTATTTCCCGTAGAGTAAGGTTCTGTAACCTTGTCTTGAGAGGAAACGGTGTTGCAGCACTGCTTCCTCTTTTTGTTTTCTTTCTTTTATTTTTCCATAAGCAATAGTATATTTTAAAGGTTAACGATAAATGGTAACATGTTTTTCATCTATGATTTTATAACGAAAATCAGCAATCGACTGCAAAACACGCAAAATGCTTTCCAAAGAATCGCTTTGCCTGAACTTCCCGGTCACTGACTTTTGGATATCTACATCCTTCTCCACAGTAAATCTCACTCCTTGCCACAAAGCGACATTATCCAGAATTTCCCCAAACGGACGGCTCTTGAAACTAACAATACCATTTTTTAAGTATTCTTCATTGTCAAACTCAGAAGCCTGTCTCCACAAACGATTATTACGAAGTATAGCCTGTTCATGTGGACAAAGTATCAATTGGTCAGTGGGATCATTCGCATTATTTACTTGCACACTACCTTCCACCAAATCAATCTCAAAACGCTTACTTTCGGGATAAGCCATTACATTGAAACGAGTTCCAAGCACAGTTATTTGGTAAGTACCCGTTAAAATACGAAAAGGTTTGTCAGCATTATGAGCCACATCGAAAAACGTTGCTCCTTTCAATTCCACATCTCTATTCTTATCATTAAAGGAAGCCGCATAACGTAAAGTACTACAAGGGCTCAGCCATGCAACTGTTCCATCTGGGAGGTTTACTTTTACACGCTGTCCGCTGGGAGCAGAAATTTCGGTATAATGCTCCCCCAGTTCTTCCATTAACTGATAGCGAGTTAGGAAATAAGCACCAACAGCTACCAAACAAACCAATGCAGCATATTTGCAGCTATGCAACATCCATTTCCCTAATCGGTACTTCAACAATCGCCCACTGAAATTTTTATATCCAGTTTCACCTATGCTCCTATCTTCTTCCCCTTTCAAGCATCCGGTTATAGCTATTGCATTTTGCAGAGCATAAAACTCTTCCCGCAAAGCCATATCCGTATCCATTGCCTGGAACAGAAGCTTCTTTTCATAAGCCGTAATTTCTCCTGTAAAATATTTAGTAAGTAATTCTTCCATTTTCTATTGTTTTCCATTAGTAAGTCGGACAACATTACCAAAAGTACCAAAAGAAAATAGTTTTTTTTAAATTTTATTTTTAAGATAAACACTCACCCCAACAAAAAGACCAATAGAGGTAAACAATCTTTCAAGTCTTCACGCAACTTCCTGACAGCTATCATCACCTGATTCTTAACAGTTTGCAAAGACAAGCCCATTTCATCGGCTATATCCTGATACTTCTTATTATTCAATTTACTTTCAATAAAGATACGGCGGCATTGTTCAGGTAAACGATTAATCGCTTCATGCAAAATGCGTTCAACATCCTCATCAGAGAATTTAGTTTCATCAAAAGCCTCCAAAGAATAAAGCTTGTATTGTATTTCACGATTCTCTACTTCTTCCAAACTACTTCTTTGTTCAACAACTGATATTTTTTTACGCAAAAAATCAATGCTGCGCCGTTTGACCAAAGTAAAAAGAAAAGCTTGAGGACAACGAAGACCATCCAATAAAGAGCGATGCTCCCATAAGTAGATAAAAACATCCTGTACTACATTTTCTGCCTCTTCCTTATCGATGACATAAGTACAGGCAAAACGCAACATTCGTGGAAAATAAACAGCATAGATCTCTGAAAAATCAAGCCTTTCCATTCGATTTATTTCCTTTGTTGCAATAGTCATTAATAAATGAGGTTATAATTGTTTCACAAAAGTATAAAAAAACAATTATCCAGTAGAACATTTTCGATAGTTATTATAAATTCAGTTCACCAATATCAATAACCCATAAAAAAGTACTCCCCGCGAATCACTTCGCAAGGAGTACTTTTCAACTAATAACTAACTTGTGGTTTACGTAATTTCTATATGACTAACTTATGATGCAAAGATAAACGTTCCGGCCAACTCCCGCAATCGCTTCATTTAGGTATTTTGCCACCATTTACTCCCTATTAATAGGTATCATTCATCATAAGTTCATCTTTACTTCGCTTAGTTCTACCAATTTATTTACAATAGCATAAATAGTCAGGCCGGCAGGAGAATGTATTTGTAGCTTGCGCGCTATGTTGCGACGATGGGTAATGACCGTATGAATAGACAGAAAGAGTTTCTCTGCTGTCTCCTTATTGGTCATGCCACGCACTACACAACAAATTATTTCTTTTTCTCTTTGACTTAATGTTTCTTGTTCATTCTCATTGTCATCTTCTGCCCCAATGTGCATCAAATCAACTAATTTCTTATTTAAGGTTTCAATGTCATCATATAATCCGACTGTTTCATCATATCCTTTTAGCAAATTACTATCTGTCATTGAACAAAGCAACGACACACATTTAATAACCGTTTGAGGATATGTAGCTTTAAATTCGTCGACATTGAACCATCCTCCAAACCCCGGATTCACAATCAACACCTCGGGCCGATGTCCTTGCATACAATTATGCAGCCCTTCCATCGAAGTAATTTCCACAGGCTGAACCGGAATATCGGGCAATCGCTTCAAAACTGATATCAGTCCGCTACGCACAATGACTGAAGTCTCAGCCACTGCCACATGTATAGGGTCTGTCCGTTTCATTTTACCTCCTTTTCTAACCGAAGAACGGCGGGTACAAACAAATAATCTTCCACACGGCAATGTGACGCCAAATCCTGCTCGCAGCTAAAAATGTCAAACAATACTGCATTCAGTAAATAATCATTCCCACCGGCGGGATAATACTTGATAATGATATTTTTTAATTCTTTCAATTTAGCGTCTATCTGATCATGCCGACGTGCAAATTGTGAGATACGGAAACCGCTCTCTCTATTGCCTGCAACCAGATTCTCCACATAAGTAAACACATTCATATCTTCATAATCCATGTGTTTGCGTACCTCTGCCACATACGCATCAAAGAATTTCAATATAAGGAAAGCAACTTCATTTTGCACCGAACAATCAATGGCCTCTATCAGTTTGCGGCGTATGGTGGGTAATTGAAAATCAAGAAAATAGTGATGCGCCTGCTTTAAGTAGTTCATCAAAGCATGAATAGAAAGATCTTGCACCTCATCAGCCATACGGTTATTCTCTTCTGTGATAAAATTCACCACAGCCAGAAATGTCTTGCAATCCACTCCGTTTGCCCGGCATACTTCCTGCACAGTCTGATCGCCAAAGCCTAACGAGAGATCGAAACGGCTCATCACCTGCAACAAAGTATAATTACCGCATATCAGGTCACTCATTTTATCTGTTGGCACATAATTATTTGTCTTATACATAGTTATCTGTATTTGTTTCTCTTAACGGCTGCAAATTTACGGAAAAGAACAAAAGCTTGCAATCCCCATTATTAGGTATTTTATACGGAGAACAGCAGCCTCATCTCATAAACGAGGAAAGACTAAGCCGTTTCTTACTGTCAGCCTAGTCCTTTTAAACGGAAGATTATTACAGTCTCCGACAGTGGACCGTACAGTCTGCCACGGTGGACTGTACGGTCCGTTACCGTAGACTGTATAGTCCATTGCCGTAGACTGTAGTAATCCGCCTTACAGACAGGCATAACCGAAAGGATGAAAACGCTTAGTCCGGCTAATGAAACGACTTAGGGAGTTCAAAACGTATGCAGAGTTTGAAAACCGGAGGAGACAACATCCGATGAAAGGTGTTGTGCCGTCACTTGTTATTTTTGGGTATTTAACATATTCCTTGCCAGTGCTTCCAAAAACAAAAAAAGAGCTGCTCCGGCATAACCGGAACAACTCTTCACTATATAATAAGATATCAATTAATATACTTCAACTTTAGCAGCAATCGCTTTACACTTGTCACGAAGTGCATCCAAGTCACTTCCATTCGGAGCATAGCATACCACAACTCCCATGCGGCGGTTAACCTTTGTATAAGGTTTACCGAAAATACGCAAATAAGTATTGGTTTCCTTGCATACTTCCTCTTCGCCACGATAACGCGGCTGCTCTTTGCTGGCAATCGGTGACAAAATAACAGCACTGGCACCTATACGTTCCTGAGTAATTTCAGGAATAGGCAAACCCAATACAGCGCGTAAATGAAGTTCAAATTCATTCAAATTTTGAGTTCCTGCCAATGTCACCATACCGGTATCATGCGGACGTGGAGATAATTCAGAGAAGTATACACCATTGTCATGACTCAAAAAGAATTCAACACCCCATATTCCGGCACCGGTCAATGCTTCAGTAACTTTAGCAGCCATGCGCTGTGCTTCTTCCAGATGCTCAGGAGCAATATGAGCGGGTTGGAAGCTTTCGCGATAATCACCGCCCTTTTGCACATGACCGATAGGAGGACAGAACAGTGTAGGACCATTTTTCTGAGTAACAGTCAACAAAGTGATTTCACTGTCAAACTTAATAAATTCTTCGATAATCAGCTCCTTAATGTCACCACGACTACCTTCACAACCATAGTGCCATGCCTGTTCCAGCTCTTCCGCACTCTTCACCAATGACTGCCCTTTACCCGATGAAGACATCAACGGTTTGACCACACAAGGAAAACCTATTTCTTCGGCAGCCTCTTTCAATTCTTCCAAAGACTTGGCATAAAAATACTTGGCAGTCTTTAATCCGAGTTCCTTAGCGGCCAAATCACGTATGGCCTTACGATTCATGGTATAATTCACAGCTTTCGCGCTAGGTACTACCTGAATGCCTTCCTTCTCCAAATGATAAAGCCTTTCAGTACGAATAGCCTCAATTTCAGGAACAATAATATCAGGCTTATGCTTAGCCACAACTGCATCCAATGCATCACCGTCCAGCATACTGAATACTTCAAACTCGTCTGCTACTTGCATCGCAGGTGCCCCTGCATACGAATCACAAGCTACTACATACTGTCCTTTACGTTTCGCTGCAATGACGAATTCTTTTCCCAGTTCGCCGGAGCCCAGCAATAAAATCTTCTTTGTCATAACTATCTATCTCTTTATTTTGAATTTCCCGTAAACAGCAAGCAGAGAGGAGTGTGTCAGAACCCAACCGCCTGTCCAATCGTCAGCTGCAGGGGCAGGATTTGCCTGCCCGAAGACACAAAGCAAACTGTTTTCGGGCGAACGGACATCGTCCCTACGAATCAAACGACAGCATTATCCACGTTTTGACACACCCCCTTCCGCTTGCAAAGATAATGTATTTTTAAACTACTGATATATCAAACAGCCAATAAATGGTGTATTTGAAAGAAAAAACCGAAGCCGGCAGACAAAGCTATAAACCACAGCACGATAAAGATAATCCGGGTAACAGTAGACATGGGTTGCCAACCACCGAAATGACGCATCAGGATATGTATCAATCCGATGATAGGAATACCAATAACCAATATGCCGGAAACAGCCAAACCGATAGTAACTGTAGGAGATGCTCCGGCAGCATTCCAATCCACTGCCGGCAACACTTCGTAAAGAACAGCAGGTGTGGCAGCAATCAATCCGGTTGCCACCATTAACATGGCGAAGCATACCACAAATATCACAAAGACTATAGGAGCGCAGCAGATAGCCAAAACAATCAATATAAATTTGATTAATGCACCTGCCACACCGACAATTCCCTCACCTATCCGCTGCAACGCACTGTGAGGCTTGCCCGAATGAACGTATTCATTTACTTTCTCAAAGTTATCTGTAACCGTCCTTCCTATATTCTCTACATTGATTTTCGCTCCACGCATTGCCAATTTTTCAGGTACGGTTCGAGCCAAAGGAATGACAATCCAGGCGATAATATATGCTATGACAAAACCTTTCAGAGAGATTCCCAATATCAAGAAGATTATTCGTACCCATGTGGGATCCCAACCAAAGTAAGCAGCCAAACCGGATGCCACACCTCCCAATACTTTATTATCCGAATCACGGAACAACCGGCGAGGTCCTTTTGCTGTCTGCGAATAAGTGCTTCCATCCTTCGATGTTTCCCCTCCACCGTCAGCCTCATCACCCAAGTCTTCGGGCTTACCCATCTGAGCAATGATTTCCTCTACATCTTCTATCGTAATCACCTGTTTCCCATCTCTTAAACGGTCAGTAAACAGTTCAGAGATACGCAATTCCATATCATGCACTATTTCTTCCGCTCCTTCTTCGCGGCAAAAATGTATCCGCAAGTTACTTAAATAAGTATCCAGCAATTTATATGCATCTTCATCTATATGATAAACGGTGCCACCTAAATTTACAGTCAGAGTCTTTTTCATTGTATCCTGTTTTTAATTGTTTCTTAAATGGTTTACTGTATCCGAAAGTTCATCCCACGCATTTTCCAATCCGCTGAGAAAAGTTTCTCCTTGTGGCGTAAGCCGATAATATTTACGCGGAGGCCCCTGAGTCGATTCCACCCATTCGTAAGAAAGCAGCTCATCGTTTTTCAACCGGGTAAGCAACGGATAAAGCGTTCCCTCTACCACGATGAGCCGGGCTTCTTTCAATTTCAGAATAATATCCGAAGCATAGAGCGGCTCCTTGTGCAACAGCAATAGGATGCAATATTCAAGCATTCCTTTGCGCATCTGAGATTTTACATTATCAACATTCATATCCTATAGTACTTTGTTTGACACAAATATATGTATTATATAAGTACCTTGTATTACATAGTACTTTTATTTTGCGTATTTTAACTGAAAAATCAAAGAAAAGGAAAAGGAAGAAACAAGATTAGGAAGGAAAAACTTATATTTGCTCCTCGTTAAACCTATAAAAGTACAAAGAGTATGTTTACGATACGGAAAGCAACTACAGAAGATATTCCATTGATTCACAAGATGGCACAGGAAGTATTTCCTGCTACCTACGCAGACATTCTTTCCCCCGACCAACTTGACTACATGATGGAATGGATGTATTCCATTACAAACCTACATAAACAGATGGAAGAAGAAGGTCATATTTACTATATTGCCTTTAAAGGAGACATACCTGCCGGCTACGTTTCCATTCAACCCGAAGGAGAAGATTTATTCCATCTGCAGAAGATTTATGTACTCCCTTCTTTTCAAGGCAAACATTTGGGAAAGTTATTGTTCGAGCAGGCTGTAAAAGCAATTAAGGAGATTCATCCCACACCGTGCGAAATGCACCTGAATGTAAACCGTAATAATAAAGCGCTCCGATTTTACGAATACATGGGGATGAAGAAAGTAGACGAAGGAGATTTTGCTATCGGTAACGGATATTATATGAACGATTATATAATGGGACTCACTATCTGAGTCCCTCATTTCACTACTTTACGCTTCATATCACGGATGATATCTTTATCTTCCGGACTTACCCGAAAAGATTCGGTTATTTTTTGGAGCGCTTTGTTGTAAGTAAAGTCATCCAAACTATTTTCTTTCAGCAACAGCATCGTTTCTTTTGGAAATTTCACATAACAGACGGAAAGTGCCCAAGCCACTGCCATCTTCACATAATACCCTTCGTGGTCGATACGATTCATCCATTGCAATACGTTCTGTATATAGTCCGCATCAATGTAATGCGCCATCGCCATAACGACCCCGAAACGAATTTCATATTCTTTATCCGACTGCATCCATCCTTCCAGAAACTGCCATACACGCTCCTTATTCCTGTCAACAAACCGTTGCTTACCCGCAAAGTCAAAGGTATCACATACAGACCAGCTATTGATAAGGGATACGAACCTAGAAACCAATGAAAGATATTCTTCCACATCTTTTATTTTCAGGCATCCAATCACCATGCCTTGAAGCATGCGTTCTTCCATATAAAAAGTATCAGCCGATTGCAGATAAGCCTGCCAATCATCCTTGGCTATTTGAGCCGCCAATTGCCGAAGGGCCGGGACACGGACACCCAATACATTTTCAATGCCCGGATGGAGGGACTCGGTAAACTTTTTATTACCTTCTCCCGCCAATCGCAACAAATTCTCTTTTATGGTTAACCCGTTGATACAATATTCATTCATCATAACGATTTATTCAGATTATAACAAACTTCCTTCCAACCTTAATAAAAATTCCTTTTTGTCTACTCCGGCCGCATATCCTACCATTTTTCCGTCCGTACCTATCACACGATGACAGGGAACCACTACCAATAATGGATTTCTGTTATTGGCCATACCTACGGCACGCACAGCTTTAGGGTTGCCAATGGCTACAGCAATCTGTTTATAGCTGCGTGTCTCTCCATAAGGAATATCACGGAGAGCCTGCCACACCTGCTTTTGAAAATCAGTCCCCTTAAGTGACAAAGGTAAATCAAAAACTTTACGTTTGCCATCCAGGTATTCAACGAATTGCTTATACGTCCTCCGAATCAATTCCGACTCACGTTTCTCACCTTTATTCTCGGAATAATGTCCCACATTGATGGCAATAACAGCATCGTTCTCCTCACAAATGGTGAGAAGTCCCAATACAGTTTGATACTGATAATAATTCATAATGATTTACCTTTATATAAATGCAAAATTATTCATCCCAAACCAAATAAGCCGAAATCAGCCAATGGTTCAGTTTATCCCCATCTACTTCCTGAGCTTCGGGAATACTAATCTTAAAAGTATGTTTGCCGGCTTTCAAATCGCCAAGCATCACTTCTTCCGGTACTACATCCGAACCCGGGCACCAGTTGGAGCGCGATAAATCCGATGAGCCCAATGGTTCTTCTATTTCTTTTTCTTCATAACCATTCTCACCTATATAAGAGGAAAGCCGCTTAATCAGCCACACTCCTGTCCCCGGATTGAAACGACGGAAAGAGGCACAATCATCCCGCCATGGAATAAAATCGAGCACATTCTCGCCATCTACCGAAACAATATTGCGTTTCTTCACAAATTCATCTCCACCGCTATGACCGCCATGACCGGTTACAATATATTTCAAACGGACATTCTTTGCATGACGAGGCAGTTCAAAATCCATTGCCACATCTTTACGGGCAAATATATCGGGATAAGTCTGACCGATATAATAAACAGTGTTTATCAAAGGCTGTACATGGCGCTTGGGTAACGCATCGCAACTTATCTTACTCTCTTTTACCTCGATATCCAGACCGACAACATATCCTTCGGCTGTCCATGTATCAATAAAGATACCGATATAGGCTTCCTTCTCCAAAGCAGGATAAAGGTCGGTAATGTCTTGTTCCCAAACCACATTCTCCGCCCATTCGGAAATATAAACCGGCTTGCGTTTGGCTCCTATCTCATTGTCTTTTTTACTATAAAAGCCTACTCCAAACGGAGTCATAAAGCGCATCAGCTCTAACGTAGGCACATAGTCCTTACCCGGAACAATGCCAATCATATTTTCATATTTCAGACTGTCTACCGGCGGAAAAGCTGCCTTTCCTTGCGCAATGCTCATCAAGTTGACAAACGACTCTTTGGGCAATGCGAAACAAGAACCGGACTTATCCCAACGATCGCCATTGGAAGCCAAAGTAAGACGAAGTTTCACACGTACATTCCGCTTATAATCAGGCAAAGATATCTTTTTAAGAATAATACGCCCATTCACCAAACGGATAACGCCATCTGCACTTGCCGGAGTGTAATTGGCAAATGAATCCGGACGGAAACAGATGTTCGTTTTATCAAAGATTTGAATTTGGGTGTCTCCCAAGGCAGGCAACTCCTTATGCTTAGCCGCATTAGCCGGCATAATAAAAGAGGTAACCAATGCAAGAGACGCAATAAAAGTCAGTAGATCATTTCTTCTCATATAGCTGTATCAGGTTGATTAATAATATCCATTCCAAATAGGGAGTGTGCCAGAATGTTGATAATGCTATCATTTGCCAATAGGGGCAAGATTTGCTCGCCCGAAAACAGTCTGCTCTGTGTATTCGGACAGGCAAACCCTGCCCCTACAGTTAACGATTTGGCAGGTTGGTTTAGTTTTGACACGCTCCCTTACCTACCAGGCATCATTATACCGGAAACTTACTCCGATTCATCAACAGTTTATTGATGTTGTTCGCGCAATAAGTCATTCACCGTCTTCACCGGATTAAAAGTACCCAAAGGAACCTCTACAAAGACAGTACTCCAATCACTCATTGCACCATTCCAAAGTCCCGGAAGCTCCAATGCTTTCAAGTCCTTGCCATTTTTTGACTTATACGAAATGAATCCGGTTGCCTTATCTACATAATTCACCAAATCAAATTTACGGCCTTTATAATCACGTACGGCACAAACCAAATCTACCGGATTAAAGTGAGTACCCTTTTCAAACATGGCTTTCTTTTCAGCATCATTCATATCAATCTGAGAACTTTCCAAAATCTGCAAAGATACTGTTCCGTCGGGGTTATATGCAAGGAACGGACCTCCACCGGGTTCTCCCACATTCTTCACCATACCGCAAACACGCATTGGTCTATTCAGTTTCTTACGCAAATAGATAACCAGCTCCGCATCTTCCAAGTCTTTAATCTCATTATTGCGACAGCATAACTTCTGCTGAACGAAACGAATGATTTCTTCCAATTGTTTATGATTATATTTGCCGCCATCCAACAATTCCAAATATTCAAACGCTTGCTTTTGAAGAGTCACCAATACCCCGGCAATCAATTTCTTGTAAGCAACGGTTTCGTCCTTCAAGCGGTCGGGCACCACATTATCAATATTCTTAATAAATACAATATCCGCATCCAAGTCGTTCAAGTTTTCAATCAAAGCACCGTGACCACCGGGACGGAACAGCAACTTACCGTTATCACGGAACGGCTTGTTCTCCATATCAGCTGCTATTGTATCGGTACTCGGTTTCTGCTCCGAGAACGAAACGTTAAATTCCACCCCGTATTTTTGAGCATAAGTTGCTACCTTTTCATCCACCAACCGTTTAAACAGTTCACGATGCTCGGTAGAAACCGTGAAATGCACGTTTACTTTTCCGGTCTTTCCGGCTGCATACAGGGCTCCTTCCACCAAATGCTCTTCCAATGGAGTGCGTACACCATCGGCATAACGATGAAATTTCAACAAGCCTTTCGGCAAAGCACCATAGTTCAGTCCGACAGCTTCCAACAAGTTTGCTACCACCGGCTTATAATTCTTTTCAGCAATCAATGCATCAATATTCTTGCCGGTATTGTCCAAACAAGCGGCATTCAAGTCATTATAAAAAGCGAAACCATGAATATGGTCGAAAAACTTCTTTTCAAAATCTGTTTTGGGAGCCTCATAATCCGCACCCAGGAATTCAAACAAATTCTTAAACATGCGACTGGCTGCCCCGGAAGCCGGTACAAACTTCACAATTGTTTTTTCACCCTGTTTATATGTATCCCATGCTTCCAGATATTCTTTCATTTCACTCTCTGCAGGAGCCATAATTCCCTTATCGATAGAAGCGGCAGCGTCCAGTTTCAAGAAAGGGAAGCCTTTTTCAAAGCAAGCCAATTGTTCAATTATCTGTTGCTCTGAAATACCTTTTTTCGCTAATAAATCTTTATCTTCCGGTGTTAACATAAGTATATGAATTTAAATGGTTTAATTACCCGTTATCTATTTTAGTTATTCATTAATGCCCAAAAATACAAAAAAATGCCGTAAAGCCATCCAAAAAAGAAAGAAAAAAACTACCTTTACGCCGAAAGAAAAGATTTCACGTGTTATGGAAGAAAAAACGTTTTTCACAGCCAAAGAGCGTGAACAACTGTTCACTCTTTACAAACGGTTACTCCATCTATCGGGAGACACCTTACAAAAAAACGACTGTCGCAAGCTCAAAACGCATCTTATCAAGGCAGTTGCCGAAGGTAGTATGCCACGAAATAACTTTGGAATGAACCCCATCATCAAAGATATGCAAACCGCTGTCATTGTTGCAGAAGAAATCGGAATGAAGCGAGCTTCTATCTTGGGAATCATGTTACATGAATCGGTAAAAAACCATTTGTGCAGTTTGGCATCCGTACAGGCAGAATATGGAGAAGATGTGGCAGGAATCATTCGCGGACTGGTTAAAATCAATGAGTTATATGCCAAGAGTCCAACTATCGAATCAGAGAATTTCCGCAATTTGCTTCTTTCTTTTGCCGAAGACATGCGCGTTATCCTGATTATGATTGCCGATCGCGTCAACCTGATGCGCCAAATCAAGGACTCGGAGAACGAGGAAGCCCGTCAGCAGGTTTCCAATGAAGCGGCCTACCTTTATGCGCCACTTGCACACAAGTTGGGATTATACAAATTAAAGTCCGAATTGGAAGACTTGTCGCTGAAATACACAGAACATGATGTTTATTATCATATAAAAGATAAGCTGAATGCCACAAAAGCATCACGAGACAAATATATCGCCGCCTTTATCGAGCCGATTCAGAAGAAACTGGAACAAGCCGGACTAAAGTTTCACATGAAAGGACGCACTAAATCCATCCACTCCATCTATCAAAAGATGAAGAAGCAGAAATGTCCTTTCGAAGGGGTATATGATTTATTTGCCATCCGCATCATCATCGACTCTCCTATCGAAAAAGAAAAACAAGAATGCTGGCAAGTGTATTCTATCGTAACCGATATGTATATGCCTAACCCTAAACGGTTGCGTGACTGGCTTTCTGTTCCCAAAAGTAACGGATACGAATCCTTGCATACCACTGTTATGGGACCTGAAGGAAAATGGGTAGAAGTACAGATACGGACAGAACGCATGGACGATATTGCCGAAAGAGGACTTGCCGCCCATTGGCGTTACAAAGGAGTGAAAGGCGAAACCGGGTTGGACGAATGGCTGACAACGATCCGTGAAACATTGGAAAACGCAGACAGTGACTTGGACGTGATGGACCAATTCAAGCTGGAACTCTATGAAGATGAAGTATTTGTCTTTACTCCGAAAGGTGACTTATATAAACTCGCAAAGGGAGCTACCGTGCTCGACTTTGCCTTTACCATCCATAGCAAGTTGGGATGCAAATGCATTGGTGCCAAAGTAAACGGCAAAAATGCACAGCTACGACAAATTCTGAATAGTGGAGATCAAGTGGAAATCATGACATCCAATACTCAGACTCCCAAACGAGACTGGTTGAATATTGTGACCACCTCCAAGGCACGTACCAAAATACGTCAGGCATTAAAGGAAATCGAGGCCCGGCAAGTACAGTTTGCCAAAGAAACCATTGAGCGCAAGTTCAAAAACCGCAAATTGGAATATGATGAAGCAACCATGATGCGCCTCATCAAGAAACTGGGTTATAAAACAGTTACAGAATTCTATCAGGATATTGCCGACGAAAAGCTGGACGCCAATAATATACTGGATAAGTATGTGGAGATGAAAAAGAAAGAAACGGAAGCACAGCAAGATATCACCTATCGCAGTGCCGAAACATATAGTATTCAAACTCCTGCCGATGACAAAACGTTCAAAGATGACGTATTGGTGATAGACCAAAACCTAAAAGGACTGGATTTTAAACTAGCCAAATGTTGTAATCCGATTTACGGAGATGATGTTTTTGGTTTCGTTACTATCAACGGAGGCATTAAAATTCACCGTACCGACTGCCCCAATGCCAAAGAGATGAGAGCACGTTTTGCTTATCGTATAGTAAAAGCGCGATGGGCAGGCAAGAGTCAGGGCAAACAATATCCGATAACCCTGCGCATCGTCGGACACGACGACATAGGTATTGTAACCAATATTACCTCCATTATTAATAAAGAGAACAGCATCACTTTACGCTCTATCAGCATCAACTCACACGACGGATTATTTTCGGGCATGATGACAGTAATGGTGGATGATACCTCCAAATTGGAATTATTGGTAAAGAAAATAAAGACTGTAAAAGGAGTCAAACAAGTCAATCGAGGCTGACAAACGTGTTTGTATAACGAATCTAAAACAATGGACGAATTACAGAAAAGAATAAAAAGTTTTGCCTATGCCTTTACAGGCATAGGCAGTTTCCTGCGTAAAGAACATAACGCTTGGATTCATTGCATAGCCATTATAATCGTAACCATAACCGGATTTATCATTGGCATCAGTCGAATGGAATGGGTTGCAGTACTTCTGTGTTTCGGACTGGTATTAGCCGCCGAAGCTTTTAATACAGCCATCGAACGATTGGTTAATCTGGTATCTCCCGATTATCATCCCATAGCCGGAGATGTAAAAGATATAGCTGCCGGAGCCGTTTTGATATGTGCCGTTACAGCGGCGCTTGTGGGAGCAATAATCTTCATCCCCTATTTTTAAAGGTGTTAATTAAACATTTATTTCACTAACTTTTTTCTACCTTTTATATAGAAATCACTAAATTAGCAGCGATTATTTTAATAATAAAAATTATGAAGAAGATTTTAGTTTCAACTCTATTGTTGGTTATCAGTTTAGTTTCTTATGCAGCAATACAAAGTGGAGAGGCAGAAATTACTTTTGAAAACACATCACATAATTTCGGTACATTCTCTGAATCAAGTCCGAAAGTAACATGTACATTCAAATTTAAAAATACAGGAGATGGTCCATTGGTTATCCATCAGGCAATTGCATCATGTGGATGTACTGTTCCTCAGTATCCCAAGGAACCTATTAAACCGGGAGAGAGTGGACAAATCACAGTCATTTACAATGGTGCCGGCAAATTTCCGGGACACTTTAAGAAATCCATCACTATCCGCAGTAATGGGAAAAATGAAATGACACGTCTTTATATAGAAGGTGATATGCTTCCCAAAGATGCAAAACAATAAGAGACTTCCCTTTCAAGAACTCCCTAAACAGCTCTCAAAAGTTATTTAGGGAGTTCTTTTTTATCGGTGCACCTTATAATATAAGAAAAAAAGGACATTTTTCCTAAATAATAAGACACTCTTTATTCCCTAAAAATGACGTACTTTGCAACAAAATCAAAAAAATGAGAAAAGGAAACTTATTATTACTTCTCTTAATAGTGTGCTTTACTTCATGCGAAATGCTTGAATCTCACCCTTATGATGCACATATTACAGGCGAACGAGGTATAAACGCAAAAAACTGTGAGCGTATAGAAGAAGCTATGAAAGGCAAGAAAACTTTTCGTTTTGCTATGATTAGCGACACGCAGCGATGGTATGACGAGACAGAAAAAGTGGTAGAGAAAATCAATGAACGCGGAGATATCGACTTTGTTCTTCATGGTGGAGACCAATCAGACTTCGGTGCTACAAAAGAATTTCTTTGGATGCGTGATATTATGAAAGGATTCCAAATGCCTTTTGTCTGTGTTTTGGGAAACCACGATTGCCTCGGCACGGGAGAAGATGTCTATAAAGCAATCTACGGCAATCCCAACTTTGCCTTTACAGCCGGAAATGTTCGTTTCATCTGCCTCAATACCAATGCAATGGAATATGACTATTCACAACCTGTACCCGATTTTGGATTCATGGAAGATGAATTGACCAACCTTCCCGAAGGTATTGAGAAAACTGTTTTCCTGATGCATGTAAAACCGTACGAGTTTATCTTCAACAACAACGTAGCCAGAGTATTTCAGGAATATGTAAAGCAGTTCCCCAATGTACAGTTTTGCCTTTATGGACACGAACATCAACTGACAGTAGACGATTTATTCGGAGACGGAATTCTCTACTATCAATGTCCTAACATCGGAAAACGAACATATTTAGTATTTACTATTAAAGAGGGAACTCATGAATATGATTATGAAGCAGTTGAATTTTAAGATTGTCCTATTATTCCTAACAATATATGTCTGTCCCCACAGGACACTTGCACAAAAAGATACATTATTATATAGAACATTAATCCAAGACAGTATCCTTATTCCACAAAAAAGTCAAGCAACAATAGAAGAGGAAGAGGGTATCTTCACGGAAGTTCCCAAGCATTATCGTAAATACGATAAACGTGTCCACCGCTATCGCAGTGCGTGGGAAGCCTTGATTCCCACACACACAAAGATACAATATGCCGGAGGTATGGGATTACTTTCATGGGGTATCGGATGGGATTATGGAAAACGCGGACAATGGGAAACCGACCTTTTATTAGGTTTTATCCCTCGCTATTCTTCTCGTCATTTCAAAATGACAATGACATTAAAACAGAATTTTATTCCTTGGAGTGTCTACTTAGGAAAGGACTTTTCATTAGAACCGTTGACCTGCGGACTTTATTTTAATACCGTATTCAGCGATGACTTTTGGACGGAAGAACCTGACCGCTATCCACATGGATATTATGGTTTTTCCAATCGTATCCGTACCCATATATTCTTAGGACAGCGCATCCGTTTTGATGTACCCGAGAAGTATCGCAAATTCTCGAAAAGCATTACTGCTTTTTATGAAATCAGCTCATGCGACTTTTATTTAGTGAGTGCATTTACCAATAGTTATCTTACTCCCTTAGATTACCTTCGGTTATCATTTGGACTGAAATTTCAGATATTCTAATGAGATTATAGGCATGTTTCTCTAATTTTTCATTATTTTTGGGCATTTATTGTGATAAATTTCAAAAATAATAAAATAGAGAAACATGAAACAAGAACAAGAAAAGCCGGTCGGATTGCCCGAAAATGCTTTCCGTCCATTGAAACCGGGAGAAAAGTATCACCCCATCATGTCACCCGACAGACAGTACCCGGAAGTGAATGCGTGGTCTGTCACCTGGGGTATTTTAATGGCTATATTATTCTCAGCAGCAGCTGCTTATCTGGGATTAAAAGTAGGTCAGGTATTTGAAGCAGCCATACCTATTGCCATTATTGCCGTCGGTGTGTCAGGTGCAGCCAAACGAAAAAATGCACTGGGTGAAAATGTAATTATCCAATCTATCGGTGCCTGCTCAGGAGTTATCGTAGCCGGTGCCATCTTTACCCTTCCTGCCCTTTATATCTTACAAGATAAATATCCAGAGATGACTGTCAACTTCTTCCAAATGTTTGTCAGCTCATTACTAGGAGGTATTTTAGGTATTTTATTTCTGATTCCTTTCCGCAAATATTTTGTAAATGACAAACACGGCGAATACCCTTTTCCCGAAGCAACAGCCAGTACTCAAGTACTTATCTCGGGTGAAAAAGGCGGCAGTCAGGCAAAACCACTTTTATTTGCCGGGCTGATTGGTGGACTTTATGACTTCATTGTAGCTACCTTTGGCTGGTGGAACGAGAATTTCACAACCCGCGTTTGCGGCTGGGGTGAAATGATGGCAGACAAGGCAAAAATAGTGCTTAAAATCAATACAGGTGCAGCCGTTCTCGGTTTGGGCTATATTGTCGGTCTAAAATATGCAGCCATCATCTGTGCCGGTTCATTGGTCGTATGGCTGGTTATCGTCCCGGGAATGTCGATATTGTTCGGAGACCAAGTACTGAACGCTTGGAATCCGGCTTTGACACAAACCGTCAGCGAAATGTCTCCCGAACTTATCTTTAAAGAATACGCCAAAAGTATCGGTATCGGTGGTATTGCCATGGCAGGTGTCATCGGTATCGTGCGCTCATGGGGTATCATCAAAAGTGCAGTGGGATTAGCATCCAAAGAAATGGGAGGCAAGAAAGTAGAGACCAATGTTATCCGCACACAAAAGGATCTTTCAATGAAGATTATCGCTTTCGGCTCTATCTTTACCATCCTGCTGATTTCCGTCTTTTTCTTTTTCGATGTGATGCACGGAAACGTATTGCATAGCATTGTCGCCATTTTATTGGTTGCAGGTATTGCTTTCCTGTTTACTACCGTTGCTGCCAATGCCATCGCTATTGTCGGAACCAACCCTGTATCGGGAATGACACTGATGACTTTGATTCTGGCATCTGTTGTAATGGTAGCGGTCGGTCTGAAAGGTGCGACCGGTATGGTAGCCGCCTTAGTAATGGGAGGGGTTGTTTGTACCGCACTTTCTATGGCAGGCGGATTTATTACCGACCTGAAAATCGGCTATTGGCTGGGAAGTACGCCCGCCAAACAAGAAACATGGAAGTTCCTCGGAACTCTGGTTTCTGCTGCTACCGTAGGTGGGGTAATTATGATTCTGAATAAGACTTACGGTTTTTCAAGCGGTGCTTTAGCGGCTCCTCAAGCTAATGCAATGGCAGCTGTCATCGACCCGCTGATGAACGGAGTAGGCGCACCCTGGTTGCTCTATGGTGTCGGTGCTGTATTGGCACTTGTGCTCACTTACTTCAAAGTTCCCGCATTAGCTTTCGCGCTCGGCATGTTTATTCCTTTAGAGCTTAACTTGCCGTTGCTGGTGGGTGGAGCCGTCAACTGGTATGTGACTTCCCGCAGCAAAGACGAAGCCGTCAACACGGAACGAGGCGAGAAAGGTACATTGTTGGCATCGGGCTTCATTGCAGGCGGTGCATTGATGGGAGTAGTCAGCGCAGCAATGCGTTTTGGCGGCATCAATCTGGTCAACGAGGAATGGTTAAACAATCCGTGGAGCGAAATAGCTTCATTAGGTGCTTACATACTACTGATTATCTGGCTGGTAAAGGCAAGTATGCATATCAAGAAATAAAACAGCAGGTATATATACTTAGGCCCATGTATGAGGGTATGCCATGTCACTTTGGCATACCCTCGTTAACTAATTGCCTTCAAAACTAACAAATATGAAAAACTTAAATACAATGAAGCGACTGTTCATGATGAGCTTGCTTGCAGTCTCTACTGTTTTGTCCGCACAACAATCGACAGAATTAAAATTATGGCCCAACGGTGCTCCTAATACAAACGATATCACTACCGACGAGCAAGAACCAGAAAAGAACCGTATCTCAAATGTCACAGTCCCTACCCTCACTATTTATCCGGCTACCCAACCAAACGGTCTGGCAATCATCATGTGTCCCGGTGGCGGATACACTCGTCTGGCAATGGATCATGAAGGACATGACATGGCACAATGGTTCAATACACAAGGTATTACTTATGCAGTATTAAAATATCGCATGCCCAATGGACACAGCGATATTCCTTTAAGTGACGCTCACCAAGCAATTCGCCTGATGCGCGAGCATGCCAAAGAATGGAACTTTACCAAACTGGGAATCATGGGAGCATCTGCCGGCGGACATCTGGCAAGCACTGCAGCCACACACTATACAGCCGAAACACGCCCTGATTTTCAAATTCTTCTCTACCCCGTAGTCAGTATGAATCCGACCCTTACCCATAAAGGTTCGCATGACAATCTATTGGGCAAAAATCCTTCCAAAGAATCAGAAGCACTCTACTCCAACGAACTGCAAGTAAAAGCAGATACTCCCCCCGCTTTCATTATACACAGTAGCAATGATGAAGCCGTGCCGGTAGCTAACAGTATAAACTATTATATGGAACTAATTAAGAACAAGATTCCCGCCTCACTTCACACCTATCCCATCGGTGGACACGGCTGGGGGTTTCATGACAGTTTCCCATACAAACGCCAATGGACCGAAGAACTGGAACAATGGCTCAAAGAAGAAATACAATAAAAAAACAGGGTGTGTTGAAAATTGACAGTATCATCAACTTGATCTGTCATTCTACGCTTTGACACACCCTATTTTCAGTCCTTTAAAAACAAATGTTTATCTCTTATTTTCTTGCTCCCAACTGTGCATCTAAATAGAACAAACCGGCTTCACCACCCAATTTGATTTTATCAACAATCCCTTGTACTGTGGCTTCTTCTTCTACTTGCTCACGAACAAATCCCCACAGGAAGTCCTGAGAAGCTTTGTCTTTTTCATCAGCAGCAACATCTACCAACTTGTCAATCAACTCAGAAACATGACATTCATGCTTATAAACATGTTCAAAGACAGCCAATGGTGATTCCCACTCTTGGGGAACAGTATCAATAGCACCCACTTTTGCCACACCACCACGTTTAAAGACGTACTGAGCCAACATATCGGCATGATCATTTTCTTCACGAGATTGAGCTTTCATCCATGCAGCAAAACCCTCATATCCTTTTGCTGCAAAAAAATAAGACATAGAAAGATAAAGGTTAGCTGACCACATCTCAGCTACAATCTGCGCATTAATAGCATCTTGTAATTTCTGCGAAATCATAATCTTAGTTTTTTAGTTAGTCATTTATCATAAATTATAGTGGCAAATATAAAATTAAATTTAATACTTTATACCGATACAAGAGTTTTTTTCTTATTTTTTTTGAATAACGCCACTTAAAGCTTTGTCATTCAAAAGAAAAGATTTATCTTTGCACCCGCTAATACGAGATATTAGCATAAATTCAAATCATTAATTATAAAAACGTTATTTAGAAAATGGCAACTAAAATCAGATTGCAAAGAAACGGACGCAAAAGCTATGCGTTTTACTCAATCGTTATCGCTGACGTAAGAGCTCCACGTGATGGTAAATTTACTGAAAAAATCGGTACTTACAATCCTAATACCGACCCTGCCACAGTAGATTTGAATTTTGAGCGCGCACTTCATTGGGTAATGTGTGGTGCACAACCTACTGACACAGTACGCAACATCCTTTCTAAAGAAGGTGTTTACATGAAGAAACACTTATTGGGCGGTGTTGCTAAAGGTGCATTCACCGAAGCAGAAGCTGAAGCTAAATTCGAAGCTTGGAAAAACAACAAACAGTCAGGTTTGGCTGCTTTGAAAGCTAAGCAAGAAGAAGCTAAGAAAGCTGAAGCTAAAGCTCGTTTGGAAGCCGAAAAGAAGGTAAACGAAGAAATTGCAAAGAAAGTAGCTGAAAAGAAAGCTGCTGAAGCTGCTGCTAAGGCTGAAACAGAAGCTGCTGCTACTGAAGAGGCTCCTGCTGCTGAAGCAACCGAGGCTCCTGCTGAAGCATAATTCACACCTTTACTTCAAAAGAGTTAACTCCTCCGAAAAATCGGGGGAGTTTTTTTATATACAAGTCCATTTATGGCTCAGTTCAAACTACAAGAAAGATAGCTTTCACACAGAACTCCCATGAATAGGAGGTTTCGATAGCCGTTATGTGTGAAAGGAAATCGTACCAACTTTCCTGACGGACGGAATTCCTCTCACCGACATAATTTCATCTTCTCCCCCAAAAACACATAGTCATTCATGTAATACTATACAAAAGCTTTTTAGAATTTCTTTATGCTAATTTTCTAAGACTCTAAAACAATCTATTTAATCTGTTAATTTTAGTCCCGTAATAATAGGATTATGATCTGAATAACGATAAGGATTGGGCTGGAAAAAGGAAGTATATTGATACTCAAAATAGGCCGGTTCACTAGCATTTATGTCCCAAGGTGCCGCCCCGGTCACCTGCCCGGTCAATGTGGAAGAGCTAAGAGAATGATCCAAGTAACCTACCTCACCCTGATAAACATAACTCCAACTGTCAGGAGTATACTTTTGCAATTCATTAGTATAGCCAGCCTCCGTAAATATACGTACCGGATCCTCATTAGAATAACTGTTCAAGTCTCCTAATACCAACACGTCAGTATCACCATAATATTTTTTCAGATTTTCGTACGTAAGCAGGCAATCCTTAGCCTCTTGCACCCTTCGCGAATTGAACTGAGACTGGCCATCCTGCTGATCTTTATCACCTCCGGTAGCATTATTGCCCGATTTTGATTTAAAATGGTTCATAGTCAAAATTACTCTGCTGCCATTTTCTTTCAACTCAAAGCATTGTGCCACATGACGAAGAACCAGATATGTGCCTTCATAAGTTTTAAAATCCATATAAGGAGAAACTCTTTCTGTATCATAAATAAAAGCATTCTTTGTATAACTTGTTATTTTCTTATCTCCACTGTCTATGCCTTTATATTTACCGGTCACACCATATTCCTCATTCAGTGCCTGTACCAATTCATTGACCGAATAATCTCCTTCTTCGATTTCACAAATAGCATACACGTCAGCATCTATTTCTTTCATCGCTGCCAAAACTTTCTTCCGTTGCCTCTGAAAAGCGGCCTCATCCTTGGCTCCATTACTATGTCCCCACATAGAAGGGCTTGCCATATAATATTCAAGATTCATACTGGCTACTTTCATATTATATTTTCCCACCTCAGGAACTTGGGGACGTCTATTCTCTTTAATTACCGGTCGATCAGTGATAGTCAAAGCATAGTTATCTCCCGAAACAGATACCTTTCCTTTTAAATTCTCCATCCTAGTTCCCACGCGCAATGTATGATCCTCATCTGTCAATACAATCTCACCCGGAATCAGCACCAACTTATTTCTCATATTCTCTTCCAAAGCTTTTTTATAATCCGAAGTACCCGGCATTACTTTATCAGTTGGAGTACGTAAGACTTGAGAAGAAAGAGTGATATTGCCTGTTGCCGACCCTTTATAGGTAGAAGAGACAAACATTGCATTTTTTAGCGTTACTTCCTTTCCTACCAAATCATTCGTAAAATCATCGGGAAAGATATAAGTTTTTACTACGGAATCGGAATCTGATTCCAAAGGATCTTTTCCACCACTGCAAGCCCCTACAAAGAGTAATCCTGCAATCCACATGATATTTCTAATATTCAAGCTATTCATATAAACTTTCTTTAAATAAAAACAGAGGATGTATACCATTCAGTATACACCCTCTATTTAATCAATTCAATTTTCTATCATTCAACCTTTTTCATTGAATCTTCTACATATTCAAACTTACCATTACCAATCACTTTATAAACAGCTGTCCAATTAACATTAGAGCTGCCATCATAAATTACAAAGTTTACAGTATAGGTAACATCAATACCTTCTACAGGAACAGCATCAGCATGATTTTTTTCCAATGCCGGAATAAATGCTTTAGGCAAACGTGCCATTACAGTTTCTGTAATCTTGGCATCATCCATTCCTTCATAACCTTTAGCATACTGTTCACGGAATTTAGCCGGACGTAAATCAATATTATTTTGATATGCAGTAGCTCCAAAATAATACTCACTTCCTGTAGGAGCAGCATAAGTTGTGGTATATCCATCACCTTTCTTAGAAATGCCAAGTTCTTTCTGATCGATATTTTCCCACACCCAATCTACTATAGCCTGATAATATACAGATATATCAGCTTGATCTCTACCATTCGGCAGATTGACCACAACGCTAGGATCATAGTTCCATTTACCACTCGTTTTTACATATTGTTCAGTTTTAGTTGTCATATAAGTATTCTTTCCCCAACGGGCATTTGCAGTAGAATAAATATACGAATCACTATAAGCCTTAACAGAACCACTATAGTACTTATACACAATAATCTTTTCAGCATCATTCAAAGGATAAGCCACCTTCTTAGCCAAATACGCAGGCAAATAGTCCTCAGCCAAAACGCTAGAGCTAAAATTAAAGTTCTTACCCGGTTCACCCATTGCTGTATAATCATCGGGAGTCAATACAAATACATCTTCATCATTTACCACATTCCAACCCTTTGCTGACTTTTCATAGAAAGCATATTGAGGTTCGGACTTAACCAAAACCGGAATATCATTTCCTATGATAATATTATCAAGTTGGTAAGTAGTTGATTTCTTATCATCCCCATTACCTACATATTTAAATGCTATATTAACATTTTTTCCGACATAATCTGTCAAGTTAAAAGTCCCCGCCAAAGCCAATGTACCATATCCTTTCGATGGTTCTTGAGGAATATCAAATGATGATGTTATATCGGTCCATTTAGCCTTTGACACATCTTTCCCGTCAAAATCAGTCGAAATAAGAACTGACAAACAATCTGCATTCCAATAACCCACACAAACTTCAAAAGCAAATTTATTATTTTCATCTTCAATTTCAACAGAAGGAGTGACCAGCCATGCTTCACATGCTCCCTTTCCATTGGCAGAATAGCTGATATACTGATTATCATTATAACTTTTCAACGACCATTTAGCTCCTCCGGTCGCACTAATATACCAATCTTTAATAGAAGTCACATCACCTGTTTCCAATGATTCGAAGTCATATGAAAATACAGGGTCATCCATCTTTTGGGGTATAGCGTCAGCATTATAATTATATTCTGCAAACACATGACTTCCCTCTTTGGCGTCCGGAAAGACCTCATTTAAAACCTTATATAATTTTGAAGTTGTAGACTTATTAAGATATGCACCATAATATCCCTTTCCATGAATAATCTTATAATCATCATCCTTCAATTTATAATAATCGATATTATAGTATTTATCATGTTTCTCCGATTTTTCCTCTTTATAATCAAATGTGATTTTAAAACTGGAGCCTTCATCGGCAGAAGGATACTGTCCGGCCAACCAATTCGGCAAATAATCCTGCGCTTCATCCGCTGCAGAAAAATACTGATTAGTTTTTGGATTACCTTTCAAAGAAGCCCAATCTGTGAATGTTATATTCCCCTTCTTTATATCAGTCGGCTTACCAAAATCTTCAAAGCCATCAAAATTATCCTCATTATAGTCACAACTCACAAGAGCCAAGGCTACAACTGCACTATATAATAATGTATATTTTTTCATCATTTTATCGCTTTTAGAATTAGAAATTAATCTTCAATCGCAATGAATATGTACGTCCAAAAGCATAGAATACACCATAAGCGTTCTGCCATGTACCATCGGCATCTGTTGCATTTACAATATATTCTTGGTTGAACACGTTATTAATGTTACCATACAAGGTGGCTTTGCAACTACCAATTTTGAAACGATAGCTTGCATTAAAATCAAACTGACCTCCAGAAGGAATCTTCCAAGGATCTTTAAATGTCTTCACACCACCAACAACCAAACTGCTTCCGTTCAAGGCGAAGTCTGCATAGTTATTTGCATAGAAATTATAGTCCAATCCAGCCCGAAAACCATCAAGGAATTTCACAGTAGCACCCAATGCACCTGTCAACTGTGCAGAGTCACCTACTTTTACACCCTTCAACTGAACTTCAGATTTAGCATGATCCGGAGCATAAATATCAGAAGCTATGGTACCTTTCAAATCTGCCAAAGGTTGTCCTTGTCCATTGTAATAATATCCGGTAGCATTACTATCCCACTGCCAATCACCAACAGAAAGCATACCGTTAATAGTCAACCAACGAGTCGGTTCTGCAACAAAGTCTAGTTCTACACCCATATGACGTGCGTCAACACCTTGCATATTAATGCTATAACGGTCTACCGGATTACTATTTTCATCCAAAATATCACCACCCTTTGTCATAGTCTTATCCATCCAACGGGTATAATAAGCATTCAGATTAACATTCAACCAAGAAGAACGATATCCATAACCTAATTCTGCAGAGAATACTTTTTCATTCACAGCATTAGGATTGGTTGCATTACTTACAGCTGCCGACAAGAAAGCACCATAAGAGAAAAATGGAGCACGACTGATATAACCAATGTTAGCAAAGACGTTATGATGATCACTAATATTAAAGTTTGCACCACCTTTAGCTGTCCATCCAATAAAGTTTACTGTTTCTGATTCAGCATGCTGTTTGTCGTAATAGAGACGGTCATAACGCCAATAACCGGTATTGGAGACAGAACCTGCCAAGAAAGCACTTAACTTATCTTTATTATATTCTGCTTGTGCAAAAACTCCTTCCTGCATAACATATCCGTCATAATCACGATAAACCACATCACCGACAGTCAATTTTTCATATTTCCAATTAGGATCTGCAGCCGCTGCATTATTGACAGCCTTCACATTCTTACGTGAATCATAATCCACATAATATTCACCGCCATAAAGATCGCTCAATTCATTTGTATGAGTACCTTTATAATAACGGAAATCTACTCCTCCATAAAAATCAATATTTTCTCCCAATTTAGTAGTGAAAGTCGACAACAAACCATACCAGTTGTGATAGTTTTTAGATTTCGACATGGCCAACATAGAACCATTTTCACTTTGCTCATTGATTTCTTGGATCTTATCATAGGCAAAAGTACCATCTGCATTACGGAATTTTGTTGTCAACTTACCATAAGAAGCGCCACGCCAGTCTGTATAAGAGTAACCAAATTCCGAATTACCTTGTCCGTTATAACCATTACCACGGCCAATAGAAACATAAGCGACAGTACTCAAAGTAGATTTATCATCTATTTGCCATTGGTGATTCAATGAAATCTGAGGTTTGTGATACTCATTATAGTTGGAAGATTTACGCTCACCGTTTTTTCCAAAACCATAAGACGGATTATAACGGTATGCACTTTTACCTTTCATATATTTCTTTACTTCCTGCCAACCTTGAATGGTTAAGCCATCGTAACTACTACTACGTTGATAATGACTTTGAGGAGCACCAAAGGCAGTAAATGACAATTGATGGGCATCATTTAACTTTTTAGAGACATTAAGAAAATAATTATAACCTTCAAAATCTGTACCCTGAATATAACCGTCACCCCATTTCTTGCCGCCTAATAAACTGACAGCCCATCCTCCTTTCATCAAACCGGTAGAAACAGAGAACAAAATACTATTCATGCCATCATTACCCATACCGTAAGAAATAGAACCGCCTTTCTGAGCATCTGTAGAACGAGTTACAATATTCAAGGAGCCACCGACAGAAGGAACTGATACCTTAGAAGCACCCAATCCACGCTGTACCTGTGTGCTACGAGTAACATCGCTCAAACCTGCCCAATTGCTAAAATAAACACCACCCCATTCCATATCGTTTACAGGAACGCCATTTACCATTACCGCAATATTTTCGGTTTTAAAACCACGCAAATTAATATCCGAATCTCCATAACCGCCACCTTGTTTAGTAGCATAAACTCCCGGAGTTGATTTTAGAATTTCAGGAAATTCCATAGTTCCAAGTTTTTCCTCAATAAATTCCGGAGCCACAGTAGATACTGCTACCGGAGTTTTACGAGCTACAGCAATAGATGAGGTTACTACCACATCTCCCAATGTATGGGTATCCAAATTCATTTTGACTACTCCCCAATTTACCTCACCTTGCTGAGTCAGTTTAATAGACTTATCCAAGTAACCTAAATACTTAATTTCAATTGTTGCTTTAGCTGAAGTAACTTTCAATGTGAAATTACCTTCATAGTCTGTAACAGTACCTAAACTAGTACCGCCTACCGTAACAGTTGCGCCAATCAATGGCTCATTGCTATCGGCATCTACCACTGTCCCTTTTACTGTTGCCTGCGCACCAGCTGTAGCAGCAAAACATAGTGTAAAGACTGCCAACATAAGGAAATGCTTTAGATGATTTCTCATAATTTTGTTTTTGATTAATAGTTAATAGTTAGTTAGAAACACTAAATGGACAACAAAGATAGGAATTATATTCATATTAATTGCATTAATATTGCAATAATTAAAGGAGCAACAGGAATTTTTCCGAAGATTATTAAGATTATATTACATTTCCTAAATTCTACAATATTTTCCCTTTTAATGCATATTAATCCAAGTCCAAAAACAAAACTTCCATTCGCACAGTTTACTATCTTCCACCGAACCTTTATTAATAAAAATCCCCCTTAAGGGATAAAATCTCTTAAGGGGGGATATAACATAAAACATCAAATTATCAATCAATCTTCCATCAATTTGCGATAACGAACCCGCTTAGGCTCTTCATTACCTAAACGCTTCATCTTATTTTCTTCATATTCAGAATAAGAGCCCTCAAAGAAGAACACCTCACTGTTTCCTTCAAAGGCAAGGATATGAGTGCAGATACGATCCAGGAACCAACGGTCATGGCTGATAACTACAGCACATCCGGCAAAATCGTCCAAACCCTCTTCCAATGCACGAAGAGTATTTACGTCGATATCATTGGTAGGCTCGTCAAGCAACAACACATTGCCTTCTTCTTTCAATGCCATAGCCAAATGTAAACGATTTCGTTCACCACCCGAAAGCATTCCACAAAGTTTCTCCTGGTCGGCTCCCGAAAAATTGAAACGGCTCAGATACGCACGTGCATTAATATCACGCCCTCCCATTCGGATAAGTTCATTACCTCCACTGATTACCTGATACACTGTTTTATTAGCGTCAATATCTTTATGCTGCTGATCCACATAAGCCAGCTTCACTGTTTCACCCACTTCAAAAGTACCTTTATCTACCGTCTCCAGTCCCATTATCAAACGGAACAAAGTGGTTTTACCGGCACCATTCGGTCCAATCACTCCCACAATACCATTAGGAGGTAACATAAAGTTTAGATTGTCAAACAATAGTTTATCACCATACGCCTTTGCAACTCCTTTGGCTTCAATTACTTTATTTCCCAAACGAGGACCATTCGGAATAAAGATCTCCAGTTTTTCTTCTTTTTCTTTCTGATCTTCATTCAATAATTTATCATACGAATTTAAACGAGCTTTACCTTTCGCTTGACGAGCCTTCGGTGCCATACGTACCCATTCCAACTCGCGTTCCAAGGTTTTACGACGTTTGCTGGCCGTCTTCTCTTCCATCTCCATACGCTTGGTCTTCTGCTCCAACCAACTGGAATAATTACCCTTCCAAGGAATACCTTCACCACGGTCGAGTTCAAGAATCCACCCGGCCACATGGTCAAGGAAATAACGGTCGTGAGTAATACAGATAACAGTTCCTTCGTATTGTTGCAAATGCTGTTCCAGCCAATCGATACTCTCGGCATCCAAATGGTTAGTCGGCTCATCCAACAATAAAATATCCGGCTTTTGCAACAATAAACGGCACAATGCCACACGACGACGTTCACCTCCCGAAAGATTCTTCACCAGCTGGTCTTCAGGTGGACAACGCAAAGCGTCCATCGCACGTTCCAGTTTACTGTCTAAGTTCCATGCATCCGTCGAATCGATAATATCTTGCAATTCTGCTTGACGAGCAAAAAGCGCATCCATTTTCTCCGGGTCTTCGTAGTACTCGGGAAGACCGAACTTATTGTTTATTTCTTCATATTCGGCAAGCGTATCAACTACATTCTGTACGCCTTCCATTACAACTTCTTTTACTGTCTTATCATTATCCAAATGCGGTTCCTGCGCCAGATAACCTACTGAATAGCCCGGAGAAAAGACTACCTCACCTTGATAGCTCTTCTCTAAACCGGCTATAATCTTAAGTAATGTAGACTTACCTGAACCGTTCAAACCGATAATACCAATCTTGGCACCATAAAAAAAGGATAGGTAGATGTCTTTTAATACCTGTTTATTCGCCTGGAAAGCTTTACTCACGCCTACCATCGAAAAGATGATTTTCTTGTCGTCTGCCATATCTTATATCTTAATTTTTATAATTGTTTTTCTTCCATTCTCTTATAATACCAATTATGTGTCACCGTTTCATAAAGAACTAATGAAACCACACAGATGCCCAAACATATCCAATATATCGTGTCGGGATAATTTCCTGTCCATATATTCTCGAAAAACAAGCCCCCCAACAAGCCTACTTCCCATAACAACTGATAAGTATTATTCCCCGTACCTCTCTCACAATGTAACGGCAGGCTTATCATTATCACAAAAAAGCGAGATGCAGTAATTCCAATGCCGATACCCAACAAAAGAGCCGCAATGTAACTACTCATTAAACTGTTTGAAAATGCCATCAACAATATTCCTGCAACCAAAGCCGCTTGACCGAACTCCATCTCTGCACGACACGAAGTATGTGAAAGCGCATATTTGGAAATAAGTAGTGAAACGGCAAAGCCTATCAAAATACAAATATAGAATATTTCATTATAAATATGTGCAATAATGACTCCGAATATAAAAGAAACCAACAACATATTTATTCCGGGAAGAAGTGTACGAGGCAATAAAAAACGGTCTAAAGAAAAAAGAGGAGGACATAAAGGAGCACGGAAAGGGATATGAAGCAGCGGAATCAGTAGCAATGCACCTATTCCAAATGCCGCACACACATAGACCACACAAGTAAAACTCCAATAAGGATATATATAAACCCCCAACGCCAGCCCCAATGCCATGCCGAATCTTCCAAACCAAGTAAAAGCAACGTTAGCATCTGTACGTCGGCGTGAAGCTGTAACATCAATCACCAAGGTACTTCCGGTAGTCATTGTCACCACACTAAACAATGCTCCTTGCACCATACGCAACAAAGCCACTAATCCGACGGTGGCAACATAGGGATATAATAAACTTACTCCGGCTAATAAAGCCAAAGTAATCACACATACACTTTTTCGTTTAAAGGTGTCTATTATATAGCTGTTACAAGGACCGGGCAGAAACATTGTCAATCCGAAGACGGCAACGGCTCCCCCTGCTTCCGCATAGCTGCAATACCAATGTTGCACCATCCACAAAGGAAGTACGGGCAACATGATATAAAGCGAAATATAAAGAAAAAAGTTTGAAAGAGACAAGATTACCATGTCTCTTGTCCATAATTTCGCCCTTTCATACGGAAAGAAGAAGTCATCAAACATATCGGAACCTTTTATTAATATTGTTCGTTCTCGTTAGGAAAATCCCCGCTTTTCACATCTTCTACATATTGCCCGATTGCACCTTTCATCACAGTATGCAAGTCTGCATAACGACGAAGGAAACGCGGACGGAAACCATCAGTCATTCCAAGCATATCAGCAACGACAAGTACCTGACCATCAACATTACCACCGGCACCAATGCCAATCACAGGTATAGTCAGTTCTTTTGCCACCCTTTCGGCCAATGCTGCCGGAATTTTTTCGAGTACTAGTCCAAAGCATCCGGCATCTTCCAACAGATGAGCATCACGAACCAACTTTTCCGCCTCTGCATCATCCTTTGCACGCACAGTGTAAGTTCCGTATTTATTAATGGATTGAGGCATGAGACCCAAATGTCCCATGATTGGAATACCTGCCGAAATAATCTTCTTCACTGCATCGATAATCTCTTCCCCGCCTTCCAGCTTTAATGCATCGGCATGAGTTATTTTCATTATCTTAATAGCATTGGTCACAGCTTCATACTCAGATGTTTGATAAGTACCGAAAGGCATATCGACCACCACTAAAGCACGTTTTACTCCACGTACCACTGATTTTCCATGATAAATCATTTGATCGAGTGTTATTGGAAGCGTAGTTACATTTCCCGCCATTACATTAGAAGCGGAGTCACCCACTAAGATAACATCAATACCAGCTTCATCCACAATCTGTGCAGTAGTATAGTCATAAGAAGTCAACATAGAAATTCTTTCACCTCTCTGTTTCATTTCCACCAAACGATGGGTGGTCACTTTACGCGTATCACCAGAAATATATCCTGCCATATTTACTTTAAATTTTATAAAACGGCTGCAAAGGTAGAGGTTTTATATGACATTACCTCATTATCTCTTTCATTTTTTCAAAACCAAACTCTTTAAAGTCCTGAATAACAACATCCGCCTTATCACGTATTGCCTCTGCAGAGTTGGTGGTTGCCAGTCCTACTACCGTCATCTTCGCACGATTCCCTGCTTCCAGTCCATGAAATGAATCTTCAAACACAATACAGTTTTCAGGAACTGTGTCACAGACCTTGGCTCCTAATAAAAAACATTCAGGGTCGGGTTTTGAATGGGTAAACATTTCAGCTGTAAGAATAAAATCTACATTTGCTTTCAACTCAGGATGTACACGATAAGCGTTACTCATTTTTTGCTCATTCGAACTTGTTACTATAGCTATCTTTATTCCATTGACACGTAATTCTTTCATAAAATTCTCTACGCCGGGTATATATTCATATAACATACCTTTCTCAAAATTGTTCAAGTCAGCCGTGATTTTTTTCTGAATATTGTCCATTCCTGCAAAATATTTATCATAAATCTGCGTAAGGGTCTGACCTTTAATCACACGCCCAAAATCTTTTATTTCAGGATGGTATCGACGTCCCAGCTCATCCCAGAAAACGCTATATTGAGTTTCTGTATCCATCACTACACCATCAAAATCAAATAAAGCTGCAATGTTTTTTGTTGTATCCATATATTAATTTAGATTGATTTAACGTGGTAAAGGTCTGAATAATTCGCCACATTCTTAACTTTGCATTGCTTAAAAATCATAAAATTGAATATGAACCTTAGAAATGATTTCATTGTTATAATTTAATAATATAAAAAACAAGACATGTTGTTCAATGCAGAAAATATCCTATTAATTGGGTCCGTATTACTTTTTGTAAGTATCGTAGTTAGTAAAACAGGCTATCGCTTCGGCGTTCCTACATTACTGGTGTTTTTATTAGTCGGAATGTTTTTCGGCAGTGACGGACTGGGACTGCAGTTCCACAATGCCGGTGAAGCGCAATTCATTGGCATGGTGGCATTAAGCATTATTCTATTCTCAGGCGGCATGGACACCAAATTTGCAGAAATTCGCCCGGTACTGTCACAGGGAATACTGCTCTCCACTGTGGGGGTATTACTGACTACACTCTTTACCGGTCTTTTTATATATTGGATTTCGGGATTTAAACACGTGAGCATCACTATGTCACTTATTACGGCCATGCTGTTGGCAGCCACTATGTCTTCCACAGATTCAGCCTCCGTTTTCAATATTCTGCGTTCGCAAAGCATGAATTTAAAGCATAATCTGCGTCCTATGCTTGAACTGGAAAGTGGTAGCAATGACCCTATGGCATATATGCTGACAATTGTTTTAATCCAGTTTATAAATTCTTCGGGTATGGGATTTATGGATATTTTGGGCTCATTCTGCATTCAGTTTATAGTAGGTGGAGCTTCGGGATTTTTATTGGGCAAGTTAGCTATTCTCATCTTAAACAAAATAAACCTTAATAACCAGTCCCTCTACCCTATTCTATTATTAAGTTTTATTTTCTTTATTTTCACAGTCACTGATTTATGTAAAGGAAATGGTTATCTGGCTGTTTACATTGCCGGTATCATGGTGGGCAACAACCGCATAACGAACCGGAAAGAGATTTCAACCTTTATGAATGGTATGACATGGTTATTCCAGATTATTATGTTCCTGACATTGGGACTTTTAGTTAATCCTCATGAAATGCTGAATATTGCTGTTCCCGCCCTCCTCATTGGTATATTCATGATTGTTTTTGCACGCCCGCTGAGTGTCCTGATCTGTCTGCTGCCATTTAAGAAAATGAATTTCAGTTCACGGATATTCGTCTCATGGGTAGGCTTGAGAGGAGCAGTACCTATCATATTTGCTACTTATCCCGTGGTAGCCAATATACCGGATTCCAATCAAATATTTAATATCGTATTCTTTATCACTATCTTATCTTTAGTGATTCAGGGAACAACCATTTCATGGATGGCTAAACTACTCCATTTGGCTACTCCTCTCGAAAAGACCGGCAATGATTTCGGGGTAGAAATCCCTGAAGAAATCAATACCGATTTAAGAGATATTATCCTGACTGAAGAAATGCTGGCAAAAGGCAACCGTTTGATGGACATGAACCTGCCTAAAGGAACATTGGTAATGTTGATAAAACGAGGAAACGAGTTTATGATTCCCAATGGTTCACTGCAATTACATGCAGGAGACAAACTACTGATTATTTCAGAGAACAAAGAAGGTACACCTCCCCCTCTCAATTAAAGAGGGGAGCAGGTCAGAAACCGAACAATAACATGATATTAAGTACTGAAACGATAATAGCAATGGTGTAGAGCACAAAACTACTCCAACAGGAGTTGGCATACTTGCCCATCACTCTTTTTGAAGAAGTAAGCCCTACCTGCAAAAACACTGTGAATGGAAGCTGAATACTTAAAATCATTTGAGAAATAATTAATCCATAAAACGGATTATCAATGAAAAAAATAATCACCAAAGCCACTCCCAACGACAGGAGCACCCCTATACGTGAGTGAATATCCTTAATATGATATGATTCTCCAAAGATACCGGCAAAGATAGAACCTGCCGCCATGCCACTGGTTATGGTAGAAGAAATACCTGCCATCAGTAAAGCCAGTGCAAAAATCAACCCGGCATTATTCCCCAATAACGGATCAAGCAACGACTTTGCTTGTTGTAGCTCCTCCACCTGCGTATTTGTTTTAAAGAAAGTGGCAGCAGCCAACAATATCATCGCACTATTTATCGCCCATCCCACAATCATGGAAAACAATGTATCATAAAACTCATATTTCAAAACTTTACGAATCGAGCCCTCATCCTGCTTGTTATATTCATGGCTCTGTATCACCTCCGAATGCAAGAATAAATTATGGGGCATTACTACTGCACCGAGAACACTCATTATAATTAGCATACTTCCCTGCGGAATACTCGGCACAACCCATGCACGTACTGCCATCGGCCAATCTATATCTACCAAAAAGAGTTCGTATAAAAAAGATAAGCCGATGACGGATACAAATGCAATAATAGCTCGTTCTATCTTCTTATACGAATTGGAGAACAGCATGATAATGACAAAAAGAGTTGTCAGTATAGAACCCCATACAATAGGAATATCCAATAGCATCTGTAACGCAATAGCCCCTCCCAAAATCTCTGCCAGTGAAGTAGATATAGACGCCAAAACAGCACTGCCCAAAACCGGACGTGCTATCCATTTAGAACAATATTGTGTAGCAGCTTCACTCAGACACAAACCGGTAACAATACCCAAATGCGCGACATTATGCTGTAAGACAATCAACATTATCGTAGAAAGTGTGACAACCCATAACAGAGCGTAACCAAACTCCGAACCGGCTGCAAAATTGGACGCCCAGTTCCCCGGATCGATAAATCCGACTGTAACCAATAATCCCGGACCAATATATTTAAAGAAATCAAGACCACCCAAATAGCGTTTATGATCTTTCCGTTTTAGTTCATCTATAAAATTAGACATGCTTTACTTTTTTTGCTTGCACAAACATACGAATAAAAAACAAATAAACACTTGCTTTGTTTACATATATATTCTATTTTCGCTCTAAAATACCCAATAATAATGAAAAAGGAAATCTTACTATCCGCATTGCTCATAGCTACATTGGCTGCCTGTACAGGCAAAGGACCTGCCCGCAAATTTAAAGAGACGGCTGAAAGGCTGAATCAAACCTACCCCATCCGCTTGAATAAAACCATCACCATTGATAGTACTCATTATAATGAAAAAGACAACACTGTGAGTTACTATTATACCGTGACAGGGGAACTGGATGACCCTCAATTCATGGATAACAATTATGCCACTTACAAAAAAGCCTTACAAGAAGCTATTGACAACTCGGTAGAGATGGAAGAGTATCGAAAATTTGGAAGTAAAATCAAATATATTTATTACTCGGGAAGCAATAAGAAAAAACTGGCGGAATTCGTTTTCTAAATGGTTCCGGCACTGCCACCCCACACGTACTAACGCATGAGCTCACACATATATATGTGTAAGTTCACACGAACGTATGTATAAGCCTACACGTTAGTACGTGCAAATCCATGCGTACTAACGCGTTATTCTTCTTCTGGTTTTGTAAAGCGAAACAGGGTCGGATCTACCGGACGAATCAATACATTCTGTCCTTTTTGAAACTTCGCTTTCAGTTTGGCAACCGTTTTTTCCAATTTCGATTTATTAGTATCAAAATATACAAAACAAGTGCGGTTCACCAGCCCTTCCTGACCTTCCAAATAATTCTTTAGTTGATAACTATAATGAGAACGTTGCGGCAACAATTTATTATTATCCAGTTTTACACTATCCAACAACTGGATATCTGTAAAATAAATCAATGAATCTGTAAACGAAGCAGACACGCCTACTATATATACAGCTTTGGTTTTATTTCCTTTTAAAGAAAATGCCGAACATAAAATCAGCACGACAAATAAAGAGCAGAAAATCTTGATGAATCTCATAATTTGTTTTTTATTATTTTATTAGGGACAAAAGTAGTTATTTACCGCTAAATATGAAAAGGTAATAGATAAATTAACATTATTCCTCTATAAACGAACAAAAGCACAAGATGAAAGAGCAAACTTTCAACTCATGCTTTGTTTTCTTTTTGTTTTGGAAACCGAATTTGGTCTTATCCCAAATAGGCCTTGAGCAGCTTGCTACGTGAATTTGCTCTTAATCTTCTAATGGCTTTCTCTTTAATCTGACGTACGCGCTCACGAGTGAGTCCGAATTTATCGCCGATTTCTTCCAACGTCATTTCCTGCGTGTTAATACCGAAAAACATCTGGATAATATCCTTTTCTCTTTCAGTTAACGTAGAGAGCGCTCTATCGATTTCCTTCGAAAGTGACTCATTAACCAAAGAACGGTCTGCCATAGGAGAGTCGTCGTTTACCAACACATCCAACAAGCTGTTATCTTCCCCTTCCACAAAAGGAGCGTCTACAGAAATGTGGCGGCCTGAAACTTTCAACGTATCCGAAATCTTGTCTACCGGAATTTCCAATTCATCGGCTAATTCTTCCGGAGAAGGACGACGCTCGTTTTCCTGTTCGAACTTAGAGAAAGCTTTGCTGATTTTATTCAGCGAACCTACCTGGTTCAACGGCAAACGGACGATACGTGACTGTTCTGCCAATGCTTGAAGGATAGACTGACGAATCCACCATACAGCGTAACTGATAAATTTAAAGCCTCGAGTTTCATCAAACTTCTCGGCTGCCTTAATCAGTCCCAGGTTTCCCTCATTAATCAAGTCAGGAAGACTTAATCCCTGATTTTGATACTGCTTGGCAACAGATACAACAAAGCGCAAGTTTGCACGTGTTAGTTTTTCCAATGCCACCCGGTCGCCTTTACGGATACGTTGAGCGAGCTCTACCTCTTCTTCTACAGTAATCAAGTCTTCGCGGCCAATTTCCTGTAGATACTTATCAAGAGATGCGCTCTCTCGGTTAGTGATACTTTTAGTAATCTTTAATTGTCTCATTCTCTATAAAACAAATTTGGGATGCAAATTTACAATATTAAAATGGAATAACATCCATTTTGTTTGAAATATTTTTGCCAATAAATCAAAAAAGGACTTATATCGAGCTAGTTCCTAAAATTATTGGATTATTCCAAAACATATAGTCCTAATTATTTTTATTAAGGACACTTCTTTTAAATATAACAGGATGCACGACTAGTATAATACAGCCGTGCATCCACCAAACACACACCTATTGAAAAAAATCTTATTACCTTATGTATTTTTATCTTTTATGAATCATTCCTGAGTCAAGTCCACGGCATAATTGGCACGTTTACCCGATGGGAACATACCGCTTAAGAACAATACCTGATCAGGTGACAAAGTTGCGGCCTTCAACACATCTTCCAAATCATTAACCGTTCTAATCACCTGTCCGTTGGCTTTCAGAATAATGAACCCTTTGCGAACACCAGCAGCTTTCATCTTACCTTCCGTTACTCCTGTTATTTCAACACCCGAACCAAGATTGAGTTGCTTCTTCAGTTCTTGAGGAACTTCGCGGAATGCAGCACCCAATATTTCCATGCCTGCATTCTTAACAACTTTTGTAGTACCTTGTTCGTTCTTTAAGGTCAGTTCAATATCCTTTTCCTTCTTGTCACGTAAAACTTTTACCGTAACCTTGTCACCCGGACGATGCTTAGCCAATCCCTCCTGCAGCTCTGCAAAGTTCTTCACTCTCTTGCCATCTATTCCGATGATGACGTCATTTTCCTGCAATTTACCTGCAGCAGAACCGCCTTCAATAATTTCACGAACCCATACACCATCTACTGCGCCCAAGTCTTTTATTTGTTTCTTCATCGCCTCATCCATCAACTGCTGTTCATCATTAATCGGTGTACCTTTGATACCTAAAATAGCACGCTGTACGGTTCCATATTCTTTTAAATCTGCCACAACCTTCTTCATAATGCTGGCAGGAATAGCAAATCCATATCCCGAATAAGCTCCTGTCGGTGAATACAATACTGAGTTAATACCAACCAATTCACCTCTTGCATTAACCAATGCACCACCACTATTACCTTGATTGATGGCGGCATCTGTTTGAATGAATGATTCTACACCTTGATTGTATACACCCAATGTACGAGCCTTTGCACTAACAATACCGGCAGTAACGGTAGATGTCATATTAAACGGATTACCTACCGCCAATACCCACTCTCCTACCTTCAATGCATCCGAATCACCTACGGGAACTGTAGGAAGATCATCTGCTTCAATTTTAACTAAAGCTAAATCCGTGCTGGGGTCTGCACCTATCACACGTCCCTTAAATTCACGTCCGTCATTCAGTTTGACACTAATTACATCTGCATTATCAATCACATGGTTATTAGTAACAATATAGCCATCTCTGGAGATTATCACTCCCGAACCGAATCCAACTCTTTCCGGGGTATGCACCTGACGTTGCTGACCGCCTCCTCTGCCGTTTCCAAAAATATCACCGAAGAATTCAGAGAACGGATCACGAACCGTTACCGTCTGAGTTTTAGACTCCTGAGTAGACTTTATATGAACAACTGCATGTACAGAATTCTCGGCTGCCTGAGTCAGATCGACCGGTTGCATATTAACCGCATCCAAAGCAGCCAATCTTGTATTTTGACTTTGTTGGAACACATCATTAAAAGCCAGACTTTTATTCTGTTCAGGCTTCAACATAGTATAAGTCGTTACTCCCGCTACACCTGCGCTAACAGCTACAATCGCCGTTGCCCCTAGTACCATTTTAGTTGCTTGTTTCATAACTTAATATCTATTAGTTTGTTAATTTCATTTTTCAGTTTAACTTTTATACCGCTAAAGTAATGACAAAATATGTACGGTTGTATGCATTGTCAGATAAATTTTCCCTCTTTTAACAGAGGCATACAGGCACTTAACAGGGGTTAACCGCAATATCTGCCAAATTTGCATTCGTTATCAATAGCTGACAACAGACCTGTCAGAGGTATTAATTCAACATTTCACATTCATTTCGATACTTTTTCTCATCCTTTTGCAGCTTTTCGAGCTAAAAGCATTATCTTTGTCTTCTCAAAGCAGTCGGTCGGTCTGTCGCTGATGCCGCAAGGCAGAAGAGGAAAGTCCGGGCAACACAGAGCATCCTACTTCCTAACAGAAAGCTATCTGCGAAGGTAGAGTAATGCAGAAGAAAAAAACCGCCTTGTTCTTTCGGGAATAAGGTAAGGGTGAGAAGGCGGGGTAAGAGCCCACCAGCCGCATGGTGACATGTCGGGCTGTGTATCTTAGGAGTTGTAAGGTCATGTAAACCGGCATTATGAGGGTTGCTCGCCCCACGTCGGAGGGTAGACCGCTAGAGCCTGTTGGTGACAACAGGCGTAGATAAATGACAGACGCCTTACCGCTAGATAAGGAACAGAACCCGGCTTACAGACCGACTGCTTTTTTTATATAAAAGAGCCTAAATGAGTACCATGAACAAGGAAAAGCTGAAAGGCCTGCAATCGTTTCTCAAAGATGATATATGGCGAGTGACGGAAGACGAGGTTAGTAAATCCCGTGGAATATTTTATAATGCAATAAAGATAGCAACCCTCTCCATCCGTGAGTTTACCCAAGGACGTATTATTAATAAAGCTTCGGCACTGACATACAGCACGCTGCTTTCCAGTATTCCTATATTAGCCATCTTATTTGCCATTGCGCGTGGTTTTGGCTTCTCCAATTTATTGGAGACTCAGTTTCGCAGCGGATTGGAAGGACAGAGTGCGGCCGCAGAAACAGTTCTCGGATTGATTGACTCTTATCTGATTCATGCCAAAAGCGGTATATTTATCGGTATCGGTTTAATCATGCTGTTTTGGACTATTCTCAGCCTGACATATAACATAGAACGTACTTTCAATTACATTTGGCAGGTGAAGAAACCACGCACTCTTTACCGTAAAATGACAGATTACTTTTCCATTCTTTTACTTCTTCCGCTATTAATCGTATTGTCAAGCGGTATATCCATCTTCATGACAACGATGCTGAAGAACATGGAAGATTTCGTATTGCTGGCACCGCTAATGAAATTTATGGTCAGACTTATCCCTTTCATACTCACATGGGGTATGTTTACAGGACTGTATGTGTTTATGCCCAACACAAAGGTAAAAATCAAATACGCTATCATACCCGGTATCATAGCCGGTACTGCGTTCCAAGCATTCCAATATCTATATATCGGAAGTCAGATATGGGTTTCACGTTACAATGCCATTTATGGTAGTTTTGCCGCCATCCCAATGTTCTTGCTGTGGACACAAATATCGTGGAGCATCTGTTTGTATGGTGCGGAACTGTGCTATGTAGCCCAAAATTTGAAAAATTACAGTTTCAGTAAAGAGACAGCTCATATCAGTCGTCGGTATCATGACTTTCTTTGCATCCTTATCATGTCGCTCATCTGTAAACGCTTCGAAACGGAAGAACCTCCTTATACCGCCGTCACATTGAGTGATGAACATAAGATTCCCATCCGGCTAACCAAAAACATATTATATGAACTGCAAGATATGCACATGATTTATGAAACTCCTGTAGATGATGACGATGAATCCTTTGCATATCTCCCATCTGTGGATATAAACCGGATGAATGTGGCAATGCTCCTGAACAGACTGGATGTAGCCGGTTCAGAAGCATTCAAGATTGACCGTGAGCGATACAGTGCTCCGTGGGAAGCACTGATGCGAGCTCGCGAAGAATATTATCAAAGCACCAGCAAGATACTGTTGAAAGACCTTTAGTTATTGAATTGCATCATACGGCTCAAATATTTGCCGATGATATCGAATTCTATATTCACAATGCTTCCCGACTGGAAAGTGTGGAAATTGGTATGTTCGTAAGTATAAGGAATAATAGCAACCTGAAAAGTATCATCTGTCGGATTGCACACAGTCAGACTAACACCATTTACGGTAACCGAACCTTTATCAACCGTCATATAACCACGCTTTGCCATCTCCTTGTCAAACTTATACTTAAAGGTATAATAACGGCTACCATCCACGTCCTGGATACTGATACATTCCGCAGTCTGATCTACATGCCCCTGCACGATGTGTCCGTCCAAACGTCCGTTCATCATCATACTACGCTCCACGTTCACTTTATCCCCTACCTTCAACAATCCAAGGTTGGAACGCTCCAATGTTTCTTCAATGGCAGTTACTGTATATGTACCATCCTGAATGCTTACCACTGTCAGACAAACACCATTGTGAGCAATACTCTGATCTATCTTCAGTTCGTCTACAAACGAACATTTCAATGTAAGGTGCAGGTTAGTTTGTTCTTTTTCCAAACGCACTACTTCTGCATATTCTTCTACAATTCCTGAGAACATAATTCATTAATTTAATTGTTAAAGTGCAAAGATAAAGAGAAAAAGCCGTCTTAAATAAAAGATTTATGTATTTTTGCACAAATTACTTTGCAAACATTACTAATACTAACAAATATGGATAGCACAAGAATCGTTGGCGAAAAGATTAAATCGCTGCGTGAAACAAAAGAAATCAGTGTAGCAGAATTAGCAGAACGTTCAGGGCTTGCCGAAGAGCAAATCAACCGCATAGAAAATAATGTAGACCTTCCTTCACTGGCTCCTCTTATCAAAATAGCACGTGCATTGGGAGTACGCCTGGGCACTTTTCTGGATGACCAAGAAGAGCAGGGAGCAGTCGTTTGTCGCAAAGAGAGTGCCGAAGATACAATCAGCTTTTCAAATAATGCAATGGACTTACGCACTCACATGCGCTACCATTCTCTGTCAAAATCGAAAGCCGACCGCCATATGGAACCTTTCATTGTTGATGTAGCTTCGAATGACAATGTTGAGTTTACCCTTTCGTCGCACGAAGGAGAAGAGTTCATTTATGTAATGGAAGGTGTCATTGAAGTGTGTCACGGCAAAAAATGCTATGTGATAGAAGCCGGAGACAGTATTTATTATGACTCTATTGTCCCCCATCATGTGCACGGACTTTGCGGACAGGCAGCCAAGATATTGGCGGTAATCTATACACCCATCTAAATCGGATTTTGACATGGAATTATATACCCGAACTCTCGGAGACTGGCTCGAACATTGGGCCGAAGCCACTCCCGATAAAGAATATATCGTCTATTCAGATCGTAACCTGCGTTTTACCTGGAGGCAATTCAATGAGCGTGTTGATAATATGGCAAAAGGATTGCTTGCCATCGGCGTCAAACGAAATACTCATGTAGGAATTTGGGCAGGCAATGTACCCGACTGGCTCACTTTCCTGTATGCTTGCGCCAAAATCGGTGCTGTAGCTGTAACCGTAAACACCAACTACAAGCAAGCCGAACTGGAATATCTTTGTCAGAATTCAGATATGCATACGTTATGTATCGTCAACGGTGATCGTGGCTCGGATGACTACGTCAACATGGTTTATGCCATGCTGCCCGAACTGAAAAGTTCACAACGCGGGTATCTGAAAAGCAAGCGTTTTCCTTGCATGAAGAATGTCATCTACATCGGTCAGGAAAAATACAGAGGAATGTATAACACTTCTGAAATCCTCCTATTGGGAAGTAATGTAGAGGATGACGAACTCACTGAAGCCAAGAAACAAGTGGACTGCCACGACACGGTGAATATGCAGTACACTTCCGGCACGACAGGATTCCCAAAGGGAGTCATGCTTACACATTATAATATAAGCAACAATGGCTTCCTCACCGGAGAACACATGAAATTCACTTCTGATGACAAGTTGTGTGTTTGTGTCCCTCTTTTCCATTGTTTCGGCGTAGTACTTGCCACCATGAACTGTCTGACACATGGATGTACACAAGTAATGGTCGAACGCTTTGACCCGTTATTGGTACTTGCGTCTATTCATAAAGAACGATGTACAGCCCTTTACGGAGTTCCGACAATGTTCATTGCCGAGCTGAACCATCCGATGTTCGATATGTTTGATTTGTCAAGCCTTCGCACAGGTATCATGGCCGGATCTCTCTGCCCGGTGGAACTGATGAAGAAAGTGGAAGAAAAGATGTTTATGAAAGTGACCAGCGTATACGGACTGACAGAAGCAGCTCCCGGCATGACAGCCACTCGTTTGGACGACCCATTCGATGTGCGTTGCAACACAGTAGGACGCGATTTTGAGTTTACAGAAGTCCGGGTAATCGACCCCGAAACCGGCGAAGAATGTCCGATAGGCGTACAAGGAGAAATGTGCAACCGAGGATACAATACCATGAAAGGCTATTATAAGAACCCGGAAGCCACTGCCGAAGTGATAGACCGGAACGGCTTCCTGCATTCGGGAGATTTGGGAGTCAAAGATAAAGATGGAAATTACCGAATCACAGGGCGTATCAAAGATATGATTATCCGTGGTGGAGAGAATATATATCCACGTGAAATTGAGGAATTTCTCTATCAGATGGAAGGAATCAAAGATGTACAAGTAGCCGGTATTCCTTCTAAAAAATACGGTGAGGCAGTAGGCGCCTTCATTATCCTGCACAAAGGAATAGAAATGAATGAATTTGACGTTCGTGAATTCTGCACAGGCAAAATTGCACGATACAAAATACCCAAATATATCTTCTTTGTTGATGAATTTCCAATGACCGGCAGCGGAAAGATTCAGAAATTCAAGTTAAAAGATATAGGACTGGAGTTATGCCAAAAGCATGGAATAGAAATTATTTAATATATATTCATGGGGTCAAAACAGAGATAATGCTGTCGTTTAATCCGTAGGGGCGAGATTCGCTCGCCCGAAAACAGTTTACTTTGCGTCTTCGGGCAGGCAAACCCTGTCCCTACAGCTGACGATGGGATAGGCCGGTTTAATTTTGACACACTTCCATGTTTTTCTTGTTACAATATCCAGCAACAAGCATCAGTTATCACCCTTTTACCATTTTTCGCCGATACTTCTATGTTGTTCTCCCCTTTTTTCAGCCGAATATCTTTAAAGATACACACTTTTACACCATCCGGCTGCATTTTTTTTATTATTTGTCCGTTTACCTTCAGAGTTACTTCTGCACAATTAGAAAATATCTGTACCTCTGTCACTGGTTTTACGCGGTTCACGCTACGGTGACCGGCAATATAAACCATCGGTTCAGGATTCCAGTTTGCTTTATAAAAATAAAATGCATCCTTTTTAACTTTACGGTCATGCGTCACCAATCCTTTATCATTGATGCCCGGACGATCCCCTTCTGTACGATGAGCTGCTCCGAAATCAAACATATTCCAAACAAAACTGCCCCAAACGTATGGACGTTCACTAATAATCTTCCAATTCTGAATATGATATTCCGTCTGCCAGTTTTCCGGATGCCACCAACTTCCCGGGCTGGTTTGTACCAATGAATCCTGCTGATGATAAATACTTGCTCCTGCCCCATACTCACTGATAGCAATCTTTATTTCAGGGTGTGCCTGATGTGTCTTGTCCAGCCATGAAGCCAATGTCGCCGGAGTTGCTCCATACCAACCGTCATATCTGTTCCACGCAATATTATCTGTTATGAAATTAATGGCACCGCCTTGGTTACTGGCTGATGTGGTGGGACGTGTAGGATCTTCCTGATGTGCCAGCACATTCAGTTCTTTAATGTACTCCAACGGATTATCTCCATTTTCTTTCAGTTCATTAAATAACCCCCAAAAACATATACTCGGATGATTAAAATGTTGACGGATCATCTCCTTCAACTGCTCCTTACCATTTTCACGAAAAGAAGGCTGGTCGACAAAACCTTTATCAGCATAACCTCCGGGACCGACAAACGGTATCTCTGCCCAAGTCACAATTCCATTCCTATCCATTAAATCATACATATAAGTAGCTTGTGGATAATGAGCCAGACGAATGGCATTTACCCCCATTTCAAGCATCAACCGAGTATCTTCTTCATGATGCATCGGACGAAGTGCATTTCCCACCTCTGCCCACTCCTGATGACGACACACCCCATGCAAAGGCAAATGTTTTCCATTAAGAAAGAAACCCCGATCGGCATCTGTCGCATAATAACGAAGTCCCAACGGCTGTTCCACTTTGTCTATCTCTTTTCCATCCTTCACCAGGGTTATCACTGTCTGATACATAAAAGGATCTTCCCTGCCATTCCATAAACGAGGATTCAGCAAGGTAAAACTCATTTCTTCGGGTTGTACGCTGGTATGAGGTGCAACAGTCACCTTTTTATCCGCCTGATAAACCACTTTATCTCCTTCTTTTACTTGGAGCCTAAGAGTTGCCTGCCGGGGATGTTCCGTTCCGTTCGACAGGTTAATACGAGCCAAAACAGCGGCTTGTTTCTCACCCACATGCTGCTGAAAAAGATATACTCCCGGAGAAGCATAATCCAAAGGAGAGATACAAATATCTTCCGTAACAAGTAAATGCACATCCCTATAAATCCCCCCATAGAAATTAAAGTCACCTACCAAAGGCATGACATCAAGTTGTTCACCATTATTCACACGAACCAGCACGGTATTATCTTTCCCATAATTCACCTTATCGGTGATTTCAAAAATAAATGCCCCATAGCCACCCCGATGCTCTCCTATCTGTTTGCCGTTGATGAAAACATTGCTTACACAGTTTGCTCCTTCAAAACGGAGAAACAGTCGTTTGCCTTTCCACTCGGAACGGATAAATAGTTTCTTGTCATAATTACCGATTCCTCGTTTATAGTCGGGTTTGCCACTCAAAGCATCTTGTGCATTCCAAGTATGAGGCAAATCTACCCGGCGACTTGAATTCTTATCCACTTGATGGGAGAATCGGAAGTTCCAATCCTGATTGATGAGTATATTTTCTCTTTGCGCAAGAGTCTGCATACTTACTGCCATGGCAAATAATGCAGAGAAAGTCAGTCGAAGGTGTTTCATGTTCTTACCTTTTAATATCCATGTAATCTAAATTCAACAATACCATTACCTCTACAAAGGCTTTGTTATACAAAGATAGAATAGTATCACTACCGTCAACTATAACTTTTGTCGGTTTTATCTCATAAATTTGTCCAAATAAGGGAAGAACGAGGTATATGGGCATAAAAAAAGGAGCAACGCCTTGCTCCAACCTTTGTTAACCTTAAATCTAATACTATGAAAAACACAGTGCAAATATACGGACTTTCGGGAATTCTGCAATAGTTTATCTGTATTTTATGCAGCAAAACAATGTTATTTAACATAAATCGGTATCCCGTTTACAGCTGTTTGCAAAACAGGGATACCAATTTTAATTTCATTAAAAACTTGATTAATAAGTATGGCCGTCTTTTTCCAATTCTTGTGCTGTAATAGGCTTTCGGTCTATTGCACGCCAAGCATAAACAATGTATGCCAAAACAAAAGGTACCAAAACAGATACATAAGCCATGACGCGCAAAGTAAATTCACTGGAACAACTGTTGGCCAATGTTAATGAACTTTGCAGGTCAGCAGTGGAGGGATAATATGCCGTGTTATTATAACCCACGCAAAGGAGCAGCGCCAAAACCGTCAGCACAGTACCGATGCCCGCAAACCAGATACCGTTGGTAGATGTCTTGCTGAAAACAGATTTGCCGATGCCGAACAATACACCGACCACTCCTATCAGGAATAAAACCAACAAGACAGGCATATCAATGAAATTCATAAAATACTTGTAAGGTTCCATATATACTTCCTGCGTATCGGGACTGACAGCAAAACCATCACTCAATAATGTATGTATCACAAATGCCAGGAAAAGAATCAGGAAAGGAATCGTATCTGTAATCAATTGGCGACGGCAATGAGGAATCAATTCTTTATCACGGATATTATTGATAAAATACAAGTTGCCCAATATACGTGCCAAGAACAAAACAGCAAAGCCCAAAACAAGATTCCATGGATTAGTCAGTGCATCCAACCCATGCCATCCATTGGCCCAACTGCTGATGACAGGCATCAGTTCATTACCCATATTTCCTTTATTCACCAAGAAATTAGAGCCCGTAAAGAATGTAGCCACTACTCCTCCCAGCAATAACGGCCCTACAACTCCGTTGATTACCAGGAACCATTGATAGGTACGCTTACCCAAAATATTACCCAATTTAGACTGAAATTCATAAGAAACAGCCTGCAACACGAAAGTGAACAAGATAATCATCCACAGCCAATATGCACCACCGAAGCTGGTGCTATAAAACAAAGGGAATGAAGCGAAAAAAGCTCCTCCGAAAGTAACCAACGTAGTAAAAGTAAACTCCCACTTACGTCCTGTGGAATTCACCAGCATGGTACGCTCTTCGTGAGTGCGGCCCAAAGTGAACAGTAAAGAATTGCCACCCTGCACAAAAAGCAGAAACACCAACAGGGCACCCAGCAATGAAACCAGGAACCACCAATAATTTTGTAGAAATATATAGTTCATAGAATTTTATTTAAATGATAAATAATGGAATTACCGCATACAAAAGTTATTCACCTTTTATTGCCTCCGGTCCTTTCTTTATGGCCTTAACCATAATATTGATTTCAGCAATCAGCATAATAGTAAACAATATCAGGAAAATAAAGAAAGTTATCTGCACGGAGCTCGTCTGCAACTTGGAAATAGCGGCTCCCACCGGCAACATATCCTGAATAGCCCACGGCTGACGACCTACTTCGGCTACCACCCAACCGGCTTGTCCGGCAATATACCCCAACGGGATAGTCCAAAGTGCAAGTTTCTGTAACCACCCTGCATCTTTCAGTTTGTCTTTCCGAGACAGGACAAGTACCACAATAAAGAATAAGATGAAATATCCTCCCAACCCTACCATGATGCGGAACGACCAGAATGTCAATCCGACAGGAGGAACCAAATGAGCAGGATCTTTGATATATCCGTATCCGAAATAAGCCACATTCTCATCCAATGTCCGGCGTGCTATATTTGCAGCCTCTTTATTACCCTCCTTCTGCGCTTTGCGGAAAGCATCCAAAGCAGCAATCGCCTTTTGACCGCGCTCTATTTTCTCTTGTGCAGAAAGAGCGATGGTTCCCTCCGGAGTTTGGTAACCGCCTTCCAGTAAATTATTGATGCCCGGCACATATCCGTCTATGTCATGAGTGGCCAGAATAGAAAGCATTTTTGGAATCTTTATGTCGCCTACCACCGTAAACGGCATCCCATTGCCACCCTCTTGAAGTCCTTCGGCCGCAGCCATTTTCATCGGCTGCACTTTGGCCACCTGAACGCCGGAGATATCTCCTGTCCATGCCACTATCAGCGAAGCTGCCAACCCAAAGACGGCAGCCACTTTGATGCTTGCTTTCGCAAATTCAATCTCGCGCTTGCGAAGCAGATACCAGCAACTGACACCCACTACAAACACTGCACCAAGTACCCAACCGCTCAGCACGGTATGGAAAAACTTAGCCACAGCCATCGGCGAGAGTGCCACCGCTGCAAAATCCACCATCTCATTACGCACTGTCTCAGGATTAAATGCCATGCCCACCGGATATTGCATCCAAGCGTTGGCAACCAGAATCCACCATGCAGAAAGTGTTGCACCGATACCTGTCAGCCATGTAGATGCCAGGTGGAAACGTTTACTTACTTTGTTCCAGCCAAAGAACATAACGGCAATGAACGTTGCCTCCATAAAGAAAGCCAGAATACCCTCGATGGCCAGCGGAGCACCGAAAATATCACCTACAAACCAAGAGTAATTACTCCAGTTCGTACCGAACTCAAACTCCAGAATCAATCCCGTAGCAACACCTACGGCGAAGTTAATACCGAAAAGCTTCATCCAGAACTTTGCCGTGCGTTTCCAGAATTCCTTACCTGTGACTACATAGAAAGTCTCCATGAGCCCCATAATCATAGCCAGTCCTAATGTAAGAGGAACAAAAAGCCAGTGATACATGGCCGTCAGTGCAAATTGCGCCCGCGACCAGTCGATTAGCGAAGTGTCAATGTTTTCAAACATACCGTTTTGATATTAAAATATTTATGGATTTGCGCGTTTAATCAATTCTTCCCCTACATATTGCTGCTTCTCCTGAGGGGTCTTCTCCTTTAAAAAAGAAGGAAAGAAAAAGAGTTTCAAAATAAAAAACATAATAAACAGTTTAATAAGAATAATGGCCCAAAGCGTTCGGCCAAGGGTCATCTCACGGAAACCGTCCCGATAGAACGTCCATATACGAACTAACAAAGTATTACTCATAGAAACTTATCTTAAACTTGTAATTATTACAAAGAAAAATACTTTATCGGTAAAAAACAAGTTTTTGTCCATAGAAATGTGCGGGGAATCTATATTTATTGCCGATAAAAGCAATGTCCCCTACATTTGCAGTAACAAATTAAACCGCAAAAAGGATGAAACAACGAGTAGTATATTTAGCAATTAGCTTATTAGCGACCTCTTCATTGACCGCTCAGGAAGCAAAGAAATGGACTCTGAACGACTGCATTGAATACGCTTTGGAAAAGAATATCCAGTTGCAACAGGATAAAATTTCATTGGAAGAAAGTGATGTGGATGTAAAGACTGCGAAAGCAACCCTCTTCCCCAGTCTATCGTTCAATACCGGACACAACGTAACAAACCGTCCGTATCAGGAAAACAGCAGTACTGTAAACGGCACTGAAATTATCAGCAGCAACAGCAAAACGACTTATAGCGGCAACTACGGACTGAATGCTCAATGGACGGTTTGGAATGGGAACAAACGCATAAACACAATCAAGCAAAAAAAGATGAGCCGCGAAATAGCGGGACTTACCGTAGCACAAACGGAAAATTCATTGCAAGAACAAATCGCACAAGTGTTTATCCAAATCCTGTATGCCGATGAATCGGTGAAGATTAATGAGAATACCTTGCAAGTGAGTCGCGCCACTTATGAACGCGGTGTAGAACTCTTCAACGAAGGAAGCATCTCCAAGGCCGACCTTGCACAATTGGAAGCTCAGGTTGGTAATGACCAATATCAACTGGTTACAGCCGAAAGTTCGCTCCGGGATTATAAGTTACAACTCAAACAACTGCTCGAACTGGACGGAACCGAGGAAATGAATCTTGTTCTCCCCACTTTGACAGACGAACACGTGTTGCAACCTTTACCCGGCCAAACGGATATATATCAGCAGGCACTGGCTTCGCGTCCCGAAATACATAGCAGCAAACTCAATATCGAAAGCTCAAAGTTGGATATTTCCGTTGCCAAAGCAGGCTACTATCCCACCATCAGTTTAAGTGCCTCTGCAGGCAGTACCACCAATAGTGCCAGCGAAAACGGTTGGGGAAAACAAATGAAGTATGGTTGGAACAACATGATAGGAATTAATCTCAGTATTCCTATCTTTGATAACCGCCAAAACAAAAGTGCTGTTCAGAAAGCACGTCTGCAATACAGCAGCAGTCAGCTCGACTTAATCAATAAGCAAAAGGAGCTTTACAAAAATATAGAAAGCCTCTGGCTGGATGCCACAAACGCCCAACAGCAATATGATGCAGCCGAGAGCAAACTGAAAAGCAGCCGAATCAGCTTTGATATGGTAAACGAACAGTTCAATCTGGGCATGAAGAATACCGTAGAACTCCTGACCGAGAAGAACAACCTGCTCAGTGCACAGCAACAACGCATCCAAGCCAAGTATATGGCTATCCTGGACCGCACCTTGCTGAACTTCTATGCAGGACAAGAAATAAAGTTATAATACCGAAAATATAAACGTTATACATAGTAATACAGTATGGAAAAGAAGAAAACGATCCTTCTCAGTGCCGCAGTCGTCATGGTTGCAGTCGGCGGTTTTTGGATGCTTGGAAGCTCTGAAGCAAAAAGCACAGTGAGCTTTGCAACAGAAAACGTAAAAAAAAGCAATATCAGCAATTCAATCACTGCTACAGGAACCATCGAACCTGTGACGGAAGTCGAAGTCGGTACTCAGGTATCAGGCATTATCGACAAGATTTACGTTGATTATAATTCTGTGGTAACCAAAGGTGAACTGATAGCAGAAATGGATAAAATCACACTCCAGAGCGAACTTCAGTCTGCCCGGGCTACTTACGATGGCAACAAGGCTGAATACGACTATCAAAAGAAACTGTACGAACGCAACAAGAAGTTACACAACAAGCAGCTCATCAGTGATACCGATTACGAACAGTATGTATATAACTACGAACGTGCAAAAAGCTCTTTCGATGCCAGTAAAGCCGCCCTTGCCAAAGCCGAGCGCAACCTTTCGTATGCCACCATCACCTCTCCCATTGACGGAGTGGTAACCAGCCGCGATGTGGAAGAAGGACAGACAGTTGCCTCCGGTTTTGAAACTCCGACTCTCTTCACCATTGCCGCCGACCTGACCAAAATGCAGGTAGTGGCAGATGTGGATGAAGCCGATATTGCCGGAGTGGAAGACAGTGCCCGCGTCACATTCACCGTGGATGCCTATCCCGATGATGTATTTGAAGGTTATGTAAGACAAGTACGTTTGGGAAGCACCAACAGCAGTAGCAGCAGTTCCACTACCGGCACTACTACAGTTGTCACTTATGAAGTAGTCATTACTGCCGATAATCCCGACTTGAAGCTGAAACCCCGTCTCACAGCCAATGCCACTATCTATACATTAAACAAAAACAATGTATTGACTGTGCCCGGCAAAGCACTGCGGTTCACACCGAATAAAGACATTGCCAAAGGATATAAAATCAATGACTGCCAAGGAGAACACAAAGTGTGGACACTGGAAGGCAATACTTTTACCGCACATCCGGTTAAAATCGGTATATCAAACGGTACATTGACCGAGATTCTAAGCGGCATCACCGAGAATATGCCTGTCGTCACGGAAGCCGTGGTCAATAGCAATGCCCCTCAAATGGAAGGAGTCGGTGAAAATGGAGAAAGAAGTCCCTTCATGCCCGGCCCTCCGGGAAGCAAGAAAAAAAACAATAAATAAACTTGCACATCAAAACCTATATGCAAAAAAGACAGATGAAAAAGATTATCGAACTTCAAAATATCAAACGAAACTTCCGGGTGGGTGAAGAAACCGTGCACGCCTTGCGCGGCATTTCCTTCACCATCTGCGAAGGAGAGTTTGTCACCATCATGGGTACTTCCGGTTCGGGCAAATCCACCTTGCTGAATACACTGGGGTGCCTTGATACCCCCACCAGCGGAGAATACCTGCTGGACGGCGTATCCGTCCGCACCATGAGCAAACCCCAGCGTGCCATACTGCGCAACCGCAAAATCGGTTTCGTGTTCCAAAATTATAACCTGCTGCCTAAAACTACGGCAGTGGAAAATGTGGAACTCCCACTGATGTATAACTCTTCCGTTTCGGCAACCGAAAGACGGAAAAGAGCCATTGACGCCCTGATATCCGTCGGATTGGGTGACCGCCTGGAACACAAGTCCAACCAAATGTCGGGAGGACAGATGCAACGCGTGGCCATCGCCCGTGCTTTGGTCAACAACCCGGCTGTTATCCTTGCCGATGAAGCGACCGGTAACCTTGATACCCGCACCTCTTTCGAGATTCTTGTACTCTTCCAGAAGTTACATGCCGAAGGACGCACGATTATCTTCGTTACCCATAATCCCGAACTGGCACAATACAGTAGCCGTAATATCCGCCTGCGCGACGGTCATGTGATAGAAGACACGGTCAACACACACATCCTGTCCGCCGCCGAAGCACTGGCCGCCCTGCCTAAGAACGATGAAGACTGACCTTCATCAGCAATAAGAAACAAATTAAAACAATAGCCAATTATGAACGGAACAAACCTATTCAAAATAGCTCTCCGGGCTCTAGCCAACAACAAATTGCGCGCCTTCCTCACCATGCTGGGTATCATCATCGGCGTAGCATCCGTTATCGCCATGCTTGCCATCGGCCAAGGCTCGAAGAGAAGTATCCAGCAACAAATCTCGGAAATGGGTTCGAACATGATTATGATTCATCCTGGAGCCGAGATGCGCGGCGGAGTTCGCCAAGACCCTTCGGCAATGCAGACATTGAAACTGGAGAATTATGAGAAACTCAGCGAAGAGTGCACTTACCTCTCCGGCATCAGTCCCAATGTATCTTCCTCCGGGCAATTGGTGGCAGGGTCAAACAACTATCCCTCCTCGGTAAGCGGAGTAAGCATTGATTACCTTAACATCCGCCAGCTCAGTGTGGAACAAGGCGAAATGTTTTCCGAAAACGATATCCGCACCGCCGCCAAAGTCTGCGTCATCGGCAAGACCATTGTCGACAATCTTTTTCCCGACGGCTCCGACCCTATAGGAAAAGTCATCCGTTGCAACCAAATACCCATGCGTGTTGTGGGCGTATTGAAGTCCAAAGGTTACAACTCCATGGGACAGGATCAAGACGATGTGGTACTCGCCCCATACACTACCGTAATGAAACGATTGCTTGCACAAACCTATCTGGGCGGTATCTTTGCCTCCGCCCTGACCGAAGACATGACCGAAGAAGCGGTGGAAGAAATCACTTCTATCCTGCGGCGAGAGCATAAGCTGAAAGCCACCGATGATGACGATTTCACCATTCGCACCCAGCAGGAGCTGAGCAGCATGCTGAATACCACCACCGACCTGATGACCACACTACTCGCCTGCATTGCCGGCATCTCGCTCGTGGTAGGAGGTATCGGAATCATGAACATCATGTATGTTTCCGTTACCGAGCGTACACGCGAAATCGGCCTGCGAATGTCAGTCGGAGCACGCGGTGTCGATATCCTTTCACAGTTCCTCATCGAAGCCATTCTGATTAGTATCACCGGCGGTGTGATAGGCGTGATTATCGGTTGCGGTGCCAGCTTCATGATTAAATCAATAGCCCACTGGCCCGTATTCATCCAACCTTGGAGCGTACTGCTGTCTTTCGCAGTCTGTACCATTACGGGAGTTTTCTTCGGATGGTATCCGGCCAAGAAAGCGGCAGATCTTGACCCGATTGATGCCATACGTTATGAATAAAACAATTTAGCGCCACACCATTCTTCTCGTTTCATGACTGCGGGAAAGTAGCCCACAGACTTGAAACGAGAAATTTATCGCTACGATAAGATAAATTTAATACCTTCTGCATCCTATTTTAACCCTGAACTTTTTATCTTTGCCTATTATGAAACAAATATTCTCTCAACGTCGCCCGCTGGAGCCGGCCATACATATCGTCAGCTGGTTGCTGATATTCGGCTTTCCACTTGTTTTTGCAGACAGAGGAAACAGCATGGACTGGCATCAGTTCCTACGCCACAGTTGCGTCCCCCTCTGCTATTTTCTGATATTCTACATCAACTACTTATGGCTGGTACCACGCTATCTCTTCAATGACGAGATGCGAAAATACATCATCGCCAATGCCATCCTCATATTTTTCTCCTCATTGATGCTTCACTTGCTGCTGGAAGCCTTCAGCACTCCTCCACCCGAGGAATTTACCCGGCGGATGCCTCCACGCTGGATATTCTACATACGCGACATCGTGCTGATGATATTCGTTGCCGGACTGGGAGCTGCCATCCGCACCAGCCTGCGATGGAGACAAGCGCAAGAAATGCTTCTGGAAGCCGAACGGCAAAAGACGGAAGCGGAATTGAAGAATCTCAAGAACCAATTGAACCCCCATTTCCTGCTCAACACACTGAATAATATCTATGCACTGATAGCATTCAACTGTGACAAGGCGCAAGAAGCGGTTCAAGAACTGAGCAAATTGCTCCGACACGTACTTTACGACAATCAGCAAACCTTTGTTCCATTGGAGAAAGAGCTTGACTTTATCCGTAATTACGTGGCACTGATGCGCATCCGACTGCCCCAGCAAGTAGAAATAAGCCTGCATCTGGAAACCGATCCGGGCAGTTCGTTACTCATTGCCCCCTTACTCTTTATTTCTTTGATAGAAAATGCCTTTAAACACGGCATCAGTCCTACAGCTCACAGCTTTATCAGCATCGCCATCACCGGGAATACAGATGGCACGGTACGCTGCGAAATACTAAACAGCAACTACCCCAAAACCGGGCAGGACAAAAGCGGTAGCGGCATCGGACTGGAACAGGTAAGCAAACGATTGGAACTGATTTATCCCAAACATTATGAATGGGAAAAAGGCATCAGTGCAAACGGTCAGGTTTATTCTTCTATATTAACCATTCAAACCAAAAATTTATGATACTGAATTGCGCCATAGTAGATGACGAACCTTTGGCTCTGGAATTGTTGCAAAGCTATGTAGAAAAAACCGCTTTCCTACGGTTGGCAGGCAAATACTCCAGTGCAGTGCAGGCAATGAATGAGATACCCGCACACGAAGAAATTCATATACTTTTTCTCGACATACAAATGCCGGAACTGAACGGATTAGAGTTTTCACACATGGTGAACCCCGAAACACGCATCATCTTCACTACCGCTTTCGGCCAATACGCATTAGACAGCTACAAGGTCAATGCGCTGGACTACCTGCTGAAACCGATCAGTTATGCCGATTTCCTACAATCGGTGAACAAAGCGATGCAATGGTTCGAACTGAAACAAAAAGCCGGAAACAGACCGGAAGAAGAAGTTAATAACGAATATATTTATGTTAAAAGCGATTACAAACTAGTACAGATAGCCCTTGACAAGATTCTATACATCGAAGGACTGAAAGATTACATAAAAATACATATAGAAAACGAACCCAAAGCCATCTTGTCACTTATCAGCATGAAGGCTATGGAAGAAAAGCTTCCGTCAAAGCATTTTGTACGTGTACATCGCTCATTCATAGTGCAAAAAAGCAAAATAAAGGTGATTGACCGGGGACGCATTGTTTTCGGCAAAGAATACATTCCTATTTCCGATAGTTACAAGCAAGAGATACAAACTTATTTGAATAGTCATTCTGTATAAAAAATCTTATTATCAATAGAATAATAAATCAAATTCGTCGATATCTTTTTGCTAAAAACAAATAAATTACCTATATTTGCAGCATAGACAAGGGAAGTTGTGAAACTTCTTAATAGAATAGTTTAGTTAAGTCTAGTTTAGTTTTTGTGTTGTAGTGCCCCACCCCATTAGAGAATGGTTCTGGGGCACTTTTTATTGGAAATCAGCCATTTAAAATAAGCAAAAAAAATAGTATCACCCTCAAAAATGACGGTTTTCGATTGTAAATGCAATTGTAAATAACAATTTTATTGCATTTTAATTGCGCAAAAATGTAAATCTAAATTACAAAAGAACTAAGTAGAACTTAAATATATTGATTATGGCAATGATAAATGCGGTTGTAATAAACAGCCAAAAATTGAAAAGTGGAAAGTACAGGATTAAAATTTCCGTAGCCCACAAAGGAATTACAAGATACATATCTACGGATATGGATATTGAATCACCGTCACTGCTCAAAAACAATAAGGTGGTGAGAGGAGAAAATTCATCTATCTACAACATGAAGATAAAAGCCATTTTAGAAAAATACGAAAAAATCCTTTTGGAAATTGATACAGACGCATATAATTGTCAACAACTGATTGAGATTCTTAAGCGTGGAAAATCAGATAATGCCCAGACATTGAGATGTGCATTAGACAGTTACGTAAAATCATTGGAACGACCGAAATCGGTTAAGCTATACACTCTTGCAGTAAATAGGTTTATAAAATTTATGGGATATGAAGTTATGTTACGTGACATAACTCCGGAAAATATACAGGGATTTAGCAATAAACTTGTTAATGACAAATTAAGCCCAACCTCGATAAACATATACACAACGCTCTTAAAAGTGGTAATAGACTACGCCATTAAGTTAAAGATGGTTGATTACAAGGTTTACCCTTACGAAGTCTATAAAAAGCCATCTGCGAACGTAAGAGACCTGGATATCAGTGTTACAGAACTAAAAAGGATTCGTGATCTAGAAATAGACAGATATAATCTAAGGATTGTTCGTGATATCTTTATGCTGTCCTATTACCTAGCAGGAATGAATATAGGAGATATTTTAGCTTACAACTTTAAGGGGAAAAAGCAAGTAACATATACACGTATAAAGACGGAACACACCAAGGACGGTAATTTGCAGACTTGTTTTTCCATACAACCGGAAGCTAAGGAAATAATAGACAGATACATGGATAAGAGTGGAAAACTTGTTTTCGGACGATATGAAACACGAAGTAAGGTGGATAACCTTCTATTCAGACAAATGCAAAATCTTGCAACAGAAGCAGGGATAAGCAGAAAATTAATATATTATTCGGCTCGTAAGTCGTTTGTGCAGCATGGTTTTGAAATCGGGATACCATTGGAGACACTGGAATACTGTATAGGGCAGTCGATGAAAAAAAACAGACCGATATTTAACTATGTGAAAATCATGTCAAAGCATGCAGATCTTGCCATAAGACAGATATTAGATAATCTCAAGTGAATTGTAAATATAGGTTGTATCAGTTTTTGATACAACCTATATGAATGAATAATTATACCAAAAAATAGAGAAATTATTCCTTATTAATTACCAATATTATATTGTTCTATCACAGCAACCATTTCCAAATCAAAGAAAAGAATACGTACACCATCATTGCATATACCGTATTGAGAACTGGGACGTTCATCGGTCCATCCGTTTTCAGCTATGACTAAATCAACTACTTTAAAAATTATATCCAAAGACACAAAGTTTATTTCTCGGTTGATAAAGTCTCTGAGTTCTTCTAATGTTTTCATTTTTTTAGTTTTCTATAAAATCAATCCTGCAACCTAGTGCATACCCTATCTTTGCAAGGATATCTATACCTGTACTATATTTACCAAGTTCTATTCGTGCTATGTGACCCTGGTTTATACTGACCAGCTCTGCCAATCTCGCTTGGGACAATCCCTTTTGCTTTCTGAGCTCGGCAATACGCTTACCGATTCGTTCTCTCTCATTCAAGCTCTCCATATAACCTCTCTTCCTCTCTTTCTTCTTCACACAAGAAATTCCACATCTCAATCAATGCTAATTCCTTATCTCTATTGCTTCCGCTGTTAGATGGATCAAGCCAATTTATGTGGGCTATTCTATCTTTAAATTCATCATAGCTACAGTATATACTATCCGCATCTTGATCGAACCAAATGAAACAACGAGGGAAAGATAGGCGAATAATCCCTATCTGGCCATGGTAATCAATAATGTTCTCAGCAAGGTATATACCTGGATATTTCGGATTTTCTTTTTTCATTAGTAGATAACAGCTTTTAATTCCTTGTCAGTTATACAAACACTCTCTTGTCTCTGCACGGAATAGTAAGTGACATGATTATTCGAAACTTCAAACATCGGATAGATTGAATCAGGATCGTCTTTAATCCCTTCAACCGTGAACTTAACGATACCTCGTTTTGCAGCCTGCTTGAATGCTCTGCGAAAATTTATATCTAATGAATTAAAAGTTTTCATAATCTTATATTTTATAAAATTGAAAATTGCTTGTTTGTTAATTCAAAAACACGTACCTTTGCACCGCATATCAGAAATGATATTAGTCGCCTTCGGGCGTGGATTGAAACGACATTAAAAATGTCATTGTGACTTAAATCACAATTCAACATTTAGGGTAGCGATTTTTTCGCTGCCCTATTTTTGTTTATAGTTACCAAATTATAGTATCTCAGGCGTATTGTCCCGCCATCTGGAACCATCCGGCCACATACCTCCACGGGCGATGCTTATATAGTTGTCACCCTCTTTGATGAACACGGACCAACTACATTCATTTCCGGCAAAGCGGTTAGCCTCCGCAATATGCCTAATATCTTTTATTAATATCGATTTGTTAGTGCCTGTAATCGGCTCCATAAGACTCGTGCCGTTATTGGCTTTAAAGTTCGCAAAATACGTTCTCATTGCTTTCTTTTTTTATTAGTTTATAATAGTTCCCGGTGGCGGTGTCGCTCCGCTTGTTGTCCTCCACACCGGGATGATGATCACCAAATTCCAAATTCTTTCCCTGCCTTATTAAACCCCATCTCGTTTTGCGTCTTGCATATCTCCATTATTTCGGCTATTTGCTTAGCAGTGTAATTGTTAACATTAATCACTTGCTCAACATAAGACAAAATATCATCAAATGTTTGATCTGATAGATACGTGTTTTTCCGTATCATGTTAATTTTTCTTGCTGTCATAATCTTAATGCCGCTTATCCGTTGCCGCCGGTTCTATTGTGTTATTTTGATACTACAAATATAAATGTTTATCTTGACAATGCAAAATATTACATTAATAAAGAAGGCATGTTTTTAAACATTCATTCAGATAATACGCTTTGCGCGTATTCCGCACGCCTGTTTATTTTCGTTCTGAGCGCGGTTAAGCGATTTCGGGTAAATTCTAAGCCACTATGTGTGCGAATGCCTCTTGCGTTCAGTCGTTCAACTACCTTGTCAATATCTTGCGGAGTATTGCACCCCTCCAACATGGCGGCTATCATATTGTTCTTTTCATCGTTCATCGCTTCCTTTCTTCTTTTTTCCCCGTTCACCTTACCGCCTTTCGCCTGTCCGGTGGTTGTTCCACCTAAAGAGGTGCATTTGTTTCCAGCTTTGGAAATAAAATAACCGTTTTCCTCAATTTGTTTTTTCTTTACTTCCAATGCTGATTTAGTTCGTTCCTGTATAAGTTCTTTTTCCAGTTGGGCAGCAAAAGAAAAGGCAAACAAAATCATTTCGTCCATCGCTTTTATTATGCCACAATTCAAATCAATGCCCATTTGGACGATTACAAGACGTATTTTACGCGGTTTTAGTTCATCATTGATGAGTTTGTTTAAATCGCTCATAGATCGTCCTAAACGAGAAATTTCGGCTACTATTAGCATATCTCCAGTCTCCAGCAACGGAAGTACATCAGTGCCTAATTTCCGTTTCTTATAGGTTACACCGCCAGATATCCCTTCTTCCGTTATCACAATGTCAGATTTTAAACCGTTTCTTTTCAACCATTCTTGGACGGTTCTGTTTTGCTGCTCCAATGTTTGTTTGTCCGTGGATATACGATCATATTCTACTACTTTCATAAATTACTCCTTAGATTAAAATTCGTTTCGGCAATGGTTCGCCAATCTTATACAGTTCTACGCTTGTAACTTCTTGTGTTTCTTTAAGCAGGTTTATCCCATCGCTGTAGAAGTTTAGCAACCTTATAGCTTCGAATGCGTTGCATGGTTGAAGCATTATAGTTCGTCCTTTCTCGTTAATCTGAATGAAATAATTCTTTTCCATAATCTTTTTGTTTTTAAGTTAGTAAATAGTTCCGCCCGTGGAACTTGCACCACTTGCAAGGCTTTCAACCTTTGGCGGATAATTCGGTTTAAAAACCGTTGTTTCCAGTCAGCTCCTTACCTACTCCAACAGCTAACCAAATCAAAATGCAAATCATGAACATATTATTTCTTCCTTAATTAAATTTATTCGTTCATTCTTATCTATCGCCTACCCGGCAGCCGTATTACTGCCGGGGTGTCATAAGATGATATGTTGGCAAAAACCCCAACAATGTATCTATGCTAATTGTGGCAATATATTTCTTTCATTGTCTTAATTCTCTAAACGAAACCGTTTCAAAATCACTCTTAATAATCTCTATCTGTACAGGCTTCACAAATCGGTTTAACTCCTTGCGAATATTCTTCATTTGTTCAAATGATACGGTTACGATATTTCCAGCAACTAACAAGTTGCGCAAAATGTTGTCTAATTCTTTACGTCTCATAATTTAATGTTTTTAAGTTTATAATAGTTCCCGGTGGTGGTGTCGCTCCGCCTTCCTACATTGGTTAATCTTGTTCTATCGTCCACTCTTTTTTTACGAAGCCTTTAAAGCTGCCAAACGATTTTTTAAACGCTGCTAACGCTTCTCTTTTCGTCTTGCCGTAATAGCAGTAACGCGACCCATTGTGAAACTTTACTGTTAACTTATATTCTTTCATACCCTTTAAAATTTATCTGATTCATCACTTTTGTTTATAAATTCGCGTAGCTTATCCCTGTCGGTGCCGGAAATGAATATCACAGCACCGAATAATAGCAACATAACGCCGAACATATTACACGCTGTTTTATTTGTCGTTAATTGCTTTGTGTAATTCACGCGCAAATCGTTTAACCATTCTTTTGCGTTGCGTATAATCGTAGTTATAATATAGTTTTTCCCATGGATAAATGATTTTAATGTAGTAGGGGTAATAAGCCCCGTTATTGTCAGCCTATAATATAAGGTTCTTTCATGGGAATATATTCCATACCGTTTAACTGATAGATAGGAAGGAAGTTTCTAAACCAACCGTTGCCGGCATCCCAAAAACCCTTAAAAACGAAATCACAAGGAGAAGCACTATTAATTATCTCAAGCTCCCTATATCCGTATACGTTACTTTCTCCGTTCTTCTTGATGAACTTCTTTAACCAGTTCAAACCCTGAACGCCTTGTCCCTCTGTCAATGGGATACCGTAACCATTTCCGATACTTTCCAACCAATCGTAATCTATAACATCTTTTTGCTGCTTGTTAGATCGGTTCTTTAATAACTGTAATTGTTGTTTAGTGATTACACCGTTTTCTTTAATCTCTAAAAAAATGCTTTCTAAAGTCTTCATAATGCTATAATGTTTAATTGTTAATAATTCAATTCATTACAGCGTGATTTTTGATTATTGAAGAATTACGGATCCAGGTGTAGCAGGCTTCCAACTGTTACACCTTTTTTTATAACCTCATCAAAAAATCAAAAATTAAATGGGAGAATATTTGCAAGTAAGAAGTTAAAGAAGTATTTTTGTCTCCGGACATGGAGAGTACTTACTTTAAGTATTCCAACTTACGAGAGTCTTAACATTGCCGTGTTAAGGCTCTCTTTTTATCCCAACATTTAACTACACGCTTTGGGGCGTTAACGGTTGCCCCTGTGAAAGGATAGGACTTGAATATATCACCTTTCTTCCTTTCACATTGCGAAGATAACGCTTTTTTATCAAAATACCAAATAAAACGCATGATATTTTGTAAGCAATTATAAATAAATACATGCTTCATAACATACGTTTATAAGCCAATATAGCGCTTCTATATGGCGTTATATTTTCACCTTCACAATGTATCGCGTTTACCTTTCTTCGCCTATATCGCGCATATTAAAGCCATATGCAACGAAGCAAACGAGCGTCGCAAACCGTTGCAATACAATACACAGCAGTCCACTATGAACGCTATCCCCCTCCCCCCCCCTATACCAGTGCAACCGTAAACATCCGTCCTCTCTCTCATTTTTTTTATTTTTTTTCTGATTTTTTCTCTCTTTCTGATTGTTCGAATATTTTATCTAAATCAAGATACACAAGCTGTAATATAATATTATTATCTTATACGAGTTATTGTTTTACGTTGATGCTTCTCTATGCAGTATGTGTATGAACCCCTTTCATTATATTCATAATAAAAGGGAGAGCGGTGTTCGCTGTCGCTCACTTTTTTCTTTATGTTACTTTCTTTTTTATAGGTTTTGGATTAGACATTTTTCCTTTATTTATATAGGGTATGTCTAATATGCAATGAGGTAGTACTATGCAATGCAAGGTATATTTCAAGTATTCTTTTACTTTTAAGATTAAAAGCTCAATATTAAAGCGGATTTAAATATATCACAGTGATAAATATTAAAGTAAAGCTTTAATATATGAATTTAAATTATTATATTTGCGTGTATTATAATAGAATAACATGAATGAATACAAGTTTTATATGATGCATTATGGCGAGCTTGGTGCCGGTTGGAAAGACTTGGAAACAGATTTCCCAGGTTTAAGGTATAAAGAATGTACAGGTCTTAATTCGTATGGAGAGCCTACAAATATGTATGCAGAGGATTTTGCCGAGACAAGCAAGGCGGAAGTGTATGTTTCCAGCACACCGGCACACAAGCAGACAACTATAAAACTGACATTGATATTCTTGGAGGATGATACCAAGGATGATAAGTCTTACCATGACTTTATGGCTTTCATTACCGGTTCTAAGATTGCCTACCGTGATACAGCGAGGAAGAGAAAGGTCCTGATGTACCTCTCAGGAGCCACAGAGCCTAAAAGCGATACCCTTTACGGGCAGAAATATAAGGAAGTGACGTTTACTTTCAAGAACGTGTACGGACATTCATTCGGATATGACGAACAATTTTCTGAAACATAAATATATAATGATATGAAGAATCCGATTGTAGATAACAGAATTGTAGAGGATATCTGGTTCGCCACAAGATTAAATGACACTCTACATAAAATATTGAATGGAGAGGTTGTTAGCCGTAATGATATTCAATATTTGACATTTATATCTGATGACCTTCTCGCTTACCAACGCCATACTTGTACAGAACAAGACGAGAAAGATTATTTTGAACGTATTGGCAAACCTCTGACGGAGATTATTGCGAAAGAAAAATGTGGTATAAGCGAATTGGTTGGAAAGACTATAACATGTATAGATGGACTTAAAAAAGATTCGGAAGAAGCTACATTTATATGCTCGGATGGTACGAAGTTTATTATGTACCACGAACAAGATTGCTGTGAGGTTGTGTCTATTGACGATGTTTGTGGTGATGTTGAAGACTTGATAGGCTCTCCTATATTGAAGGCAGAAGAGGTTTGTAATGATGCAAGCGATGTGATTCGTGAAGATGCGGATGCAAGCGCTACTTGGACTTTCTACCACTTGCATACCATCAAAGGAATGGCTACTATCAAATGGTACGGTACTTCCAACGGATATTATTCGGAGAAGGCTGATTTTGTGAAGGTTTACAAGGCTTACAAATAAGTACTAAGCATATAATAATTTTATTTTAAACAACAATAAACCATATATAATATGTTTTTAGAGACAGAAACCCTATCAGAAGCGTTGACCTTTGCGAAGTGCAAGGATTTGCCCAAGAAGCTCAATCCCGAACTGGGGCTTACTTGGATATTGGCTATCGCCCTTATCAAGAAGAAAAACCTTATGAATGCCTATGCCATTGTTGAACAAAGGGCTGACGGACTTATCCAGTACAAGAAGACATTCGGGCGGCTTTCTCCCATTGATGGTCTTATCTCCATCCATCCGTATATGTACGTGGATGAAGAGGCGTTGGGAATGGCTATGAAAGCAAACAGACGAACTATCGCCATGCACTATGCTGATGCAGCGGACGACATCATTGATTCGGACGATGAGAAGTTCAAGGTGTACCAGTTGCAGTACGCCATGGATATGCAGAAGCTGAACATGAACCAGGAGAAGCCTAGATTCGGGAAGTCTGTTGTTGATGAAGCGGAGGAAGCGGCTAATCCGGTTGTTGAGGAAGTGTTGAAGGAGAATGAGGCGGTGGCGACAATTGAGGACGAAGGAGAGTGTGTTATCGAGGTCGAGGACGCTAAAACAGCGTTCAGACCGAAGAGAGGTAGAAAGACTAAAACGGAGAAATAAGGTATGGCAAATAACAAGGAACAACAAGGATTTGAGTTCATCATCAAAGAAAGTGATGTGTTGGAGAGAGAAAACTTCGGCTCGTTTGAGATTGTAATCACGAAAGGATATGCCTGTTTTAAGAACTACACAGGATTCCGGGTGTTCACTACCCCGTACGCTGTGGGATTGGACGGTGTGGCACATGAAACATCTCTCTATGCGTGGTTGAAGTATATGGTGGACTTCAAGAAATCCATCAAAGACAAAGAGAATGAAATGTTCGGGAAAACTACTTCCACCAACAAGGAGTTCTTGGACGGTATGAAGGTGCTTACCGAAGCGAACCTTATCAAGCCTATGGCTGTGTTCACAGATATTAATGAAGCGCAGAAAGAAGCCGAAAATTATATGAAGTGGATGGAAGGTCAGATGAAAGATTTGAATAAAGCAATGAACACTACGCCACCTGAAGAAGATTTAAAGGCGAATGCTGAATTTGAGCAGAAGGTTATCATGGCAGAAGAGGCTAAGGAGGTATTCGATGGAAGTGTTGAAACCGAGGAAAGACAGGTATAATCCTGATAATACTTACCGTATCTATATCAATATAGGTAATCATCCGGGTGCGAAGTGGGTATCTTTCAAGGACAAGGAAACCGGGGAAGTTACTAAGGGTATATTCTTGCCTGACTGGGAAACTGGAGGCATACGGATAAGACATGGACAAGTCAAGTTTGAAATTAATGCAATACCCGTAAAAGGAAAGATAAATACTCATGTGCTTATTCCTGCTGTATATAAAGGTATTGATTGTGGACTTGGACTAAGCATAGGTAATAAGGTGACAGACTTTAAGAAGGCTGTTATTGGAAACATGTATATATGCGGAGAAATACTTAATGAAGACCAAAAGAAAATACTAGAAAAGTATGTCAGAAGAAAAGGATTCTTTAAAATCGGGCGTTATAAGAAAAGTTGAGCGTATCGTGTGTGATTGCGTAAATAAAGTATTCTGCAATCAGGACCCTGTATATCCTTCAACTATCTATGAAGGAAGGACAAACATTATTCTTACAGGGAGGATTGCGAGAGGTGCAGTTTTTGCCGTATTGCATAACAGGTTCGGAATCTCATACGGTAATATTGCCAAACACTCAAAAATTAGCAGCAGGAACATTATACGGTCCGTAAAGACTTATAAGAGCATTCCTGATTCGGACAATGCCGTAATGATGATAAAAGAGCTTATAGAAGTTGAACTAAAAAAATTCCCAATTTTATGAATGATTTACTTTCTTTTAAACGTAATGTCATGATGCTCGGTCTTTGCACTGGATATAAGAATAAATGGGACGTAGCTACAAGTAAGGAAGCGTTAATGGATATAGCTTTGGATTCAAACGGTGTGGAGCTGTTGACAGATGCTCATAGCTTTGGATTCGGTATGGATATTCAGTATATGGAACGAACGTTTTCTGACTATATTAATGGCAAATGGAAGCGGAGCAAGGATGGATATACTTCGTGCCTGTATGTGGACTTTAACGGGCAAATAGAGCAGGATTGCACGCTTACTACGGTGCTTGCTTCAAAGGTTGAGTTCCATGTTTCAAAAGGGAATGTGTGCAAGCTGTATGTTGGAGGTGGATCTACTGTAAATATCACCGGAGAAGGTATCTGCTACGTGTACTCATACGGTCACAATAAAGTGACCGGCAGGTTTAAGTCAATGAATTGTATAACTAAGTCCGAATGGGCTAAATAACATGCCTATATCCACGTGTAGAAAAAGTAACGGGTGCGTTGGTTAATACTGGCGCACCTTGCTTAAAAATCAGATTATGAAAGCAACAGACTTAAAAATAGGCAACTATGTTCATATCAAATTCCGCTCCCCACAGGGAGAAAGGCTTTCCATCCCCATGCAGATAGTCGGAATATTTTCAAGCATCAATGGGGCAAGCCCGAATGATACCGTTTACCTTGACTTTGAAGGAAACGAAGGTGATATATGGGAAGAAGAAGTACAAAATTTAGTATTCGCTAAAACGGAGCTTAAAAAACAATGAATTATATAGAAGAAGAGCAAATACAAGCCGACATAGAACGGTTTGAGCAAATAGGTAGCGATATTCCCGATGATGGAGATATGGTTGAACAAATACCATTGTTCAGCTCTTCCGATATGCAGTCAGTCATTGAGGGCGGTAAGAAGAAGCCTCCTATTCATAGGCTTTGGGGCGATTTTTGGTGGGAGAACGAGCTTGTATTCTTATTTGCCGATAGCGGAATAGGTAAATCCATTCTTGCCACGCAGATAGCCTACGAGATAGCCAAAGGGGAAAGCGAATGTACGGAGGTGGAGGTAAGTCCTCAAACCGTTTTGTACTTCGACTTTGAGTTATCGGACAGGCAGCTTGCAAGAAGGTACTGCAATGCGGATTTCCCGAAGTCGCTTATCCGATGCACCATATCGGAAGAAGTGGACAGCGAAGATTTTAACATGAACGTGATTGACGGCATAAAAGACAAGCTGATTGATACAGGTGCAAAGGTTATGATACTTGATAATCTTTCCTATCTTTCTACGCAGACAGCAGAAGCGGAGTTCGCAGGTGCTATTATGGACGGTCTTACAAGATTGAAGCGTGAGCTGAAAATCAGTATCATGGTAATAGCGCATACGCCTAAGATTGAGGAATGGAAGCCCTTGTCTAAAACCAATATGGCAGGGAGCAAGCTTCTTTCCAACTTTGCGGACGGGGTGTTTGCCATAGGACGTACAAGGAATGGAGGACGTTATCTAAAACTACTAAAAACTCGCATGGTGAGTGAACCGGATGAAAAGTCGCTCCTGCCATATTTCAATATTATTTCGGAACCTTACCTTCATTTTGAAAAGGTTGGTGATGAAACGGAAAAGAAATTACTTATGGGAAAACCTGCAAAAGATTTTTTCACTTCTATTTGGGATAGAGCTGTTGCAGAGCCTATCCCTTTGAACGAGTTGGTTAAACTGATTATATCTAAGGATAATTCTAAAAATAGTGCAAAATCTAAGGATGGTAATGCCCGTAAGCGTATAGACCGTGCGATAAAGTACGGATCTTTAAAAAAGGACGAATTGAAGAATATATATTTGAAAACTGACAATTGACATGAATGTTGAAGAGATAAAGCAAAAGAAACAGGAGTTGGGCGAAAAGATAGCTGTTCTTCTGAATGGGTTTGAGGATGAAACCGGAGTTCAAGTTTCTGATGTTGGATTTGTCCGTAGGGTTTCTTATGACGAATTAGGTCGTGAAGTTGGCAAAGAGTATGTGGTTGAGGTGAAAGTGGAGCTATGAACAGTAAATTTCAGATACGTCAGTTTGAGCTTACCATATACCCACGTAAGCTATGGGTTGTAAAGGGAGGCTCTTTTAAAGATATAGAACGCACTTTTTATATCGAAGAATCTGAAGAGGTTGAGGATATGTTAAAATCATGCAAGGCTATTACGTTTAGAGCCTCGATAAAAGACGGTGATTGGTTAGGTGTTGTTGTATATATAAAACAAAAAATGGGAATTAAGGACATAGCGCATGAGGCTCTTCATGTATCTTCCTTTATTTTTTCTGACATTGGTGTTAAAGGTGATTTTTACAATGATGAGGCACAAGCTTATTTGGTAGGCTTTGCTGCCGATTGCATCAATCAAGTAGTGATAGGAAGGTATAAGTAGCGATGATTTCTTTCTTTGGGGGCATTGTGTATTGTCGCAGCGTTTTTTATAATATGCTATTAAACATGTATAAATTAAATAAGAAATCCATTGCAATACAAATTTTAGCCTCTATATTTGCATCATAATTACGCTCATGGCTACGCATACCTTAAAGCTGTATTTGCAGCTTATCCTTGAATAATAGGTATGCTTACCCCTTGTTTTTTTACAAATAACTCATTAGTATTATGGCATACAAAGCATTAGACATCGCAAATAAAATTATATCCAAAACAGATTTGGAACATGGTGATACTATATCAAATCTGAAATTGCAGAAGATGATGTATTACCAACAAGGTTTCCATTTGGCATATTTTGGAACACCATTGTTTGACGAGGATATTGTTGCCTGGCAATATGGGCCGGTTGTCCCTTCTGTATATAAGGAATATAAATCGTTTGAATCCAATTCTATATCGACTTCAAAAGAAGGTATATCTTTATCAGATGATGAAGAAGAACTTTTCAACAATGTTTATGAGGAATACAACCAGTTTTCTGCTGTAGCCTTGATGAAAATGACACATGAAGAATCTCCTTGGAAAACCACGGAAATAAACTCTGTAATAAGCCGTGATAAGATGATGGCGTTTTTCAAAACACAAATTGAAGCATAAATGAGTGGCAAGTTTAAGTTAAAGCATAAAGATGTAAAGCCTAATTTAAAAGAAAAAGAGGTTGATGCGAGAAGCAAAGAACCTCTTTTCTGCTTTAAGTACTTGGATATGAAAACATCTTTAAAAGGATGTGATAATAGTGTGTTCAAGGATTTTGTAACGAGGATGCAAAAATTGTGCTGTCTTACTTGGAAAGATATAAACGTTTCCGGGAAACACCAGTATGGTTTTGAAATGATACCAATCAAACAGTTGAAGCCAACATCCCTTCCTGCAATAATCACAGAGGATATTAAAGAACTTGCTGTTTTCAGATATAGTGGCGATAACCGCCCTTTCGTATGTCTAATAATGGACTGTGTGATATACCCTATATTCATAGAAGCTAAATTCGGTGATATATACGACCACGGAAGTAAATAATAACAGATTTATCATACGTATGAAGCGGTAAGAGAACATCCTACCGCTTCATTTTTATTGCATAACTACACGTAAATCCGGGTCCTTAGAGTTAGCGTTAATGGGCACTTTGCTTTCTAACATGCCTCTTTTTTTGCTCCATTGTAGATTATGTGGTAATTTTGCGACGTTTAACTAAAATGTAACGTTGCTATGGACATACTATTTTTTATTGCAGTTGTCATTTGGGTTGCAAAAGGTGGACTTATGAAAAGTTCAAGGAATGCAAACAGTAGCTTTAGAAAGGGGCTGAGAAGATGAAACGATATTCTAATCACGGGTCATACAGAGAACTTCTGTTTGATGAAAGATGGCGTGAAAAGAGAACGCATATATTAGAAAGAGATGGATATAAATGTGCAATATGTGGAAGTGAAAAGAATCTGGTTGTACATCATAAACAATATCATATTGATAAAAACGGGAGGAAATTTCCACCATGGGAGTATAATGATAAGCATCTTATTACGTTATGCAGTTCTTGTCACCAAAGAGGACACGCAAAATTTGATATTCCAACTAAAACTATAAATAAACATGGGACTTTTTGACTTTTTAAAGAAGAGCGACCAAATTAATAACACTGGAGTTGTTGGGTTGCCAAATGTGGAGGATGTTAGTAAAGAAATTCTGCCAGAAATTAAAAGAGAGGATTTTGTTGATGATTCAGAACCAATTCTAGAAAGCAATGCTATGACCATAAAATATGGTACAGGTATGCCTATTGATGCAATTTATGCTTACATACAAGATGATTATGAGCAAGAAGGATATAGTGATGCGATGTGCAATGCAGATATGGCGTACAAAGAGTCGAAGAAGGAAATTATTAAGAATGGGCTTAAAATGCTATTTGAGCAAGTTCGTTTAAGATATGAAAGTGACATTCGAGATATAAATGTGCAAATTGATATTGTGGATATTCAAGGGTTGACTACTTCTTCTATGTCTTTGAAAGCAAGAAGAGATACTTATAATGAACATCTTAAAAAAATAAACGATATGGAATTGTCTCTTGACAGAGAAGACAAAAAGATGATGAATATGATAGCTTCTTATGAAAGGGGTTTTTTAAAAGGAGTGGCTGCAAAATCCGAATCTTTTATAAATAGATAATAGTTTATGGGAATACTTACTAAAATAGGATGCTTTCTTATAGGTTGGAGAGTTGACATATTGAAAGACTGTGGAGAGGCAAGCCATCGTACATTTAAAAGGCTTACTTCTGCCATTACTATAATGATGATATTATGGGGTACAATAGGATTTTGCTTTGCGGACAAGTATATTAATATAGATTCAATGTACGGGAAGTGCGCTGTGTCTTTTGCATTTATGGTTATTGTTTTATGTATAGAACGTATTATCATTTTAGCTGTTGGTAAACCAACATGGTCTTATGTGTTTAGGTTTATATTAGCTGTTCTTATGTCTTTCCTCGGTGCTTTTATATTTGACCAAATTATTTTTCAAAATGACTTAGGAATAAAGGTGGATGAAAATAGGGAGAAACAGATTCAGAAGGCTATATCTTACAGGTTAGAAATGTATAATACTGATATTAAGATTCTTACAGAGGCTATAGATTCTATTGGACGGATAAATGTTGAATTATATGAAAAGTTACAAAAGAATCCTGTTATAAAAGTTACAGACATTGATAACAAGGAGGTTGTAGCAGGCGTTGATGATAAAGGTAATCCCATAAAAACAAAAACTACAAATGTAGTTACAAGAAGTATGGAAAATCCAATATCTGCGCAAACAAAAGCTAATGAAAATCAACTTGCTATTTATCAAGAACAATTAAAAAAACTTCAAGAGAACAAGAGTGTAGTAGATAAGGAGGTTCGTTCAGATTTTGCAAAAAGGAAAGTTGGTTTTATAGAAGAATTAAATGCAACATGGGAGGTTATAACCAGTAGTTTTTTGTCTATTACTTTTTATTGCATTTTATTTTTGGTTCTTGTTTCTTTGGAAATTTTTGTTGTAACAATAAAAAGTGGTGATACTCATTGCGATTATGATTTGATAGTGGAGCATCAACTTAATATTAAAAAGAAAACACTGGAACAGACAGAGGATAGATTACTAAACAAGAAAGATAAATGAAATATGAAAAGAAAATTGTAAAATCAGCTCTTGATTTTATAAAGGACGTTGCAAGTGAAGTGCTAAATGATAAAAACAGACTTGCAAAAGCTATCGCTGTTCATATTAGAAATGGAATTTAAGATTTTCATTGGAAGTATTTGTCAGACGAGGATATGCATGAACTTAATCCGAGAATAAGGAATGCAATATATACGTTCCTTATGGACTTCAAGAAAGATATTTGTAGCATATCTGCTGAGTGTGATACACATGAGTGTATTGATTATATAGCCAATAACGCATATATCTACCTTTTAGATATTGGTATAAGCAACGAACTGGTAGTGGAGTTTGACGAATGTGTTTTTAAACGACTATACGAATCTTTTTATGACATTTCTAATGGAGGTTATGATGATGGCTGAACTTGAAATATTGCGAGTCCCTAAATATTGGGAAGATTGCGTATATATTGATTCATTGACTAACAATTAAAATTATGTTATTATGAAGAAGATTTTATTATTAGCGGCATTCGCGTTGGCTTTGGTGTCGTGCAAGTCCGAACAATCAAAAGGCGAAGATTTGATAGATGAATATATGGAACAAACCGCCTATGATTATGAAAGCTATAAACCCGTAAGCACAAAAGTTCATAAATGTAATTCTATACATTGCAATCTTAATGCAATATCTGTTGCGAAAAAGATAATAGAAGAATACAATGAAACTCACACATCATTTAATTGTTTGGAAGGTAATGATAGATACGATGTATATGATTTGATAAGAAAGTATCGTGAGGAATTTGGGGACATTGGTGATGCTTATGAAGACCTAATAAGAAAAAACTATTACGACGGATATATGATAGACCAAAAGTTTAGGATTAAAAGCCGTGGTGGATATGCTATACTTACTACTGTAAGATACATTGTTGATAATGATTTTACCCGCATAGTAGAATCATACGAAATGCCAGAAGATTATGAAACCACCATATCGGTTGGATATGTGATTAATAGTTTTCAGGACGTTGTTCGTTCAGAGAACAATGAATAATAATGATTATGGACTAATTGCCACAATTAGCATAAGAGCGCGTTGAGGTTTCGACCAACGTTTCAAATGAAGAGGCACTCTACTTATCGCAAGCGGAGTGCCTTTTTGTATGAATTGGTTTAAAGACTACTGCATTACAACGCGCAAGGCTGGCCCCTTGGAATTTGGACTTGGTGCAAACACACGGTCTATCCTGTCCGAAAGGATTTCCAAATACCTCGTCTGCACCCTCAACTCAACAATCATGGGGTTAGATTCGCCCGATTGGGATTCTAAGCTGTAGCGGGCTTCTAATAGCACTCTGATTGCGGCTATGTCAGTTGTCTGTTGATTGACAAAGAACCTAATAGAATTAAGTAATGCTTCAAGAGCTTCTGCTGTGGTTTCTGATACACCTTGTATACTTTGAGTAAGTGCCGACAATTCAGATTTCTGCCCTACACTTGTGCCTTTGTATCCTAATGTTTCCATAAGCGCAAGCAAATCTTCATTTAATCCTTTCAATGCGCTTTCTCCAAGAGCCTGGATGTTTGCAAGCTCTTCTTTAGTGAGGTTAATCCCTCCTACGCTCCCCTCTGTAACAGATTCATCTATTTTCTCAAACAGTTCCTTCAAACGCCCTTGCGCAAGTCTCATTGTAGCTTGTTTGACGATAAGATTTTCAATAAAACTATCAAAGTTTTCATTAAGAGCTTTTAGTCCATCTTCTGTTTCATTGAAAGCATCCATCCATGCTTGAACAAATGAAGAGGCGGCATCCTTATATTCTGACTCCCCACCTATACCTCCTAATTCTAATTTCTGTTGGTCTAAAATTTCTTGTCTTGTCTTTTTCAGTTCATTTATAGCATCATTCCATTCATCAATACGTCCTCTATCAGAATCTTTCTTTGCCTCTTCTGAATTAATCATATTTTCATATGATTCAATCTGTTGGTCTAAATTGGCTATTGTATCTTTGGTTTGTGTACGAAGATCATCTGCACTCCAAGCGGCTTCCATCTTCTCCTTTAACTCATCGTATGCCCTACCAAGTGATTCTATATTCTTTATTTGCCGTTGGATTTCACGTTCTTTCTTCTTGTTCTTATTGCCAATGCCGAATATGCTACCGATGGTATTGCCTATTCCGGCAATAGTTTTCATTCCACCTGTAACCATACCCAAAACATTACCTGTAGCATAAGATGATGCAAATTCTCCTGCACCACTGAAAGCTTGAGACATTCCATTTAATGATTCAGAAATTTCTTCTGGCACATCAACACCGAAAGATGAAAGCATAGAAGAAACTTCTCCAAAAGCAGAATTGAATTTATCTATTTTTTCTGCATTTTTTTCAAATGCTGCACCGAGGTCTGCTATAGCTTTTTGCTTATCTTCTAGTTTTGCATTTTTCAAGTCTTTAAAAGCTTCAACAATTCCCTTGATAGGGTTTCTGTCTAGTTTTTCACCTTTCAGCTTCTCAAGCTGTTCAATTATTGTTTTCAACTGTTCTGGCGGCAAACTTTTGAGAGACCTTCTAAATTTCTCTAATTTCTCGAGAATACTATCAATAGCTGCCGTTGAAGAATAGTCAAGATTTTCAAATAGCTTGATGTATTCGTCTGTATTTTGAAACGCCTTCCAAGTATTTTCATCTGTCTTCTTATCGTACTTTTTTTTAAGGTTGGATTCAGCTTGCGCTCTCTGCTCATCTGTAAGGGTTGCTTTTGCTATATTTGCCTTTTCTTCGTAATACCACTTATCAAGCTGTAATTGTTCTGAAAGTTGTGTTTTATAATCCTTGAGAATTCTAATAGTAAGGTCTGTGCTTTCCTTATCACGCTGTTGGCCCAGCTTTTTAAGTGCTTCATCGTAACCCTTTTGGTCTGCCTTACTTAACTGTCCATTTTTATCACGTTTGGCTTCATATTCATCACGTATCCCTTTTTCTACATCATCCAACGTCTTTGCAAGTCCGGGAAACAACTGTTGTACCTCCGCTTCGGAAAGTCCTGCATTTTTCAGTTTCTTGTGCAAGTCCAAGCCATTGAAAAGGTCTTCAATGTTCTTTTTTGTAGTTTCAAGCTGATTCTTTAAATCTTCTTGCTGAATCTCTATTTTCAGCTCTGCAATAATCTTTTTAAGTTCAGTGATTTTCTTGCTGTCTGTTACATCTTTAAGGAGTTCTTCATACGCCTTAATCATACCTTCTTTGGTGGGCAGAATATTCATTTTATCCATACCTGTAAATTCCAAAGCTGGTTTGAAAGCGGATAGAGTTTGCTCGATAGCGGCATTCTCTCCCATAAGCTGATTCAGTTTCTCATAGCGTGACTGCATTTCTTTTAGGACAGAGATACGCTCTGCCCAAATGTCACGTTCGGCTTTTGAACCTTTATTTTCAAATGGGTTAACGCCAAGAGCGTTGGATAAATCAACTTGCGTTTTCTTGTATTCAGATATAGTTTCAAGTATGAGTTTAACGTCAACCATATCTCCGTTCTTAATATTAAGAACAGGATTTTGCGAATTAAGGAAATTTGCTATTTTTGAATCAGCTTCTATTTGTTTTACGTTCTTTCCAATAGCAGCTATACGTTTTTCAACCTCTTCCCATGATTTTGCCGCCTTTGACGCTTCATTGCCTTTTTTTATAAAATCCTCAAATGGCACTTTCGCATCTATCGGCTGTGTCATGTTAAGATTGATTTTATACGTTTTCTTTTCAAAAAACGTCTTAAGGTAGCTATCCAACCAACTTGTTTCTTTCTTGACTGAATCTTGGTTAATGCTGATATTGATTCCGAAATGCTTGTATGCCAAATCTTTCGTGACAGCATCTAATTCCGATTTATCTATCCGGATTTTAAGTCTTTTCTTTTCCGCTTCTGTCTTGTATTTATCAACAGAACCATAAACAGACTCTAATTCAGAAATCATTTCTTTCTCATTCTCCATGTATTTCTTAGACAATGCGAAAAGTTCTGTAAGGCTGTTTCGTGCTTTCATGACTTCTTGGGTGTACATACCATTACCAAGCCTCATACTATTGAATGCGTTACTTAGATAAGGCCACATTCCTGCAACTTCATCTTTCATCCTTTTAGTATAAGTAAGCAAATCCTCTCCCTTTTTGGGTCCTTTTGATAGTTCTTCAAGTGCTTTCCTGTGTTCAGCTGAAAGATTATTCTCTTCGGTTGCAAGTTGCATCATTATTGCTTTCAACTCTTCACCTTGAAGTATAAACTCGCCAATAGAAGATGTGTATTGTTCGCTATCTTCATCTATATCATCTACAATCCATTTGGATTTATTTTTGGCGTATTTGGCTTCCATTATCCGCTGCTCATTAAGGAAAGCCTCATATTCTAAAAGATAATTTTTGAATGTTTCTTTGGCCTCTTCTTCTGAAAGATTGACTCCAACTTTAATGTCAAAGCCTTCGTTGTTCATTTCTTGAACGAGCTTGTCAAGAGACTTTTTTATATCTGATTCTGATTCGTCAGTTATTGTCGATATGCGTATTTTAGCCTCGAAATATTTGTTCGTGCTTTCTGCTATTGCCTTATTGTACTCTTTTATAGTGCTTATAAATTCTGTGACAATACCAATAGCTGCTGTTATTGCGACCAATGGCAATGAAGCCTTAAATGTTGCCCCGAATGCCTTTATTGCATTGCCTGCTTTGCCAAGACCTACTGAAAATAGCCCAATCGTTCCATTTGCCACTCCTATTTTTTTAGCCCATACGGTGATGCCCATGGATGCGATTACCGGGGCAAACGCTTTCGCTATATTGACTACTGTTTCCCAATTATCAATCAATACTTTTACGGTATCAATCGCGCCTTTCAGGGTGTCTTCGTTTGCCTTTCCGATGGAGTTAAGCATCACATCAATACTGTCCTTCAAGTTGGAAATTTTACCTTGTAAAGTTTCAGCTTGGATTTCTTGCATATTGTAGAAAATACCCTCTTTGGAAGTCAAGTTTTCAAACACTTGTTCAACATCCTCAAATGTAACCTTACGTTTGGAAATCATATCTACAATCTGTGCCGTGGTATAATCTGCTTGGTCTCTTGTTTTGAACAACTTTTGAAGTTCCCCATACATATTGATACCTGCTTCCGTAAACTGACGAACTTCTGTACCACGCAAATATGCTGCCGCTTTGACCTGCCCATAAGCAAGGATAAGTCTGCCCATATCCACACCTAAACCAGCAGATACATCGGCAAGTCGTTTTGTCGTATCATATAACTTGTCGCTCTCAATACGGTATGCTGCAAGCTGTTTTGTGAATGTAACCAATTCCTTAATTTGAAATGGCGACTTTACGGCAAGTTGGACAGTCTTGTTGAAAATTTGGTCTGCCTGTGATTTATTTTGTAAGATTGCTTGTAACGAACGCTGCTGCAATTCAAATTCACCGCGCACTTTTGCCAACTTGCTGATATACCCTTCAATCTGTGACACGGAGAACAACAAAGCAAGCTGACGGCTTAATTGCCCGGCTGTATCCATCAGGTTGCGATGGCGTGTGGCAAGCTGCTGTGATTTGACTCCTGCTTCCGTCAATGCTTGGTTGTGTTTTGCAATGGCTTGGTTTATCTGTTCAAGCATGCTCTTATAGTTCGCATCGGTAGTGTTCAAAGACAAACGAGCTTTTTTTAGGTACTCTATTGCCGTGATTTGCCGTTGAAGTGTATTTGCTGTTTTAGAAAAGTCAAGCGCACCCTGTGCGGTTGTATTCTGTTTGTAGTTTTGTGCTTTTGCCAAATCTGCCGAAGCCTTATAAGCACGTCTGTCAGCAGCTATTCTTCTTTCCGTCTCTTTTTCTTTAGATTGGGCACGTTGCTCGTCCGTCTTTCGTTGCTCGTCAAGCTCCATCTTCATGTAGCGCATGGCTTCTACCGCAGCCTTTTGTTGCGGCTTTGACAAGTCCATGTTCTCAACGTATTTTTTCAAATCCGAATATCCCTGCTTCAATCCGGATATATTAAAGTTAGCAAATGAACCTTCTCCGATTTTATTGTTTCCTATTCTGTTTAGCAAATCTGCCGCACGTGAAAGGCTTTCGTTCAGAGAAGTAGTCTTTCTTGTAGTCTCTTCCGCACCTTTCCCTGCTCCTTCAAATGGATTACCTTTTATAGCGTCTATCTTTTTGGCTAACGAAGTAATCACACTTTCCAATTTACTCGTATCCATTACCACACTGCCAAACCCGTTTTTCAACGCATCCGCAGCCGTATGTGCGTGCTTCTCTATCTTCTCCAGCTTCTCATCGAAACTATCCAACTTCTTTAATACATCAGGGGTTATGTTGAGGAAAGCTCCTGCTTCGTTATTTGCCATATCGTTATCCTTTTTTATTAATTATGGGCATACCCAAATCATTCAAGTTCTTCAAATCGTCAACACTTCCTATTTTGCTGACCTTCTTTTTTTTCTTGTCCTTGTTTCCGTATTCTACATGGGAAAAATCAAACGAGCTTAACCGGATCTGTCCAACCGTCATTCCCCATAAATATTCGTCACGAGAGCACCAAGTGTTGGAGCGCAGAAAATCAATCATCTGCCCCCACTCTGTACGGGATATTATCAGTTTTGTTCCGTTTTCTTCGTCTTCCTCGTCAAAGTCATTTCCCTCACGGTCTGAATCACATTGGTACTCTCGAAAAAAAAATCCGTGCTTATGAGGTTAAGGATTTCACCAAGCAATAATGCCCAGTCCTTTATGTCGTAATCTCTCCACATCAAAAGGTCAAAGACCTTGTGGTAGTCATCTGATAGTTCTTTTTTCTCATAATCAGAGAATATCCTGTCCCTGTCATTGAGAAGTGCAAGCGTTATCACGTGTGCAACTGCCGGTAGATTTACCGAGAACTCTTTGATAACATCTCCCATACTTAACTTCTCTCCCTTCACAATCTGACACGCTTGTTCGGCTATAAGCCATTGAACACCGGGCTTCAATCCTTTAATACGCCACTCCGTACCGTGAAGTTTTACAATGCTTGGGCTGTCATTCATTATCCTTGCCAAACGTTCCATTGACTCATCAGATATAGGAGTACAAGCCGTTACAACATTTGTCTTTAGTCCTGTATCTTTTTTCTTTGCTCTATATACTGCCATGATTATAAACATGAAGGGCGGCGGCATATAAGCCTACCGCCCGTAAACACTCTAGTTATCTATTATGAACAAGTTTTATTTGGGTAAAGTATAAGCTGAATCTACATAAAACGGTGTTCTGATAGTTTTATCTCCATCGGCGATATTTGCATCATACGCTGTTCCTGCAAGGTTGATACGACCCACATTAGAGTTCAAAGATTCAAGCATTATTCTTGAGTTAAGTTGGACTTTTGGAACCACAAATGCAGTCATCGTTTCTCCTTCCTCAAACACTACGTCAATCTTTGCATACAACTTCTTGTATTGAGCCGGAGCAAAGTATTTAGTAGAGACAGTAGTTCCTACCGTAAATCCCATGAGAGCGACCAATAGGTCTTTTTGTGTATCTGCAACCTCAGCTGTAAACTGGTATTTGCCAAGCTTCACGATGGAAAGAATGGGGCTGTCGGAAGTTTCGCACTCGATGTCGTTTACATCGTTATCGTCTTGAGCGATTGAAGTGGTATCCTCAACTACATCTTCAAGGATATAAGAGTCACCATTTGGCACATCGTCTTGTTCAGAGCCAGTGAACAGAGTTGCCACAATGTAAGAAGGCTTGATGTTTTTTTTGGCTGTTGCGCCAGTCTTGTTTACTGCCATAATTAAAAAATGTTATCCTGTTAATAATCTGTTTACCTTATTGTCACTTCTATATTTATCACGTTGTAGTAGTAGTTCCTATTTTGGTCATAATCTGCATCACGGAAATTTACATCAATCACATAATGGGGGTCTTTGCATGATTCAATAGCCTTGTCAAGCGCAAGTTCCATTTTGTACAGCTCCTTCACGGGCTTCGTACCGTGGCTGTCAACTGATTTTGCGTACAAGAACACGTTGGCAGAACCTTTGGCATAAGCTCCGTAATCTTTCATGGAAAGGACATCAACAAGCACCATTTCTTTCCAATTGCTTTCAACAGTGGCAGGCATATTCCCGATGAACAGGTTATCGGATATAGCCGCTTTTGTCAGCAGCATGGAAAAAAAGTTTTCCACTTTTGATGTTGTCTTGTATTTGCTATCCATATAATCAGTATTTACCGTTCTTTATAATTCCAAAAGTTGAACCTTTAATTCTGTTACTTAATGCTTTGAGTTGGTTTTGAGCAATGGCGATTACCTCATATTTGTACTTTTCCTGTAATATTTGTCCGTATGGCATTGCGGCTACTATCACAAGGTCAATTCCATCATGAGGCTTATATTTACGTTCAAGAAAATCCGTTATCGCATCACGTCCGTATAGCGGTTCTCTCTCCCAAATTCTTGGGGCTAATGCGTATTTCGTTTGATAACCGCTTTTGGATAGTTTGCCATTAACATATATTCCCCATCCGTAGCTATCATGAAGGTTGTCTGTATCATTTTTATAAGTAACCCTATTCAATTCTTCTGCAATTATTTTGTCAGCTTCTTCCGATAAGAACTTTATAAGTTTATTCAATGAATCTGTCTTAACCTTCTTTGCCATATCTTACACTTCACTCATTTTTATGTCAACCGAGCAAGCACCAAGTTGACTATATTCAAGCCCTATAACCCTGCCTTGGATTGGTATTGCATAATTCTCGCATTTAAAATTGGTATTGAAACGTATAGGTAGCTTCTCACCAACTTTGCACGGGAAAAATACTTTATAGTCAGCCATGATAGTACCGGAGTTAATCAGCTTTGCAGCCTGCTGTATGTCACATTCAGTTTCAAGAAGGATGGTCTCTCCCGTAGTGGGGACTTCGGGAGAACTATCCGTCTTTTCATTCCCAAGCATGTCACCGTCACCGAGAAGGTTCCCGTCTTCCGGCTTATTCGTTATCACGGTGTAGAATGTGCCATGAAACGGGTATTCTGCTATTGCTTTTCTTTTGAGACGCATAAACTATACATCTAATGAATTTTCATTGACCCAACTCATACTACCCGAATCCATGCTTTTCAACGCTTCTTCTTCACCATACTTTTTGTACAGTGCTTTCAGACGGTCTTTCAAGTTTTGGATTATGGCAGCCGTTACCGTCTCACTACCTATGTCCTGTCTGTAACTGCCATGTTGGAGTGATGATGAAGCCACAGACCACGGACCGCTAATGACAAGTTCGTACAGTGCGATAAGGCAATGGTCTTTAGTGCATTCATCTATTTCAGAACGGTCTGAAATAAACATCAAACCGTTTTCGTATGCGATATTTTCAAGCGCATCATCTTCAAAGACAAATCTCGTAAGCCCATTGAGGTATGCTATCGGGTCAAATGATTTTTCCATAACTACTACGCAATGTATTGTACATTTAATCGTCTGCCTGACTTGTGTCTACAATTACGTGATTACGGAATGTTTTCAGTGCAGGACAAGCTGACATCATTACATCAGTATGCCATTCCTTATACAGCCCGTTGTTTGTTGTTGTATTCACAATCGTGCAGAGACCATCGTTAGCCTGAGCAAAAATCTTGGTTATTACGCTTGAACCATACTTATCAAACATCTGTTTGTCTAGGTTATTGGTGTATTCAAACTCACAAGCATATCCGGCAGGGCGGAGAACAGCAATCTTATCGTCCCAACCTTGTACGAATGTGTCTCCGGTATTGGTAAGATTACGCTCACGTTCTTCAACAATTTCAATTGGAGATACACCGGGATAATCACGGAAAGCAGCTAAGAACAACTCTCGTGTAGTAGGCGCAGTAGCGGTTGTTGCGATGTAAGCTAAAGGATTTTTCTTGAAACTTTCAATCAATTCCTTAACTTCGGCATTTTGCAGCATTACTTCGTAAAACATCTTGCGTGTAACCTGCCATACCATTGCACCTTCATACCCCCATTCTTCACGATATTTTTTCTCCTTTTCCGCCATTTGACTGAGAATCTTACATTTTTTGTCTGTCCAAACTACTGTGCCAGCTTTAGTAAAGTTCTCTGTTGGTATATCAGCCTTATGCAACGGAGCTTGAACGCCACGTGCGATATTTCGGTAGTCAATATGACCTTTAGACATTAACTGTGCAGTCATGAAGTTCATGGTTGCGTCCGCACTATCAAGTTGGGACTGTAATGTATGTACCCAAGCGGCTACCAAATCGGCATCGTTTCCAAACAACTCAAACTGTTGTTCTTTTGCTTCACGTTCCATAGCTGTTTCAACGAAACCGGGAGCGATAAAATCAGGGATAGATGCGGTGTACCAGTGCAGACCGTCCTTATCCATTTGATTACTGTCACCAAGAGGTGCACGCAAATCCATCAAAGGAGCGGCTTTCAAGTCACGTCCTTTCACAGAAAAAGTAGCGATGCCATTAGGAGCGGTAGGTGTGGGAGCACCAGCTTTTACACCTTGAGTCTTGTACCAACCATAATTAGTGTATAGCAGACCTTCTGTATTGACAAAGGATTGCAAGAAACGTTGATTGGTCTTGTCTGAAAAGAATCTTGCATATCTGCTGTTATTAAAATCAAATTTAGGCATAGTTTCGTCAATTTTAAATGTTAAACCAACCCTTAACCTTGCTCTTGTTCAAAGCTTTTAATGCAGCCGAAAGAGGTTGCATACGGTCTTCGTAGAGGAATACATCTCCTAATGCCAATGCAGGAGTGATAAGATATCTTGCACCATCGAAATCATCTTCGGATGCAGCCGGGTCAAAAACAAAATCAAAGTCGCAGGGAAGGTATGAGTTAGGATTAGTGACCATAGCTTCTTTACCAGAACCTGCTTCTTTCGCTTCAACAAGAACAGATGAAGTTGTTAATGCTCCGAGGGTTGCGCTCAATGTAACTTTCCAAACATCGCCAGCCGTTCCGTCAGTCGTTTTTTCAACGGCTGTGACTGTTACTGCTGTTCCTTCCCCTACCAATGTGGTAGGAGCAACCATGAGAACGTCCCCTACAAACGGAATGAGGGAATACCCGTCTCTTTTCAAGTAAATAACCGTATCAGATGATTCTGATGTTTTTGCAACTGCATACGATTTTAGGATGCGTATTTCGCTTCCATTAGAACCATTACTGGGAATATATTCAGCGAGCGTTCCAGCAAAAGCTCTTGCATTACCTTTGAATGGGTTTTTAACAATTCCTCCACTGGTAGGAAATACAAGTGCGTCTTTCCCGCTCATCTGTAGCTTCACGAAGACATAGCGATGACCACCAATGCTTCCGCGAGCCTGAACCAATGCTCTACCGGGAAGATAGCCACTGTTCAATAGGATTTGCTGATAGAAATCTGACATTTTCTTTTTGGTTTAAATGATTATTATTTTTCTTCTCTGTGCGACTGCTTCTTTACGACAGCAACCACATCGGCAAAGTCATCGGTCTTTTCCTTACCGCCTCCCGTGCCGCCCGGAGTGATGTAAGGTGGAGTGTTAGCATTAAACTTATTGTAGCTCTTGACCAGTCTTTCTGTAAGAGCGTCAACGTCAGTTTCAGAATCAATGTGAATCAGTTCAAGCTGGTCGTTAATCCAATCCTCGTTCTTGACTTCTTTCCCTTTTAAGGCTGATTTGAGTTGATTGCGTTTCTCGGAAATAGTTTTGGCTCTTTTCTCTTCCTCACGTTCTGATTTCAAGTCTTGGAGTTCTTTGAGCAACTTATCCAGTTTGCTTTCGTCTCCTTTGTTATCCTTGTAATCATCCTTATCTCCCTTATCATCCTTTGCGGGGTGATTCTTTTCCCACTCCTTTACGAATTTTGAATTGTCGTTCCTGATGTTGTTGTCGTCCTCTTGGAAGTCCTCCAGATAATCGGCAACCGCATCATCCAATTCCAACTCGTCATTACCACTCGCTTTCTCCAACCGCTTGTAGATCCTTTCCACCTTGCCGTTGAAACTTCTCTCACTCATCGCCAAGTTTTTCTTGCCGTTGTTAGTGATTCCTGCTTTCAGTGCTTCTGAAAGCTGTTCTTTCGTAAACTTCATACACTATATGTTTTATAATGATTATATGCGAAAGTAATGCTTTAACAAAAAGATATAACTATAAAAAAATCACTGTATTTATCACTATGATAAATAGACATTGGTTTAAGTATATATTACCTTGTTATTAAGAGGTATTTTTGCTTTTGATGAAAGAGCAAGAAGTACATAATGCGATAGTGAAGAAGCCTTTCCCAGGTTTCCAAACCTACTTTGCTTCAACGAACGTGGATATATGTTTCGGTGCCGGCGGGGTCGGAAACGGGAAGTCATACTCTCTTGTTCTTGGATTCGCTGAACCGTTAATGCTTGACCCTGATTTTAGATGTTTAATAAGTCGTAGAAGCCTTGGGAACCAAAAAGCAGGAGGAGGATTTGTTGATACATTCAAGGACATATTCGGGGAATATGTAAAAGTTAAAGAGGCAGACACGCCACGTATATCATTTCAAAGTGGAGCGTACTGCGATTTGACTTATATAGACCCAACGAATATAGACAGAATGAGGGAGCGCGCGAAAGGATGGCAGTACGATGCGATTGCCATTGATGAGCTTACCGAAATGCCTTGGGAGGTATTTACGTACATTCAATCCCGTAATCGTGGAAAAAGCAAAACATTCACGGGGAAATTCCGTGCGACATTCAATCCTAAACGCACCCATTGGACGAGAAGATTCATAGATTGGTATGTTGGAGTTGACGGGAAGGGTATCCCTGATAGAATAGGAAAAGTCAGATTCTTTTTTGTTGCTGGGTCTACCGTTGATGATGTGATTTGGGGAGATTCAAAAGAAGAAGTTTACGCTAAGTGCAAGATACAGATAGACAGTTTGATTAAAGACTTGAAAGGTAAAGCAAAATATCAAGACTTTATCAAATCGTTTACCTTATACGAGGGCACAGTTGATGAAAATGAAGCTCTAATGGAAGGCAATGCAGGGTACGTTGGTTCAGTTGCCGCTTCTGGTACACGCTCTGCTGCTGGGCTTATCGGTGTAAACTATAATGCAGACCCAGATTCTGACGAAAAGATACCTATCCCTTCCACTTCCGCACAAGGCGTGTTCAACAACAACCCTGCCGTAAACGGTGACAAATGGATTACCGTGGATTTGGCGGATTACGGTACGGATAATCTCGTGGCTCTAGCATGGGATGGATTTCACGCATACGACATTCTCATTCTTAGCAAGTCCACTCCGAGAGAAAACGCTATGGCAGTGAAGACATTTGCATTTGAGCATGGAACAGCCGAAAGCCATATCATTTTTGACGCGACTGCTGGAAGGTACTTCAATGATTACATTCCCGATGCAGTACCTTATATCTCGCTAAATAAACCTTTCGGGCTTTACCAACTTACCGCAATGACAGTCAAGGATATGTGCTATATCAGATTATGCAAGATGATAGAGGAAGGCAACTTGACATTTGACGATAAACTTGCCGTTCAGACTTACACTCATCAAAACTTGAAATATAAAGTGACGATTGAGAACGAGTTTATGGAAGAATGTTCCGTTGTGCGGTTTGACGATATGCAGAGTGGGAAGAAGCGGCTTTGGAACAAGAAGAAAATGAACCAAATGTTAGGGAAAGGCAGGTCTATGGACTTGTTGGACCCATGCGCAATGAGGATGTTACCGTGCGCTAACATCGAATACGGGAATGAAATTCAAGCAGGGTATTACAATCACGAGGAAGAAACCAAACAAGCGAGCCATACACAGACAGAAGGAAGTATTTACGATGAACATTTATGGTATTAGGTTAGGAAATGATTAGTTACAATGATATAAAGGATATTATCAATTCCCTTAAAACAGAAGGAATTGAAGCAAGATTAAGAGACGTTGCCTATTTGGTGATGTGCGATTCTTTTGTGGATAAGGACCTTGCTGCCAAGGTTGCTTACCAAGAAGATGAAAAGCCTTCAAACAAGGTGTTATCCACGCTTGCCGAGAAACTGAAACCTTTCGGCATCGGTGCTATCACTACCATATCTAAAGATGAGAACCGAGAAGCGTTGCTGAAAGAAATATCGGAGATGAAACAGATTGCTGACGATGCGAAAGCAAGTGGAGATTCAGACACTTTTATCAAAGCAAGTAAGGTCGTATTGGATGCACGTGTAAAGCTAAACGACAAGTTCAACATTGAGGAAGAAGAAGGACAACGAAGAATTATTGTTGTTCCGCAGAAACATGACATCATCTGTAAATGGACTTCGAGAGAGTGTTCTGCCATGCCGAGCAAGGAAGCATGTATGAAGTATTACAACCTAATTGATGCGGACAAATGACACGGGAAGAGAAAAAGTTATATTTATTACGGAACATAAATGCCTTGTTGCAGAAGAAACCGTTTTTCAGAGGAAGTGACACTTGCTCTACAAACGACTATTCCGACGGTCAGTCCGCAGCTATTACCGATACACGCACGGCAAGGCTTCCGAATGTAAAAAAGAATATCGTTTCGCAGGAAAAGTTTCTGAAAGAACTTGACCCGATGAGCCATGAGGTATTATTTGATCAAAACTTGCCGAGCATTTGCGTGAAGTTAGAAGATGGGGGATATCAGGAAATCAAGTTCCAGCGCACGGCATTAGCTTTCCAAGAACAGATACTGGCGAGCCACGTAATCTACCTTTGCGGGAATCCCTGTACATTGTCTTTAAGAGGTGGCACTCCTTCCGAGAAAGATAAAGCCAACTATTCCACAATCAAGGAGTATTGGGTAGACAGGAATATGGATGGATGGCGTACAAAGGCAGTCCGTTCGCAACTTGCAACAGGCGATGCAGGACTTCTGTTTTATTATGACTATAAAGGACGTATCAAGTGCCGCCTGATAAGTTATGAAGATGGTTACGTAATCATATCACACAATGACAACAACGGTGACAGGCTTCTTGAAAGTGTCTACTATGCCGATGCGGACGGTGTGGAATACATTGACAGTTACGATGATACCTACATGTACCGTATGCACACACCGATAGACGGTGAAGAAGCAGGCGAGGACGGTTTTGTAAGAGAACTTCCTATATTGCACGGTTTCAGCGAGATACCATTGTGTACCAAACGCGGTAATGTGGCGTGGAACAACGGCCAGAGCCTTATCGAGATTTACGAAATTATCTACAACATCTTCTTTGTCATTCAGAAACGGAACGGTTGGGGCATTCTGTATATCAAAGGCAATTTGTCAGAAACGACAAAGAAACTTGCAGGGAGTATCATTTTGCAAGACAAGTCAATGGACGGTAACGGAAGTGCAGAGTTCAAAGCACCGCCCAGTCCGCAAGGTATGCTTGACAGTCTGCAAGATTTGTTCGAGAAGATACAGATAAACACCTCATGCACATTTCTTTTGCCTAAAGATGTCAAGTCAAGTGGTGACATAAGCGGACTGGCTATTACGCTGACCCGTGATTTAGATTTAAAGAATGCCCAGCAAGGGGTTATCGAGTGGCAGAATTTTGCAGACAAGATGATGCGCCTGTTCAAGGAGGGATTAGCCAAAGAATTGGTAAAAAAAGGCGAAAACGTAAATGCCATTACAGAATTTGACAAACTTCGTGTCAGCTGTAAGTTCAAGATATGGCAGCCGTTCAGCGCAACTGAGTATAACAACATGCTTATCTCAATGAAACAGGCTGGTATTCTCTCCACGAAAACGGCTATTGAAAAGAACACGGAGAGCACACCCGATGAGGAGCAACGAGTGACTAAGGAAGTTAAGGAAGCAGAAGAAAAGGTGATTGCCCAACAGCAAGCCAACAAAACGAACAAGCAGGAAGGAGGTAATAATGAATAAACAAGTGATAAACATAGATGCCAACTTCATTAAAGAGATTGCCAAAATGCAAGAGCGAATTGATGAAACAGATAACGCAATTTTCAATCTATTCATGAAGATACAAGACGTTAATCGACTTGATATTATGTATGATGGTGAGAATAGAGATCTGTACCATCACATTTATATGTTCATCGAATATGTCCTGCATAAGTTTCCAAATATATACGAAGAATTCAGAGAAAACAAACAACACAAGTAATGGAGAAACAGAGCCTATACATATACAAGCTGGATGCACATGGGGAAAAAGTCAAGTTTCCCAACGAAACCATGTCTGCAAAGCTGGGTGAATACACTTACACGGCACAGCGCATGGCCGGCACTCCTACGCTTACCGCCACGCTCAACTATCCGTCTTGCTTGGATGAAGAGTGGACTGGAGAGGAATTTGTGGAGTTCAGAGGTGAGAGATACTATGTCGACCAAACCCCTACATCTTCAAAGGACAACAAGAGCATTATGTATAAGCATGAACTCCAGTTCGTTTCAGAACGTATCGTATTGGAGAACGTGTATTTCATGGATGTGGTGACAACTGGAACAGATACTTATCATTCCAACTCTACTTCTGTGAAGTTCATGGGAGACATAAACGAGTTTGTAGGTCGCCTTAACGCTTCAATGGCAAAATCGGGTATCGGATATTCGGTAGTTATAGATGATGATATTACTTCCGATTCCAAACTTGTTTCACTTGACAATGTGTATCTTGCAGAAGCGTTACAATCCATATATACCATATACGAACTTCCTTATTACTTTGTAGGTAAGGTTTGTCACATAGGATATACAGAGAATGTAATTTCTACTCCCTTCGAGTATAAGAAAGGGCTTGTATCAATAAAAAAGACAAACGCCAATTATAAAATTGTCAATCGCGTTACTGGTGTTGGTAGCTCTGATAATATCCCTTTCTACTATCCGAATGATGATGAAAAAGGTACTATAGAACGTACACAAAACCTTATGCCTTCCATTTACAGACAAACAAATGGAGCGGAAAGATTCTACAATGCGCTTAACGACACGTATAAGATACCCGGCACAAATGATTACTACTCTTTCAAAAATACATTTTCTTCTAAGAAGGTAAAAGAGATAAAGGTAGATTTCAGCGATATAAAGCCTACCATAGAAAATGTGACAAACGCTTCGGGACAGTTATTTGGTGAGATTGCGGATATTGCTTTTGATGCTAATGATAGTGACGAACTCGGAACCGGAGAAGGGAATAATATATTCAATGATACAGATGAGTATGTACATTCTTATTTCTACATAAAATTACATATATATAATGGAGATTACGGCTTTAACCTGTTCGAACAGGGTTTGGAGGGTGGTACGGCTGTAATCAATATGACTACGGGTAATTGCGCTGCTTGCGAGTTTGAAATAGGAGTTACCTATAAGGACAATGAACCGGGAAGGGTATTCAACCCTGTATTGGTGGATTCTTCCGGGAACTTACCGGCAGGAGATTTTGAGCAGAAGGTTACTTCACAACCATCCCAATATGTAGAAAGCCAACAAAACACTTCTACAAATGAAGTTTGGATTGCAGTAAAAAAGGACAATACCACTTTCGGAATTGTTATGCCTAATGCCACCAATAACTATAAGCCTTCTGTCGGGGATAAATTTGTGATTACAGGCATTAAGATGCCCAAGTCCCTTGTACTCGCTGCTGAGAAGAGATTGGATGAAGCATTGATAAAGTATATGTCAGAGAATAATGACGAAAAATTCACATTCTCTGTCAATTTTTCCAGAGTATTTCTTGCAGACAATATTCAATTAGCAGAATTACTAAATGAGAATGTTCGCATGTATATAAAATACAACGAACATGAGTATCTTATGTATGTAAATTCATTTACTTGTAAAGCGGACAAAAATTGCTTATATGACATATCTGTTGAATTAACAGACAAATTATCTGCAAATGTTTCTGCATTACGAAGTACTATTACAGAAATTGCAGGCGATATCATAGGTAATACATTGGGAGGGAATAGTATTTCTACTACTGATATCTTAGCAAAAGTCTCTCGACATTTTCTCAGTAAAACACAAGATGACCGTACCCCGCACAAGTTATCCTCTGACAAAGCTTTTGAAATAGGGAAATTTGTCAGTGGTAGTACAGGTGGTATCATAATGGTTGATAAGGAAACAGGTCAAACCTATGCGGAGGTTGATAAACTGAAAGTCCGCATGAAAGCCTATTTCGAATCATTGGAGATACAAGATGTAAATTCTGTAGGTGGAAAGATACTTCTAACTCCGGGTGGTGCTGTTACGCTTATTGATGTTTGGACCAAGGGCACCATTGAACAAACGCCCATACTTTCAATGGCAGACGGGAATCCTATATTACTTGCAGATGGCAGTGAACTCCAATTGATGGATAAAGAAACGGTAGACAATGGCGTCCCCGAAGGCGTGTACAGATGTTTCTTCCTTGCCGAACAGGACGGTGTGGAAGTGGAGAACCGCTTCCGTGCAGGTTTCCAGGTACAGAGCAAAAACTTCAACATACAAAAACCGGGAGAATACCAACAGGTAGCGAACCATTATTATTGGCGTTTATGTGTAGGGGCAAGCAAAAAGCCTATCAATGTCGGTATATACAAATTGCACTATATTGACCTCAGCATGACGGATTGCGACACAGGCAGTGACATTCCGGCAAAGGGTGATACTGTAGCCCACCTTGGTGCACGAATCAAATGGAAAGGCATTGACAACAAGGACGTGACGGATGAAAGCAATATTGACGCACAGAATGCCATTGTATTCTCTTCTACCGATGTGTTCAGCCCGAGTGTTACTCTGTATCACGGTATAGACTCCTACTCCTACTTGAACAAGGAGTATGTTGAGTATGGCGTAGACAAAACTAACAACAAGGCGTTTTTCCATGTATACGGTGATGCGTATATTGGGGACCGTGATGGTAACAGCTTTGTTAAGTTCACCCAAGGTGAAGGCGTGGAATTGAAAGGGAAGCTTCACATTCAAGAAGGCTCCACCGGTTCCGCCAATCTGACCGACCTTCCCGATGAGATATATAATGCCGTGCAGATAGGTAATGAAAATCTCTTATTAAATTCAGGGTTTACGGGTGATTATGATAGCATTGATATATCAGAATCAACACAAATGCAGGCAGACACAGAAGTTTATTCGCCAAAAATAAAGTACTGGGAAGGGGATGCGAATATCGTAGAAGACAGTGAAGCCGTGTCCGGTTACAGAGCAGATATCGGTTACTTGTCGCAAGAGGTTAACCTTATGTTGGAGGAGCAGTATGTGATAAGTTTAAGAGCCAAGGGTACATCTCTTACTGTCGGATATGGGGATTATAATTCTACAGAGTCTCTTGACGATACATATAAGAAATATGTGTATAAATTCACCTGTCGGTCATTAGGCGTTTTTTTTATTTCCGGCAAAGCATCAGTGTGCGATATTAAGCTGGAAAGAGGTACCATTCCGACCGATTGGTGTCCATCACGATTGGATACCGATAAATCGGCAGACAGATTCAAATACCTGCAATACATACAGGATGCAATCAAAGATGGTTCTGTAGACATTCTTGGTGGTTTGATTTTGGCTAACATGATACAGCTTGGGAACTACAAGAACGGAAAGCTTCAAAAAGTAACCGCAGGTATTTCAGGTATCTATAATGACGATGACGATGTGGCATTTTGGGCGGGTGGAACATTACAGCAAGCTATGCGTACAATAGCCCGATTAAAATCCAATCCTGATTACAGTCCCTCTGATTCTGAGTGGGGTAATCTTGCCAAGTTTATAGCAACTCATGGTGGTGATATATTTTTAAAAGGATACATATACGCTGTAGGAGGATTATTCAGGGGGCGTGTAGAAACTGCTATTGATGGTAAGAGGATTGTGATAGATCCGGTAAGTAAGACTTTGAAAATGTTCACGGCAGAAGGAAATGAGACAGTGACGATGAGGTTTGACAGGTCGGAAGAAGGTTATGAATATGGAGATATTATTTTAAAAAAATACAGCAGCAATAATGAAGAATTACTGAAAACCACAGTATATCCGGAACGAATTAGAATTGAGAATAAGGTTGAAAAAACAGACATCCTTATTGCACCTGAGAACGTAACGGTTATAGGTGGGAATGGTGAGGTAATGAGGGTTGGAATGAAAGCGGTTTATTCCGATATATCATCCAGACATTATATATCTGACATTTTTTCAAGTAATTGGCCTACTTCTGAGGACAGCGTGGAAACGGGAGGTGTATATATGACATCAATCCCTATTGGTGATTCAATCATAAGTGGAGTGTTAAGAGTAAAAAAATAATATATGAATTTAAATACGATACTGAATTCGGGAAAATTTCGGGATATAGCTGCTCGTTTGAATGAGAATTTCAGCAAAATCTCTACCGCCATAGATAGTGTGAGTCTGTCGGCGACAAAAAATAAAGGGCTATTCCCAACTGTTGAGGAATTGAAGTCCAAGTACCCAAATCCATCCCCCGGAGATTGGGCGGTGGTTGGTGATTCTATCCCTGGGAAGATATACCGTTGTGAAACAGCCGGTTCGTGGATGGATACCGGGAAGACAGGTGGTGGAGGTAATGTTGATTTAGCCGGATATGCAAAAAAAACAGACCTTGCCGGACTGGAGAGCAGTTCGGAAAAAATTAATCAGATTGGGGAAAAATTGGCGGGTGACTCAGGTTGGTTTAATGTCCCAATATCTTTATCGATAGGTAGTATTGGCTCCGGAACTTCTATTAACCCGTCAGCAAAAAACAGGTTATCATCTCAATTCATTTCTATCGAAGGAAATCGGACCTATCAGTTCAGATGCAATGACGGATATCAGTACTTTATCGGCGGAATTGATGCTTCGGTAAAATATGAAGATATAACAGATTGGATGAGTGGCACAAATACTGTAACCATCCCTGCTAAAATTACAGATTTTGCCGTATCCTTGAAAAAGACATCCTCGCAATATGTGCTGGTAGAAATGGATTTGGGTGAAATCATTAATGGCTCTACTGATATGTCAGGCAATCTAACCTCTTCCGATACTAGAATTATAACGAAGAATATGATTCGGATAGAGCCTAAGAAAAATTATACCTTACGTATAAATCCCGGGTATAATTATTCTTTGATAGGATATGGTGAAAATGGACAATTGGTCAATGATTATGGTTGGTCCGACAAAAACATTACTGATTGGTGGAGCGTAAATTTTTTTAGGATAGCATTCAGGCGAACCGATGATGGTGCTATATCTCCCGATGATTTCGCTAAAGTTGGTTTCTCTATGTCGTATGAAGGGGCGTCCGGCACGGAAGAAGACTTTTCCGAATCAGATATACCATTAACCGGAATGATGATATATCAAGACGGACAGAGATATTCTCCGGCAGCACCTTATAAGTCTGTGAATATGAATGATTCGGTATATCTCCCTAACGACAAGTGGGTCAGAGGTACACTTCAATCGGACGGTTCTGTCAGTACTCCGAGTAGTATTCGATTGGTAACTAAGGATATGATAGATATCAGCAATTATAGTATTGTGAGACTGAAAACGGATTCTCGTTTCAAGGCATACCTGATGGGGTACACTTCTTCCGGTACGGTAGTCGGGACTGTGCTTGACGATACATCGGAAGGTGTTTACCGGAGAGAGCCAAATGTGCATTATATCCGTATATCCTTACGCCGCAATGATGGCAATGAAGAAATGCCACCTTGGGAGTTAGGACCATCCATTATTGAGCTATCATTTGAAGAAGGTACATTAACCGGCAGTAATGATGTGGTTCTGAATAACAAGGATAAGGAATCTGCCGTAATCGCTGCATCCATATATTATAATTATAATGGGGATAGATTCGATAACGACACTTCTCAGGTAAATTTTTTCGAATTTGCATTCATAGCAGATACCCATGGGCATGATTCGGCTGTTAGCCGTTTTTTGCGATACAGCCAAAGGTTTGGCTGCATTGATTGCGCCATCCATGGAGGGGATATTGTCAATAAGAGTGTATTAAGTGATTATAATTGGTTCAACCGTTTACAGGAGGATTTTAAGAAACCTTTTCTTGTTGCTCTGGGCAATCATGATCAGTCAAATGCCAACTCTTTACCAACGATTTCTCAGTTATATGACCGGTTTTACAAGCCTTATGTTAAAAAAAACGGAATTGTAATTCAGTCCGGTAAAACTTATTTTTATCGGGATTTTTCGGAATATAAGGTTCGGGTAATTGTACTTAACGCTTGCGAGATACCATCCGATTCCGTTAAGTCCAGCAATAATGGAGCAGATTACTATAAGACTTGCTGTTCTCAGGAACAAGTAAACTTTTTAATCAATGCGTTAAAAGTTGAAAATGAATGGCATGTAGTTATCGTGACACATTATTTTAACACCTTGGTCAGATTTGAAGAAAATCCATTTACAACCGAATATTGGTATGGTAAAACTTTTGATTACACATTTCCCAATGGGCAGTCAGGCGATGTTGTTTTGGATATCCTTACTGCTTACAAGAACAAGACTGCAATTAATAAAACTTATACATATACTGTTGATAATTGGCAATCCGTATTAGGAAGTGTGACAGTTGACATAGATTTCGCCACATACAATGGAACATTGGTTGGCGCATTCGTTGGTCACCAGCATTGTGATACATTCGGGTACCTGAATGGGATACCCGTAATAGCTGTGGCATCGGGAACGACTGATTTGGCGGCAGCCTTTGAATCGGATACTCCACGTATCAACGGAACAAAAACAGAGGATTCATTCAATATTATAGCAATTGATACTGTCAATAAAAAAATAAAGATGGTAAAAATAGGTGCTGATATGACATATAGTATGAATGAGAGAAAATATGTAGCTATCAATTACTAATTTAAATTTATAATATTATGACACTGACTATTATTTCTTTGGTTTTGCTTACCGCATACATAATGTATGCAGTAAAAGTATGTGGAATACCTCACTCTGTCTCCGACACTTACTATCAGTTGGAGAAGCGTAATTATCCTAAATGGCTGTTTCAGTTTGCCATGATTGTTCCGGCGATGTTATTGCTTCCGGCATGGTTGGACTGCTCACCCGAACCGATTCAATTCCTCACTTTCCTATCATGTGGAGGTTTGATGTTTGTAGGGGCAGCTCCCTGTTTCAGATTGGAATTAGATGGCAAGATACATTATACCGCTACTGTCGTATGTGGATTATCTGCCATGCTATGGACTTGCATTGTAGGATTTTGGTATATCCCGCTTTTTTGTTTCATCGTGGCCGGATATATGATATATAGATTTGATAAGCCGGTGTTTTGGATTGAGATAGCTGCATTTGTAAGCACTTATATATCCATATTGGCAGAATGTTTATAATGTAAAACAAATAATTATGGCAGGAAAAACGATTAACGAGCTTGACGCACGGACAATGCCGAACGGTAAGGAGAACATACCCTTCCAGGAAGGGAATACAAACGGAAGATTATCTACCGATGCGTTGAAAAGATACGTGGCACCTGATTTAACACCTTATCAGAAAACCGTAGACGCTGATAAGAAGTATCTGTCTGCCGAAGCTATTGACGATGTGACATCAATATTATAGTTATGAGAATCAATTATCAGTCCGATTTTAAAGTCATAGAGAAAAACCTGAATGGAGACCTGAAAACTCCTTTCCGGTTTACTTATCAGACAGCATTGTCGAAACCCGTTGTAGCCTCTTTCGATGGACACGACTACAAGAACTGTCGCAGGCTGGATGATGGAAGCCTGCTGGTTATTTTTGATAATCATGGCATGCGTCCGGGCAACCTGACGGTCAGACGCGAGTATTACCTTACTGATGCTGATTTTGCTGATAGTATCTGTAACCTTGTATCCATGGAGTTTACAGGCATCGTTCTTGTCAATGGCAAGTCTGACGACAGTACAGGTACAATTGACGTTTATCCTAACTATCAGAAGGGCGATAAGGGAGACCCAATGACATGGGAATCCATGACAGAGGAGCAGCGTACCGAATTAAAGGACTCTGTGGTAAAGGATGTGCAGAATGAGATGCTTTCTTCCTCTCCAATTTCCGACAAGGAATACGAAGATGTATTGAGTGGTTTCCTTTAATCGGAAACCGATAAAGAATAAATTTACGAATTAAAATAAGAATTATATGGCTAAAATTCATAAACTGACCAAAGACGGTCAGACCATTTACCCTGCTACAACCACTGATGCGGTGGTACATCCGACTACGCGTAAAAACCTTACGGAAAGTCTCTCTTTATTGGACAATAAAAACTTATTGTTATCTTGTGTTACTTCGTCCTCTAATCTTATAATTAAGAATGGGGATAATTTAAACAATTGGGAAGACGATAAGATTTTAAACAATGATGGTGATATTGTAAAAAGTAATGGATATTCCACAACAGATTTCATTGAATATGAAGGACAATATGGAGCTTACTCAGCTATAATGTATGAAGCGGCAAGCATTGGGGTTTCTTATCCTCTATTAGCATATTACGATTTAGCATCAAAGAAGCATATCAAATCTTTTTATCTAGTAGGAGGGCAAAGAACAATATTGATACCACCCGGATATTGTGTTAGAGTCTCGACTAAAACTAATTTAAAAAAAACTTTAATTTTTAAAGCCAGCGCAGAATTGGAAACGGTTCCATTTTCTGTGAATGAAATTCCTGATGAGTCTATTGATAATTCGAAAATTAAGAATAAAGCGATTAGTACTGGAAAAATAGATGAAGGATTGTTTTCAAAACTTCAATATTCGGTCGGAATTATATCTAATGAAAATGTTGTTGGCAATGAAATTGCCATTAATTGGACTGATAATTATATATTATCGGCAAATGGACAAATAGTTGAATCAAAGGGTTATTCTGTCAGTGATTTTATTGATTATTCAGGAAATTACGGACAGTATCAAGCCTTAATGTTCTTTCCTTGTATAGATGCTATTAGTTATGGGACTGTTGCATATTATGATAAGGATAATCATAATTTCAAAGTATCATTCCCCGTTTTTGGCGCAGGAAAAACAACAATATTAATACCACCTAATTACGCAGTCAGGCTTGTAACCAATACGGACAGAAAGTCTAATATTATATTGGGCGTATCTACTAAAAAAAGAGAATTACCCGATAACATCGTAACCACTGAAAAACTAGCGGATAAATCTGTAACAAATGAAAAAATTTTAGATAAAAGTATCTCATTTTCAAAAATGAAAGAAGTTGTTTTTGAAGAGGAGAATAAAACAGAAAAAATAACAGCTAGCGAAGAAACTACCGAATTAAAGGAAGGCTTATATTATGGCGGACAATTCCATGAAGAACCGGAAGGTAATTTTTGGACTATCGTTTTCAAACAGGTCATAAATAAGTATGATAGTTTAGATTTGTCCAATTATGTTATAGGTGTTACAGGTGGAGCTATATTGGACAAAAATGGGAATGTTGTAGAAGAGTTCTCTACGGCAAATGGTGGAGATTCCGATTTCCAAGTACCGGTAAATGCTTATAAATTAGCGATGACAATAAATAAAAATTACCCCTATGGAAATTACGTCATTGGAAAGTATAAGGTATTATCTACAAAGTTTTCAATACCTGATTTGGTTTTGCAAAAAGGGCAATCGGGGGAAGTTACTTATAACGGCAATCAATGGTTCGGAAAAAAAATATGTATAATAGGGACATCAGTCGCGTATGGGAGTAACGCGGAGAAAGCTTATGCAAAAATAGCATCTGAAAGATTAGGATTTGAAATTGTACCAGCAGGTGTTCCAGGGTTGGCTATTCATGCAAAAATAGATAATGACCATGGAAGTATAATTGCACCATTAACATACGGCTCTACTTGTCTAAGTAAGGCTGAATATGAAGCTGCAAAACAAGCAGGTGCTACAACAATTACTATTCCCGAAACTCCTAAGCCAACTGACGGAAACAGTTGGAAACCTGGAGATGATAGTAATTACAATTCCTATTACAGAACATGGGAAAATGTTTTTTCTGCTAAAAATGCGGATGTTGATCTATGGGTTTATTCAGTTGTACCCAACAATACAAATTTTGAAAATGCTGATTGGGAAAACTTTAATAAAGACACTTGGAGTTATAACGATGGCAGAGGATTCGCTGAACATAGAACGACTTTTTTAGGTGCGCTGTTATTCTTAATGGACAAGATGTATACACTCAACCCTAATGCAAGAATGGTTCTTGTGTTAGATAGTGCTTTTGAATATGCAAATGGTAAAGCAGACTTTCAAAAAATATCCGAACTTTGGAATATCCCGATAATTGACCTTTGGAAAAAAATTAATACAAGTCCTAAGTCATTGCAAGTTATAAAAAGTAAAAATGGGACAGATAACCATCCAAGCACATTTGGCCAAGAAAGATTGGGAGATATGTTTACCAATGAACTTCTTTTAATATCATAAAAAAATCCCTGCTACCTGAGAAGGCATGCAGGGAAAAAACTTATGCAACAACCTCACTAGGCCTGTTGCTATGAAAAACACATGCAAATATAGTATTAATCTTAAAAACAGACAAAATGAAAGATGTTATTTACAATTTTATCCAGCAGCACATGATGATACACATCGTGTTGATTGCCTTATGTGTCGCCGCTACTATTGGCGCTATGTTCGTTGACCTTGTGACGGGAGTTATGAAAGCCCGTCAGAGAGGTGAGGCAAGGACATCGACAGGTTACAAGAAAACGGCTGTCAAGGCAAAGAAGTACTTCACACCGTTCTTGGAATTGTGTTTTATCGACTTACTATGCTGTGTCGTTATCCCTTTCCCTGTCTTCTCTATGATTTGGACAGTCTATTGCATTTTTTGCGAATTTATATCGGTAAGGGAAAAATCGTGGGAAAAGGCGGAATTGCGCAAAGCTGAAAAGACAATGAGTGTTATAATTGAAAACAAAGAAGATATCGCAAAATTGGCTGCACAGATATTGTTTGAATCCAACAAGAAAGAGGAAAAGAAGGAATAAAAAAGCCGGTATCGCTATACCGGCATAGTTATCGTCATATCTTTTATGAAAAGCAGTATAATTAAATACTGTCGCAAACATACATAAATTATTTAAATATAAAAAATATATAATATGAAATTAAGAGTAGAAAGATTATGGAAGAAACCCGCTTACACGGTGGGCAGACTGTTCGTAGACGGAAAGTTTTTCTGCAACACATTGGAAGATACCGTCCGCGATTTGAGTAATGAAAAGAAGGTATATGGCAAAACCGCCATCCCTTACGGAGAGTATAAGGTGGTATATAATTGGTCTCCCAAGTTTGGCAGAAACCTGCCGCGATTGCTTAACGTCCCTGCCTTTGAAGGCATCTTGATACATCCGGGGAATACTGCCGATGACTCTGCCGGCTGCATACTTGTCGGAAGGAATACGGAAGTCGGGCGATTGACCGAATCCCGATATACCTCCGATAAGCTCAATGTGCTGATAGAGGATGCGCAGAGAAGAGGCGAAAGTATTACAATTGAAATCGTTTAACAATTAAATCTACAATTATGGCATTAAAGGATATAACCGGCAATTTTGCAGCATCCGGCTCCAATCAGGAGTATAAGTTTCAGCCTGCTGCGTCTACATTTGGTTTGCAATTGGTATTCGATACACATCCGTCCAAGGTGGTATTGTATCAGAGTTTGGATGGTGAGAATTGGGTACCGTTTGAAGTCGATTACGGTGTCGGGTCGGTTTGGCAGAAGAACATCGAAGGTGTCATTGGTGAGCAGCATATCAAGATTCAGTGCAATGTTAAGCCTGTCAAGGCATTAATTTTGGAGTGATATGAAGGTTAACACAATATCTTTAAATTCGGTGCGGTTGAATACAATCGCACTGAATCACATTGGCGAAATCCGTTCGGGTGGCGGTGGTTCCAAGCCTTCCCCTATCCCTCAATGGATAAGGGAGCATATCTCATTCTATTATGACATGAGCAAACCGATGGATGTGTATCCTGATGATTTTGGTAAATGGACTAAATCAACAGATAGTACTTTTAAGGTTACATCTACAAATATTACTATAACTAATCTGAAGGCTGAAAAAGTTAGTTCTGTGTATATAGGCAAAGGAGGTAATTTCAAAGGGATGAAAATCCGAGTTAGTGGGTTGGTTGATGGACAGGAATTATATTGGGGGTATTGGAATAATTCGCTTTTAAGGATTCCATCTAATGGGGATTATACACTATCTCCTATAGAGCAGGCTGTCGATAACCTTGGGATAAGAAGTGGGAATATTGTTGGCGATTGTAATATTACGATTGAGATGCTTCCTAGCGGCAAATCTGTCCCCACCAATGAGATACTTAAGGTATCGGGGTATCTACAGGACCTGTCAGGTCGGAAAAGGAATATGAAGTTGAATAACTTTCTCTTCGACATGATGAGCGGTGTAGATGGGTATAAGAATGAGTCGTTTGAGACTGTTCCTGGAAATACTAATATAAAATGGAAGCATCTCTCTTATTACTCGATACAAGGTAAGCCAACGCAAAAAGCTACAGACTTCGGGCTTTACAGGGTTAAAAACAATGCCAATAAATTTCTATATTTAAAATGGAACATAGAAGGGATACAAGAAGGCAATAAGGTTTATTTGGCTCAATATAATAATGAAAGCACAAGAATTGAGTTAACCAATGGTGTTAGCGATATAGCCTTGGATATGACTAATAGCGATAATCCGGGATATGGTTATGTGGTCATTATCTCCGACCAACCCTACTCCACAGACATCACCATTACTCAGATACCGGAATATCCCGGTGCATTAGTGACAGATGGTGTAGATGATTACGGATTGGTAAAGAATCTGAGCAATGGAGTGAAGATGCTGTTTATGACTATAAATACTTCTTCCCCAAATAGATATATTTACGAGCAGAGAAAAGAAAAGGACATTCTCACATTCTCTGTATTAGGTAAGCCTGGCGGTGATGATGTGGCTTATAATTGGAAAAACAACGGACATACTTATATTGATGGTGTTCTGAATAACACTATTACAAGTGCAAATCTGCTAAACAAGAAGCATATTTTGACAATTGTAAATGATGATGTAACAGTTGAGAACACAAAAACCCCAAGATATTTCGCTACTGATTTTGAAAATTATCCATCCAAACTCGCCTTCTACAACTCCATAGCCTTCGACTCCATACCAACAGAGGCAGACGGATTCACAGAGCAAGAATTAATTGATTACGTAATAACTAATATAATTGGACAATGAGATATACAATCGTTACAATAGAATGGCTGACCCAACATGGATTGTTGGCACTTCCGACAATGCGGAGCAACGCAGATGGCACTAAAGTAGTGCTGCATGAAGAATTCGTTAACCTCTTTCCAAGGGACTCCTTCCCCACCTACAGAATGGATGACCCCGAATTTGTACAAATCATGGAATCGGAAGAATGGAATCACGAACCGCAACCTTATAGCGCTGATTACATATTGGCTGCATCCGCACAAAACATGGTGGAATCCGCCAAAAAACAGATACAGACATTCAGCCTGACAGACAGCGAATCCTTGAAAGTTAAATCGCTGTATCCCGATTGGGCGGAATATATAGACGAATCCTTATCCAAGGGAATGAAGGTTAATTACAAGGAACACCTGTATAAGGTCCGGCAAGATATCCCTATGGTTTTGGAGAGCCAATATCCCGGCATGGCTACGGCAGCACTCTACGAAGTGGTTGTAGAGACCGCATCAGGCACCAAGGACGACCCTATACCCTATACACCTCCTATGGAGATATTCGAGGGCAAGTACTATACTCAGAATGATGTATTGTATATCTGCACAAGGGACAGCGGTCAGGCTTTGACCCATGACTTAAGCAGCTTGGTAGGGTTGTATGTTAATGTTACAAGCTAAAAAAAACAAATTGAAATGAAATGGCTTCCTTACATATTACTGATTGTACTCGCTTTCGGTTTAGGATGGTTCGCAAAGCCATCCCCCGAAGCAGTTATAGAGGCAAGAACGGATACGGTATTCAGCTCAAGCCTTGTGATAAGAAGGGATACGGTCCCCTACTACCTTCCTACTCCTTTGATTTGCTGGCACACAGGCGATACTATCCATGTAGGTGATACGGTGCTCCCTGTCGAGCAGAAGATATACCGGGACAGTAACTATACGGCTTATGTCAGTGGTTATAACCCGAACTTGGACAGCCTGAAGGTATATCCTAAGACTGTCACGGTTACTAATGATATTGTGCACATACCGAAATGCCCATCAAAAAAATGGGGATTAGGGATTCAGGCAGGATATAGTTATCCGGTGGGGAGTTATGTAGGAATTGGAATTAGTTATAATTTGTTGGTGTGGTAATTTATTTGTATAATTGCAAAAAAATAATAGATGCAAAAGAAATACAATATAATATCAATCCCTTTGACTATAAAAAACCTCACCATCGCCCTAACTGTGATAGGCAGTATTTTTAGTGCTGGTTTTTATTGTGGCAGCATTATTCAAGAATTAAAATCTAATGATAAAATTATGAATTTGCATATAAAGATGATTGATGAAAAGAGTGAGTATGAAAACAAATTACATGTTTTAAGAGAAGAAATATATGAATTAAAGTTGGATGGAATAAAACAAAATAGACATGAAAACAAATAATATTTCAATAATATCTTATCTCGTTGCCGCTGTCTTTGCTATCATGTTTTTCTTTTCCGAATATGGGAATAATGAAATGAGGCGTCAAATAAAAGAACGAGATCAGTGCATAGCGTCATTGGATAGTATAGTGAAAATTTATTTGAATGCGGAAAAAACAGACAGCTCTTATATTTTTAGATTCCCGATTGATCAGTATGGCAATAAGTTAAGCATCAGAGATTTGGATAGTATTAAGATTGCTAACGAATTAATCATTTGGCAACAAGATGCCATTATATTAGCCGCAAAGCAAAAGTACAAATTTGATTATTCCCTCAAAATGGATGGCAATTTATTAAAGGTTAAATTATGGGATAAAGAAGAAAGGAGGTTCAAAATGAAATAGGACACTATACCGAGGATTATCCTCACAACGCTACGAGTAGAAGCGTAGCGATTACTCAAAAATAACAAAAGCAGTTCTTTCGGGGGCTAAGAATTAAAAAAAGCCCCCAACATATCATCATATTAATATTGCCACATAAAAACATGATAAAGCATAAGATACCTGATGTTGGGGGCTAATATCTTCAACATAAATATCTTATGCTTTGTTCATCAAAATCTCATGTTTTATGTGGCGAGGCAAAGATAAGCATAAAAATTAGAAAAAACTATGTGCAAATCAGAAATCTTTGCCAAGATAATTAATATTGTTTCAAAAGAAACCGAAGTGCCTGTAGACCAAATATTATCCTCTGATAAAAACATGGAAACAGTGGATGCCCGGTATCTTCTTGTGTCTCTCCTGTCTGAAAGCGGCATGTACCCTTCACAAATAGCCGTTCATATCCACAAAACCAAACGTGCTGTTAACTACATGATATCAAATTTCTATGAGAGGATGGAAAGTGGGAAAATGTTGAGAATATATTGGGATAATATAAAGAAATCATTGGGAAACAACTGATTTTACATAAGTTACAACATATGTACTTTTGCATACGGTCAATTTTGACCGGGATACAAAATACAAATACTTATGGAAAGAACTTATGTTTTTAATTCAGACGGAGGCAATGGAGGTTCAGGCGGTAGCAAGCTTGACATTACCGCCATGCTTCCCGGAATGTTTGGGAACAAGGGGATAGACCCTAACCTGCTTGCCTTGATGAATAACGGCAACGGCTTTGGAGGACAGGACGGATGGTGGAGCATTATCTGGCTTGTTGTGATAGCAAGTATCTTTGGATGGAACGGCAATGGTGGCGGTTTGTTCGGTGGACGTGGAGGAAACGGAGCTAACGGACTTCCGGCAGAATTGGCAGGAAACGCAGGACGCGAATTGTTGATGCAAGCTATTCAGGGTAACGGTAATGCTATCTCTCAATTGGCTTCTTCATTCAACTGCTCTACCCAACAGGTTCAGACAGCATTGTGCAATGTTCAGAATAGCATTACACAAGTAGGTAATCAGGTTGGATTGTCAACCAACCAGATTATTAATGCTATGCAGTCAGGCAACCAGTCTATTCTTACTCAACTTGCCGATTGTTGCTGCAAAACGCAAACAGCTATTGAAAGACAAGGCTATGAAGGACGTTTGCAGAATTGCGAATCAATGAATGCCCTTACCAATACAATGAACAACAATGCATTGTCATTGCGTGACGGTGCTACTGCAAATACGAATGCTATCCTTGCCAAACTTGATGCAATTCAAAATCAGGCATTACAGGACAAGATTGCATCTCTTACTGCGGAAAAGGCTACTTTAACAGCCGAAATATCCCAGCGTAATCAGAACGCCACTATCCTGAGTGCAGTAGGACAACAGATTGCTCCTTTGGCAGCCGGATTGCAGGCACTACAAGGAGACGTAGATAAAATCAAATGCAAGCTCCCCAATACTGTGAGTGTTCAATACCCCAATTTAACCGCTATTAATACAGATTGTTTCCGTGCAGCCGCCTACGGTGCATATATGGGTGACGCTGTATACGGACGTAGTGGATGTGGTTGCAACAACTACTGGGGTTAATCCGGTAAGAAAGGAGGTAGATATGTGGCCTAACTTTTTTACAGGATTCCCATCCCTATTCCCATCAATCGGAAGAACAAATTTCAACACTCTTCCTACGGTGGCTGTGACCGTCGGCACGGAGAATGTTACTTTGGAACTTCCTAACCACGCATTCCGTAACAGGGATTATGTTGGAGGATTCTATATCAGCCTCCGTCAGGCTATACCTGCCGGCACGACTGCAACTCTTCCGATACTGATAGGGACTAATGGGGACACTAGACCGTTGATGGCTTATAACAATGAGCCTGTAACTGTTGAAAACTTAGCCGGAACAGGCATCTATGAAATTCACTATAACAAGTACACCAACGAATTGTATCTTGTTAATGGTGGATACAGACCGACAACGGCTCCGGCTCCTACAGCAGAAACAGCTTCTTTAAGGAGCAAGTAATAATTAACATGGAGTTTTGTGGTGATTTCCAAAATGGAAATAGCCACACTCCTTTAAAATCAAACAATCATGTTTCAGAACTTACGAGTAAACAGTACATTATATCTTCTTCATAGAGGTGCAAATCCAAGTTTGGAGTGTGGGCAGGTCGTTAATGTAAGCCCCATAAAAACCATATATAAGACTGTTCCCAACATGCCTTATCCGCAGCCGGTACAGGTTATTGATTTTGTCGTGAATATAAACGGACAGAATGTCAATTTGCAAGAGATACCGGCTAATGCCAATATTGCCGATGATATTAAGACAGGGATGCTGATTACAGGGTCAAGAGACGAAATGAATACTGAGGTCCTTACCATGAAACAGAAAAGTGAGGATGTCCTAAAAAGTGTGGAATATCATCAGAACTTTCTTAGGGTATGTGACCAAATGCTTGCCATGCTGAACCCTGAATTTGCAGCCAAGCAACAGCAGGAGCAGGAAATATCCGCATTGAAAGGGCAAATGTCCAATATGGATAAGAACATGCAGGAAATGAGCAAAAATATGGCTGACCTCATTGCACAGAATCAGAAGTTAATGGAACAGCTCGGAGTGGTTGAAGCATCTAAAAACAAGAAATGATTATGGGAATGTGGGAAATATTAGAAGAAGGGCGTGACGATTACGGACGCGGCTTCGGTATGAGAGGTGACGAAGTGGAGGAAGCCTACAAGGAAGGCTGCCGCAAAGGTTACGAAAAAGCCATGAGAGAGATGCGCGGAGAGATGGGTTTCCGTGATGGTGGAAGAAGTTATTCAGGTGGTGGAAACTCATCCGGCATGGATGAACGCAGATACCCCGGATACTTTCCTGAATATCCGCGTATGGATGAAATGGGCGAACGCAGACGCAGACGCTCTAACGGTGAATTCTATTAATAACAGGAGGGGTGAAACGCCCCTCTTTTTAAATTAAGGCTATGGAACAAAGATTAGATACATATAGCAAATTCCCATCAGGAATGCAAGAATACCTGGAATCATACGGATTCCATTTCAGTAAAAAACTTTACGAATGGGCTGTTTCAAAAATGAAAGTGAAAGACGAGGCAACAGGCAAGGAAAAGAAACTTGACCCTTGGAGTAAAGATGAGGTGGACGATATGCTCAAAGCAAACGGAATTACCATCGAACACGACAAAGGATATGACGTTGCCTATGTTGCAAATATGTTGAAAGCGGATTTTTTCAAAAAATCATTGGTTGACGAAGCACATTTGTGCAAACACATAAAGTGCTACCTTGATGATATTGATGGGGACCCTTGCAGGGCGTTTGATGAATTCTTTGCCACCTGCATCGGTAAAGGAGTTCCTGTAATTTGGTCTGATGTTATATGATTGTTCAGGAGTTCTACATACCGAAATATGGGGATTGGCACGTCAAGGTGTATTATGCGGTACACACTTATTGGGCTAAGGAAATCATTACCGACCTATACCGTATAGGATGCAGGGGGGATTCCCTCAAACGTGCGTATCGCAACCTGACGGAAGGCAGGATGAATACCGGACTTACCTATTCGGACTACAGGAGAAGAGAAACGGTAATGGTGCTCTCTTTGACTTCTACCCCCGAACAGTTTCAAAATTCGTGGGACCACGAAAAAGGTCATTTATGCCGGCATATTTCCAAGGCTTTCGGAATTGACCCTTATGGAGAGGAAGCACAATATCTCAGCGGATATGTCGGTCAGAAGATGTTTCCTGTTGCCAAGAAATTCTTGTGTGAACATTGCAGAAAGGGAATGGAAAAATAATAATCGAACAGAAGCGTTCTTTGACTTGTTGGAATTACCGCTAAATTTAAAGTGTTAATAGCCATCTTTGGTATTGTCATATTGATATAATTGCCTATATTTGCGTCATATAGGAGTACTGGTATGTACAACAGCATTATCTTGCACTATAATAAGGAATTTACAGGAATACCGTAATTAGATATCCTTCTGTAAATATTAGTATTATTTTCTTGTACTATGAATAAGGTAATTAATATTCCAAATGCGGATAGAGATGAACGGATAGGTAGTGTTTTTAACCATTTATTTTCTGTCATTTTTGCGAATGAACAAATAAGGGATAATGATGTTCCTGTTTGGGATTTTTCAAAAACCTCATTTTTCCATCCATTTTTTTTGTTCCCATTTGCCATATATAAAAGCAAATGTAAGAACGTACAGTGTAAAAATGTGGTTGGGTATATGAAAAACTATTTAGAATGTGTTAAGTTCTTTGATATGCTGACGATAAAAGATGACATGGATCTAAATAGTGCGTTGAAAGAATATTTAGGGAAAAGTTATATCCCTATATGTCGCTTTAGTCGATTGAATAAGAATATAGATTCAATGCAGACCATTATTCAAGGAGTTATTGAAAAACAGAAAAATTTAGATTTAAAACTTAAAACTCCACTTTCGTATTTGATTAGTGAGTTAATTTGCAATATAAATCAACATTCTGATAGTGATTATGGTTATATATATACGCAATATCTGAAACGTGAGAATTGTTTGGATATATGCATTGCTGATGATGGAATAACAATTTATGGAAGTTATGTCAAGTCACAAAAGATGCTTGATAAGATAGGTGACAATGAAGCTGAAGCATTGAAATATGCAAATGAAGGATATTCGACTAAAGATCTTCCCGATGCTGAAAGTAGAGGATTTGGTATATCATCTACTAAAAGTATGATTGTGGAAGGTCTTGGAGGAGCATTCTTTATGTTATCAGGAGGAGCATTTCATAGGCATGATGCATCTGGTGGAAGTGATTATGTAAAATTGCCTGATACTATTAATTGGAATGGCACGATTATACTTATGAGAATACCATTGACAGTTAGTGAAGAATTTGATTATACGAAGTATATAAAATAGGAGGTATTATGAAAGAAATAATTAAGCTTCATGATCTATTAGGATCTGAAATACGCTCACGTTCTAATGCTGAAATTTTACGAGAAAAAATAGCAGAGCATAGTGGTTCTATAATTGATTTAAGCGATGTTTCTTTTATTTCAAGATCATTCGCTGATGAACTATGTATCTTAGTAGAAAAACATATTATTCAATTACACAATGCCAGTGGTGTTGTGCAAAATATGCTATCTGTTGTTTCTGAAAGTAGGAAGAAAAAAAGAGTTAGAAAGACTGATGATACTAAAATAAAAGAATTTGATGATATGGAAAGTTTGACATCTTTTCTGGCTACAATTTGATAAGAATGTATTTCTAGGCATATCTATTGAAAAATATTCACCGAGAACTTAAAAGGCAAATATCAATAAAGTCTTGTTGATTCAAAATAAATCAGAGCGGTAATTCCCAACGGTTTTACCGCTTTTTTTTATGCTAACATAATATGAAAGATGAGAAGTTGAACATATTGCTTGAGCAATCGGATGATATTCCTCATTGGGTATTCTGCCAACTGCTAGCCATGATACAATGGAACGTTTAGAGAGGTGGATTTGTAAAATGATTCCCTTTGTTGTTTTGATGAAGGTGGCTTTGTTGTGCGGCTAATTGAAGTTTATGGGATATTTGGGATGAACTACCTATCATTTGATTATCCATAGCTTGTTAGTGTGAAGAAAAGGGGACCACCCGATTAAGAATGATCCCCCCCCAAAAAAAATGGTTACTTTATAAGGACTCGCATTTGAAAACCCCTAAATCTTCAGTTTAGCGGTAGTTCACAAAGTGAATGCTGCTACTGCCCGCACCCTGTAACTGTAGCACTTGTTGCCGTTGCTCGTCTGCCCACTGAAGAAGTGTACGTACCAACTGAGGCTGAGACTGTACTCTGTACTGGACCAATACCATGTGGAGGATAACGGTTCTTTGCCTATGTACCTCAGCACATCGTTTATATTATCTTGATAATGAGCCATTAAATTAAGCTGTCCTAATGATGGGATATATTCGTCATCTTTCAGCAGATTAGACAGTTTAGGATTTCGCTCAATCAGTTGAGCAGTGTTACGCTGTCCATTCATATCAAATAATGCATCACATTCACGCCCATAATAGATTTGATTTCCAAATTCCTCTCGGCTGTCATTGTCAAGCAGCTGAACATCCTTATGCTCCGTCAACGAGATGGCAAACGATACGTCTTTGTGCTTTAGTCCGATGTATCGTACACAATCTTTGAAGTTATCGCCGGTAAACGGTTCTGCATGTCCGTCTTCGTAGATTAGATACAAGCCGTTGGTCCACTCTGCCCTGTCTTCTTTAGTCGGCATCATAACCGATTGGCGTAAATTTTCAATGTTAACCTTCATCGTCTTATTGTTTTTAGATTATTGCTCAATACTTTTTTCCATTTTTGTTTTCTCTCAATTCATTGTATCTCATTTTCTGATTGATGTGCCATGTGAGGTCTATGTCCAAATGGTTGGCAAGCCCGAAAATAGCCAATAGCATGCCATTTAATTGCTTTTCTAATGGATAGTCATATTCATACGCATATCTGATGGGAATTGTGGATATAGCGTATATACTTTCTGTAAAGGTCTCATCCTCGCAACTTTCCTCTGCCTCATATAACATTTCTTCCGTAAAATCCTCGATGTCTATCTTACGCAATCCGCACAAATCAAGCAGGCGTATAGCTGCATCGGCAAGTTCATCGGGAAGTGTATCTTTTACATTCTTTTCAAAGGAATACTTAAATCGCTTTTCTTCTTCCACTAATGCAGGATAGCAATTATAGTCCATTTCAAAACGTGATTTACATTTCTTTCCTAATCTTCCCTTTCTATCTGCCTCCACAGCTTCCATAAGCTCGGATATAACTAAACAAAGGTGGTGTTTATTACTCAATTCCTCATCGTGAAAACCGTGTTCACAAGCGGTTTTATAAGCGCGATCGCGCAATTCGTTTAAATTAATATTGTTCATTTCCTTATTCCTAATTTGATTTCTTCGTCCTTGATTATTCTCCAATCTTATCGGTCATACCGTTCCTTATTTATCCACATCTTTGCGGTTCCAAGAGCTGGGTGATGTAAACAATGTCGTTACGATATGGCACATGACAGACGCATTTTTCTATCTCATCAAACCTATTCTCCATGCATCTGTGACACTTGCTTACCAAAATTAAGGTAAAAATGCCAAAGTACAAAAATTTAATGGGGCAAGTACGGATTTAAATATTAATTCTGCTGTTTCCATACTTATTTAATCATAATCAATAGCTATTGCAGTCCAATAGAATATCACGCAATATAACACATATCCGAGTAATCTTTCGCAAGTTTGCGAAGGTTCTAATCCTGTAATAAAGTCCCACATATTATACTCATATACACAAATTAGATATGATATGATGACAGATGCCAATACATATGTGAATTTTCTCATAATCATATAAGTTTTAATGCTTCCTGTAATCCTGCTTCAAGTGCTTCCTCGTAGGTGACATATACTTTATAGCCATTCCCTTTGTTTATTTCGTTCTCCATCCAGTCGTTTTCTTCTGTTGGAACATTGAAATCACAAAAAGAAAGCTTCCATCTTTTTCCAATAACAGGTTCTACATATACATACACACCTCTTATTTCACGCAGCCACTTTTGTGCAACGGATTGAGTAGGATAGGAACATACTTTTATTGGTAGCTCGCTATTTGTTCTACGGGTACCATATTGTCTACCATCTTCAATATTAATAGCAATCATACATGGCTCATTAAAGCCTTTCTCTCTCAGCAGCTTCGCAGTCTCTAGTGTTACAAGTTCTTCGGTCATAACTATTTTTTGTTTAATTCATCCAACACTTTCTTTACTAATTCATAGCGTGGTAATTGCCAATCCTTCGCAATATCATCTATTTTATCATCATAATGATTGTCGTAAACATACTGATTTAAGTTGTCAACAAACCCATCACTATCAAGTCCTTCGTCACAATCATCATACATATCAAGTTCATAGGCTAACTTGGAGCATTCACTGTGACTTACCCAATCATAAACACGACCGTCATAAACATTGGTCTGTCTGTTATATTTTTCTCCAACGGAAATTACTTCACCGCAAAAATCGCACCTGTGCTTTTTGCGAGCGACAGGAGTCTCATTTCTTAATACTTTCATAGTTATCTACTCTTTAAAACATTAGCAAGCATATCTTCACAATGCAGCTTATAAGTATGGGCAAACATTTTCAAAGTAACAGGCTCAAAGTGAAAATCTGCCTGTTTCCCTTCTACAACAACAGAAATATATAATTGTCCATCGCAAAAGTCAATATATGCTTCACCACCTCCATCCCCTTTAATGGAAAAGGTTTGTGTCTGTACACTATCCATTATCTACCTCCTTTAAACATAACGTTTAGTAATAGTACCGGATGAACGATACCTATGCCAAACTATATTTACAAATTGAATACTAGTAAGATAATCACAAGCCTTAAAAACTTGTCCTACATTGTATAAATATGGTCTTTTTTGAATTTTTCTTTTTATTCTTGCTTTCATAATTCTTCCTTAGTTTTAAAATACTCTATCAGTTCGTTTACGGTAGCCTTGTGATAATTGTCAATCTCAAAATCATTAGGCATCCCATAGAAATCCATTCCAGACAAACCTCCATCAGAGCCATCCCGGTATATACCCCAATCGCCCTTACCATTAGTGAATAATTGATTGTTGTTTGTATCATCCCTTAATGCAGCGATAGCCAAGAAAAGTTCTTCGTTGGTTCCGCAATCAATGCAATCTGCAAAATCCCATATACTTCCAAACATCCATTGACTAATACAATCAAATCCATCGTATACTACGCCAATACAATCATAGAAATATAAATTACGATTTTTATATCCCAACTCCTCCAACTCCTTCCGAAGTTCCGGTGTATTTTTGCGTATAAAGCACGGTGTTGTAAATCCCATAGTTATTCCTCCTTCTCTATTTTTACTTTTCCGCGGTTAACAAAGCCATCACAGTTCATCAAAGCACAAAGACAGATGGCATATTCTTCCTTTTCTGACTTACTGCAAATGCGCAACAGTGAGCATTGGTTGCATGGGACATTTTCACTCGTCATCTCATGCAACACTCCATTTATTATTATTCCGTTCTTTACTTTCATATATTTAATCTATAAACTCTGTGTTACCATTTACTTGCGCTTCCTCACATACCTTAACCACAACATTCCCATTTGGCTTTATCCTGCATTCATGAATTTCCCTTGTTTCAATAAGCGTGAAGGAAGTATGTGAGTTATTGGAGTATAAATACTCTCCATCCCAAGTCCATATTCCTCCGTATATATCCTTGAATACGCCAACATTAGGATTCAATGTTTGTAATACGGCTTTACGTCCTACATTGGTCATGGCAACAAATCCGCTATGTGTTGGATTCATTTCCTTTACTTCCTCATACAAAGAATTGTCAACCTGTTTTAGCCACAAAAGGAATTTCGGTATTTCCTTTTCTTGATAATTTGTTATTATTCCACCGAACAAGGCACGAGGTTTAAAATTTAGGATTTGATTTGATACAAATTCGGCATTAAAATGCTCTCGTTTGATAATTGGCTTTATATTCGTAAAATAACCGCCTCCATTCACAAATCCTATATTTTCATTCAAATTCAAATACGAAATAGGAATATATACTAAATCCATAAAGTATTCCAGCTTTTTGGGTTGCGTCAGTTTTGATTTATATACATCCTTATGTTTTTCTTCAAATTCCCTTATCCATGTACTGAACTTGTTTGCCAATCTTGAATATCCTACAACTCTAGAGGAGTTCTATAAATTAAAATATTGTAGTACAGTTGTTTATATGGTTCCAAGAG
>OGME01000025.1_pt1 | contig 148611 bp, 195 predicted proteins | sample 1572981 | NCBI WGS metagenome assembly OGME01 (sample SAMEA2581902, study PRJEB24529) | metagenome | biome: Human gut stool | place: China | collected 2011
CCCCATTTTTTGTTTTTGCTTTGCCCTCTAAAGTATCTTGTTTCATATATATTCCACCTTCCTACTTGCTCAGTTTTCTCCCTAAATTTCGTAGAACATACCAATTTTGTCTTTTATTCTCTGCATTTCATTATCTGCTTCAATGATAGCTCTTGCAGAATGAAGTAATTCTTCACTTATCTCATCATAGCCAGGCATTTCTTCAATTCCTTTTTTATAGCGAAGTTGATGTTCCAATGTTGCCCAGAAATCCATACCATTGGTTCGAATCTGTAATTCTACACGCATAGGTGTTTTACCCTTAGCAAAAAATACTGGTATTTCAACAATCATATGATAGCTTCGATAACCATTCGATTTTGGATTTTTTATATAATCTTTTATTTCAATAACTTTAATATCATCCTGTTGGGTAATCAAATCTGATATCATATAAATATCGTCAATAAACGCACAAACTATTCGAACGCCTGCTACATCATTGAGATATGTCTGTATATTTTCTGTTGTAAATTCATATCCCATCTTCTGCAGTTTATCGTAAATACTATTGGGCTGCTTAATTCTTGTTTTTATAAAAGAAATAGGATTTCGATTGTTCTCAACTGAAAATTCATCATCCAAAACCTCAAGTTTAGTTTGTATCTCCCGAATAGCACAACGATACATCATCATTAAATTATAAAATTTTGTAGCATTATTTAAAAACTGTAGTGATTCCGGACTGTTCATCCTGAGTTTTTTTACTTCATCTTTTGTCATGGAACTTTCCTTTCTACCTCATCCCTGATTTCAAAACATTATTTATTTTGATAGTTGATTCGTTCTCCTTGAATTACTGGATAACAAATCATTTTATCACTATCCAGATTTTCTACATGCATATCTACTGCACTGATCTGATGGTTTTCATAAGTATTGTAATAATAAATACCTTTTGTAACATTACAACACGACGTATACAATGTGATTTCATATTTTCCATCCGCTACTTCGCAACATCCTCGTTGCTGATCCACAGATCCGAGAATGTGGAAGAATTGGCTAACGCTTTCTTCCCCTGATTCACCTGAAATTGCATTTACCTTTGTAAAAGCCACACGTACAAAGCGTGAGGAAGATGAGAGATCTCCCGGAAGACCTAATCCTCCCATACCTCTACTATATGCATCAAGAGCCAAATTCTCGCAGAAAGTATTTCTGGGCTGTTTAGGAGATAAATACATATAATTATTTAGTTGAAACATCTGCTGTGGAAATGGCGGATTATTCGTAAGCACTCCTACTGGATTGTCATAAATATGTAAACCATCTGACATAGATTCTACCGTAATTGACTCATTCTCATCAGAAATGATCCAGTGTAATTGTGCTAATGGGAATTGCTCGCTGAAAGGAGTATTAACAATATTAATTCGTTCAAGAAGCTCGCGAACTTCAACTAAAGAAGAACACTGACTTAAAATCCACGGAATAAATTCAAACTGTGCAATATTTTCCACATCTGGCTTAATCGCGGCATAAACAGCATTTCCGACAAAATTCAGTCCTGCCATTGCCACTCCTTTTTCATTCATAGCATCATAATACAAAGGATAATCCTCTGCAACATGAGCCATTCCAATAATTGCATAATGATTTTTCATATCGCCAACATGGCGAAAATTAAACGCATAATTACGTGGTGTAATTACTATCTGATCACCATAAGAGAATTCATAATCGAGGGTTCGTCCAAAGTAAAAATCTTTTGTTTTATAAGTTGCTGCTGTACACATGATCGTTTATCCTCCTAAATAGATTGAAATATGTCAATGAGTTTTTTTCTTGAACAATAGTATAGCACAATCTTTATTTTGTTCCAACTTCATACATGATCATAACATGTAAACTTTAAACTATTTTCCTAGATTATTTCTCCATCAGTTTTTCAAACCAAGTATCCATAGCTAGGATGAATTGACCTACGTCTGGCAATTCTTGCAGCATTTCGTTTCTCGTATATATATTTTACCACATACTTTTTCCAAAGGCACTGACTTCTCAGCCCTTAATTTTCATCTCTGCTATTATACGTTCTTCCCTCTGTCTCTCTTCACAATAATCCCAGAAGTCTTTCAATGCTTCCTCATCCGATTTCCACGGCAATGGTATGGGATCCAATTCATCTAATCGCTTCACAAGTTTGCGTACCTCTTCGGTATCGAACTCCTCATCACTTGCCTCCATTACATAAAAAATCCAGTTTTTCATTTATCATTCTGATTTCTTCGTCTTTAGTCATGTTAAAACCTCACTACATTATATACGTGACAGTTTTCGACAAAATCTTATAAATTTTTTGAAATTATTTTCTATTATTTTCTATTCCAGACTGCTTCGGATGCACAAACCTCAGATGCACAAAAGATCCCGGGCTGCTCACCCGGGATCCTTTGAAAAGAGATGTATGAAACTATGCGTTGCATTTGTTCCTGTCGATCCATAATGTAAGCTCTTACATTTTGAATCATAATTATTCTACCATTATTTCGACTATTTGGCAAACAGATTTCTTACAGTTGCGAGTTTTTCGCACTTTTAGCCAAAATCAGGACTTCTTTTTTGTCTAATCCTCATATTTAAAGTAGTCAAAATCCGCTGCTTTGCGGCTTCCACAGCCTCCGTTGTTGGCATAGATGCCTACCAGCGTACCGGTATGGCGTTTAGGATCATCGGGAACACCCTCGTCACAGAGGTAAATGCAGTTCTCCAGAACTCCGACCTGCTCCCAGTTCTCTCCGTCATAGCTGTAATAGAAAGTTCTGGTCAGCTTCTCCACCACTACTTTCAGATACAGAGCGCCTTCCTTCACATGGTCCACTTCCGCCACCAGCTCCTCGCCGTGGTTGCGGTTGATGACCAGTTGGATCTTCCGTCCGCCCTCATAGCACAGAGAGCATCTGGCATAGGTGGCTGTACTGTAGTAGCAGGTCAGTCCCGCCTGTTCTCCGTCCTTATCCGGGTAGAATTCCAGCTTCGTCTCTGCCACGTAGGACAACTCCTGTTCTCTGCGTAACAACGTATTTTTCGCACGGATCTCATTCAACTGTCCGTCTCTGGTCCAGATCCTGTAATACCCGGGACGTTCCGTCAGTGACCAGGATCCGTTATCCGGGTTGCGCACGAACTCCCATTCCAGATTCAGCCTGGTATCGTTAAAATCATCAAATAAGTTTCTCTCGTAGATACACTCGGGAAGATCCGGTGCAATCTGTGTCAGGCTGGGGCCTTTTCCTTCGTTGACGGTAAACCAGCCGTCCTCCGTCCACTGTACGGGATCCAGAGCAGACTCTCTGCCTACGGTAGTATAGTTGCCCTCGTTAGGTCTTCCGCAGAGATAATAACACCACCACTGACCGTTCTGATCCTGTACCAGCTTGCCGTGTCCGGCTCTCTGAATGGGTGCCGCAGGGTCCTTCTGACGCATGACCGGATTATAGGGAGAACACTCATAAGGACCGTAGAAATTCTTACTTCTTCCCACATTGATGCCATGGCCGTAACCGGTGCCACCCTCAGCCACGATAGCGTAATAATAACCGTCCTTTTTCATGATATGGGGACCTTCAGAGCAACGCTCGCCCGTGCCTTCCCATGCGGTCTTCGCCGGACCCGCCACTGCCAGTCCGTCCGCCGTCAGGGGAACCGCCTGTGCTGCCTTGGCAATGATCATATATCTGCTGCCGTCATCATCCACGAACAGAGACGGATCGATATCGTCCACTTCCAGACATACCGGCTTACTATAAGGACCCTCCGGCCTGTCGGACACCATCACCAGTTGTCTGCGCATTACGTTGTTATCACGCTTGCCGTCCGCATTCAGGCGTAAGGTAACATAGATATAGTATTTTCCGTCCACATATTCAATATCCGGTGCCCAGATTCCGTGGGAATCCCGGATGTCGCTGAGATCCAGCCATTCCGGATTCGTGATGGCATGACCGATAATATGCCAGTGTACCATATCCCTGGAATGGGAAATGGGGATCGCCGGAAAATACTGGAAACTGGAATTCACCATGTAATAATCGTTACCGACACGGATCACCGAAGGATCCGGGAAAAAACCGCGTTGTACAGGGTTATGATAAGTTCTAGGTTCACTCATAGGGAGTCTCCTTTTTACATGTATTAGTCTTTCTATTTGCGCAAAGCTGCGTGTACCACGCTCATACTATAAGTGTATTCTTTACCAACTCTCCTGTCGTGCCAGTTTCCCTTTTATTTTATGACAAATATTGCGTTTTCTCCGGACATTTCAAAATTTGGCATAATTATTCCATAATGGAATACTGCATCCACTCGTATAACAGCTTCGTGCCCTCCATGATCTCGGGCGGAAGCAGCGCGCGGGCCACCAGCTTTAATTCATCGGATTCGATGTCTGTTCTGCGAAGATGGGCATAATCGCCGTCAATGCTTTCTACGATGTATTCAAAACGATTCATAAGGGTATACCTCTTTCTTTGATGTGTTTGAGATAAGTTTAAGAGGTTTTTGGGGGAGAGTCAAGGGGATCTGACGCAGCAGCGGCTTATCGCATAAATTGCTTCGCAATTCATGCGATATCCGCTGGACTTCGCCATATCCGCACTAAAAAAGAAGCGCACTATTGCAAGCTAGCTTGCATAGTGTGCTCCCTTTTTAGCACGGCTGCGTCGAAGCGGTCCTGACGCTTACATCATTCCGCCCATGCCTGCGCCGCCGGCGGGCATTGCGGGGGTGTCTTCTTTGATATTAGCTACAACGCTTTCGGTAGTAAGTAGTGTGCTTGCTACGCTGGTAGCGTTCTGCAGAGCGCTTCTGGTAACCTTAGCGGGATCCAGGATGCCTGCGCTTACCATATCTACATATTCCTCTTTCAGAGCATCGAAACCGACACCGACCTCAGACTCACGTACCTTGTTGATGATAACGCTGCCTTCCAGTCCTGCGTTTGCTGCGATGTGATACAGAGGTGCTTCCAGTGCTTTCAGGACAATGCCTGCACCGGTCTTCTCATCACCTTCCAGACTTGCTGCCAGTTTGGCAACTTCCTTGGATGCATGAATGTATGCGGAACCGCCACCACAGATGATACCTTCCTCTACGGCTGCTCTGGTAGCTGCCAGAGCATCTTCCAGACGAAGCTTAGCTTCCTTCATCTCGGTCTCGGTAGCAGCACCTACACGGATAACTGCAACACCACCGGACAGCTTAGCCAGTCTCTCCTGTAATTTCTCTCTGTCGAAATCAGAAGTGGTCTCTTCGATCTGCTTCTTGATCTGTGCGATTCTGGACTGTAATGCTTCCTTATCGCCTTCACCGTCTACGATCACGGTGTTCTCTTTCTGTACCTTAACGGATTTTGCACGACCCAGCATATCCATTGTGGTATCTTTCAGTTCATAACCAAGCTCGGAGCTGATCACGGTACCACCGGTCAGGATTGCGATATCCTCCAGCATGGCTTTTCTTCTGTCACCATAGCCGGGAGCCTTAACAGCTACTACGTTGAAAGTACCACGAAGCTTGTTAACGATCAGGGTGGTCAGTGCCTCGCCCTCTACATCCTCAGCGATGATCAGCAGCTTAGCGCCGGACTGAACGATCTGCTCTAACAGAGGCAGGATCTCCTGAATGTTGGAGATCTTCTTGTCAGTGATCAGGATATAAGGGTTATCCAGAACAGCTTCCATCTTATCCATATCGGTTGCCATGTAAGCGGAAATATAACCTCTGTCGAACTGCATACCTTCTACCAGATCCAGTTCGGTCTGCATGGTCTTGGACTCTTCAATGGTGATAACACCGTTGTTGCTTACCTTCTCCATAGCATCTGCAACCAGCTGTCCTACAGCCTCATCCCCTGCGGAGATTGCAGCTACTCTTGCGATGTGCTCCTTGCCGTTTACTTTCTGGCTCATCTTACCGATGGCTTCTACTGCACATGCGGTTGCTTTCTTCATACCTTTTCTCAGGATGATGGGGTTAGCACCTGCTGCCAGGTTCTTCATCCCTGCATTTACCATAGCCTGTGCCAGAACGGTTGCGGTGGTAGTACCATCACCGGCTACATCGTTGGTCTTGGTAGCTACTTCCTTTACCAGCTGTGCACCCATGTTCTCGAATGCATCTTCCAGCTCGATCTCTTTTGCAATGGTAACACCATCGTTGGTGATCAGGGGTGCGCCGAAGGACTTATCCAGTACTACGTTTCTTCCTTTGGGTCCTAAGGTTACTCTTACGGTATCTGCCAGCTGGTTTACACCAGCCTCTAATGCTGCACGGGCTTCTGCGCCGTATTTAATCTCTTTTGCCATAATAATCAGCCTCCAATTTATTTGTTCTTAGTCTTAATTTCTTTTTAGGTTTGCAATTACTGAATGATTGCAAGGATGTCGCTCTGCTTTACGATGATGTACTCTTCATCATCCAGCTTTACTTCGGTTCCTGAGTATTTGGAATAGATGACCTGATCGCCAACCTTAACTTCCATCTTTACTTCCTTACCGTCTACGACACCGCCGGGGCCGACAGCAACAACTTCTGCCTGCTGGGGCTTTTCCTTATTCTGACCGGGGAGCACGATACCGGACTTGGTAGTCTCCTCTGCAACTAACTGTTTTAATACTACTCTGTCACCTAAAGGTTTCAAACTCATGACAACTGCCTCCTTATAACTATTTAAATATCATATTACTCTTTTTCATTTGTTAGCACTCATTTTTATCGAGTGCTAATTTCTATAGTTTATATTAGTTTTATATGCCGAGTTTTTCAAACGCATTCACCGTTATTTAAATAACTATTTCTTTTATTTTCTCGTTTTATCTCCGTTTTTCTAATGTTTTTATATTACATGTGTAAAAATGCGATTTAATATTTCGTTTATAATTCTGAAAATCCATATCCGGTTCATCCCTTGCAAACTCCTGTGCAGACATAAAGCTATACCGGTTACATCGTATAAGCAAAAAGCAGCCGGGGATCTTATCATTATCCCAAGCTGCTTCTGTTCCGCTCTGTATTTACTTTCCCGTCCTATGCGTTCTTGGATTCCTCATGCCATTTCTGCCACTTCTTCTTATAAATAAAGTAGCAGGGGATTCCTACGAATACCATTCCGCCTAAGATATTGCCGATGGTAACGGGAATAAAGTTGTTCAGGCTGTGCAGTACTGTCAGTCCCTGGATCTGCTCTGCGGTCAGGCCGTATGCTTCCTGTGCCTTTGCAACATACGCGGGATTCTGTGCAGCCATCATGCCTACGGGAATGTAGAACATATTTGCAACACAGTGCTCGAAACCGCCGACTACGAAGGCCATGATCGGGAAGAAGATCGCCCAGATCTTACCGACGATATCCGTAGCTGCCGCTGCCATCAGGATCGCAATACATACCAGAATGTTACACAGGATACCGGAGGTAATTCCTTTCAGCGGAGAAATGCCTACCTTGCCGACTGCCACTTTGATGGCATAAGCCCCCAGCAATCCGCCGGTGTAGTCCAGATTTCCGGAAAAGTAGATCAGGGTATCAATGATCAGCGCGCCGATCAGGTTGCTGAAATATACCACGATCAGATTGCGGATACATTCGAACCAGGTCACCTTTTTGCCTACCACGTCCATGACGATCAGGCAGTTGCCGGTGAAAAGTTCTCCACCTACAAATACAATGATCATCAGTCCCACAGGGAAGATGATACCGGCTACGAATCGGGCCAGACCTACGTTGTCAATAGCATGCGCCGCAGTACTGCTGGTAGCTCCGCCCAGTGCAATGAAAGCACCTGCCATAATGCCTAACAGGATCATCTTGCCCAGAGGAAGATGTGCCTTGCCCTCTCCGGCCTTCATGTTATTATCAATGACTTCTGCCGGGGTATTAAAATGCTGTTCCATATTTTCCCTCATTTCCGTACAGCCCTTATCTGCCGTACTTTCTCATACTCATTTACTACCTATATTACACGAAATCTGCGGCGGGAATCAAGCTTTTCCCCCTATGTATCTGATTATATACATTTCCTCTCACCGTTTTTGTCATAACACAATCTTTTTTTGTAAAATTTATGCAAAAAAATAGTAGACAAAAGCCGAAATGTGTAATATACTTAGGATGTTCGGCGAGAGCCGAACCGCTTATATAAGTAGATTTCCGGAAGAATTCCCCTTTTACACAATTAAAGTGGCTGCAGGTTTCCCGCCTGCGGCTGCTTTAATTGTGTTATAAGGTATTCTTTGTGGTTTTCCCCGGAATTGCAAAAGTTTTTGCAAAAATTTAAAATTTTCACTTGCTAAATGATAAACATCTATGCTATAATAGCTTTCGTCAGTGATTCAGCTGATACAATTTCATAGGGGAATAGTACAGCGGTAGTGCGGCGGTCTCCAAAACCGTTAACGGGGGTTCGATCCCCTCTTCCCCTGCTTTCAAAAGTCGATTTTATCGGCTTTTTTTATTTTCTGTTTTGGTAACACTTTTTACCTCACCATGGCGCGATCTGAAGAATCACGCCATGATGGGGTGTTATTTTAATGTGAATTAACAGGAATGTTTTTCATCATGATATTGAACATACGTTCGATTTATGTTATACTGTATTTGTGTAATCGAACAGAAAGCGGATGCGATTTTCCGATTGTTAGATGCCCTCTAGTCTTACAAAGGAGGGTGATGCCCATGAATACGATGGAAGTACTTACTCTGTTGTTAGTTGTCTTTGCAGCTTTATCATACATTGACAGACATGGTGACGATAATAACAAAAAGAAATAGCATCCCCTCGCCAAAGTAGATGCTATTTCTTTTCTAGTATTTTACTGAGGGCAAATCGGAATTTTCACCTCCGACTTACTTTCTAAATAGATTATACACCAAGAGGGATTGAGAAATCAATCCCTCTTACTTTTTTATTTCTCAAATCTCCTCTTTCTCCGCATCCGGCGCAATCACCGCCCCAATAGCGGTAGCATAATCGGAGTACTCCGGAATAGTGACCTTCACATCCCACAGGCTCTTGAAGTCTTCGATGATCTGGCGGCACTCGAAGAATTTGGTCAGACCGCCGATGAGGATATAATCCTTGATGCCGGTGTTCCGGGAGGCCAGGATTCCGGCCTGGCAGATGTTCTCGATGACCATATGGACGATACCAGCCGCGATGTCTTCGGGCTTGGACTGGGCATCCGCTTTGCCGAAGTTGGACGCAGTCACGTCCAGGTTCAGGCCGGGGAGCTTTTCCTTGGCCAGATCGCCGATCCGCAAGTCGATCTTTGCCACATCACCTTTCCGGGACAGAGGGACGATCTCATGGATGTCCCCGGTATTCAGTATGATCGAGGACAGTCCGCAGATGGTTCCGCCACCGAGGCCGACACCACCTAAATGCTTCATCTCATTCTCCGTCACCTTGACGAAAAAGCTTCCGGTTCCCATACTGATAACGATAACTTCCTTTTTATCCGTCAGATAATAGCCTCCGGTTCCTGTGGCAACGAATTCATCTACCTTATAGGTCGGACGATCGTATACCGCTTTCTCCACATATTTGCTTCCAACGCCGGTGATATAGACACCTTCCACATCTAAAAGCTGCAGATTATTCTCATACAGATATCTTCCGAAAGCACCGTAGAGGGATGCCACCTGGCTGTCTGCCTTGACTGCCATGGGCGGAAGCATATGTTCACCTTCAAAAGCTACGATCTTGGTGGTACTGCTGCCGATATCAATTCCTATTCTTACGGCCATATCTTTGTCCTCCTCATAATGAAATGCTAAAAAGCTTCTTTAGAACAATCGGTCCATGGCATCCTGCACGGAGCTGACGCCGATGACACGGATTTTGCTTCCTTTTTTGCACTCTTCCAGTGACACGTAGGGCACCACGCATTCCTCGAAGCCCAGTTTCTCCGCCTCCGCCACACGCTGTTTTGCCATGCTGACCGCGCGGACTTCGCCGCTTAATCCCACTTCTCCGAAAGCTACCATTTTCGGATTCAATGCCTTATTCCGGAAGCTGGACAGAATCGCCAGCACGATTCCCAGATCAATGGCCGGCTCCTGGATCTTGATACCTCCCGTAATATTCACGTAGGCATCGCAGGAGGACAGCTGCACTCCCGATCTCTTCTCCAATACCGCCATCAGCAGGTTCACACGGTTGAAATCCGTACCGGTGGTCTGTCTTCTGGGGATGCCGAAATTACTGTGGCACACCAGTGCCTGCAATTCGATCAGAAGCGGTCTGGTGCCCTCCATGGTACACGCCACCACAGAGCCGCTGGCATTCTCCGGCCGTCCGTTCAGCATATATTCCGAAGGATTCTTGACCTCTGCCAGTCCCGTTTCCCGCATCTCGAAAACACCGATCTCGTTCGTAGATCCAAAACGGTTCTTCACCCCCCGCAGAATACGGTAGGACGCATGTCTGTCCCCTTCAAAATAAAGAACGGTATCCACCATATGTTCCAGCACTCTGGGACCTGCCACCGTACCTTCCTTGGTCACATGGCCTACAATGAAGATTGAGATTCCCAGTCCCTTTGCCAGCTGCAGCAAAATACCGGTGGATTCCCGCACCTGAGACACGCTTCCCGGCGCCGCCGACACGTTCTCGTTGTACATGGTCTGTATGGAGTCGATGATCACGACCTCCGGCTTGCTCTTGCGGATCACTTCACTGATGATATCCAGATTCGTCTCACACAGTAGCAGCATATGCTCCGAAAAAGCCCCCAGACGGTCCGCCCGCATCTTGATCTGTACCTTGGATTCCTCACCGGAAATATACAATACTTTATGTCCCGCCGTGGATAAGTTATGGCAGACCTGCAATAACAGTGTGGATTTACCGATACCGGGGTCTCCGCCTACCAGCGTCAGAGATCCCTGCACAATGCCGCCTCCCAGCACCCGGTCCAGTTCCTTAATTCCGGTGAGAGTCTTATTTTCCTCCCGGATAGCGATCTCCGACAGCACACAGGGCTCCGAAGCCTCTCTCCTGTCTCTCTTTGCACCGTTTCCGGTATTTTTCAATTCCGTTTTATCTATCGTCTCTTCCACGAAAGTATTCCACTCTCTGCAGCCGGGACATTGTCCCAGCCATTTCGTGGATTCATAGCCACAGTTCTGACAGAAAAATACAGTGGCCGTCTTTCCTTTTGCCATGCTCTCTCCTCAATCATTGTAATACCTATTCAGCCCCCGCAAAACCGCCTCCGGAAACTCTGAATATTAAAAAAAGCCCAGTCACGAAGTACTACAATATCCTCCGTGCCTGGACTCCTTTGCAGTGCGTCCTTACGCCTCTACGATCTTAACAGGTACTTCACCTGCTGCTTCCAGTTCTACGCTCAGGCTCAGTTTGCCGCCAAGTCCGGTTTTCATGGTTCCTACGTTCTTACCGTCGATAAATACTTCGTACTCGGTATCGTCCTTCAGTCCTACAGTGATCTGGGAATCCTCGTCACCTTCTACGATGAACTCCACACTGTTGTCAGCTTCCTTGAACTCCAGTACACTGGTTCCGGGAACAGATTCATATAAAAACATGCCGTTCTTTTCCAGCTTTGTCATCTCATTGTAGGTCTTAACCTTCAGCAGATCTCCTGCATGCTCATAATCTTCCACTTTTGCCTTCTTGGCCAGCTTGTGATTACCAAAACTGATAGATCCGTCTGCTTCACTGCGAAGTATTTCTTCCACTACTGCCATCTGTCTGTCCTCCTGAAAGTAACTGCATCCGCAATACATCTTTCTCTTTCGTTCTTTGCGAATGGGGTTTGAATAGTTACAGTATAATATATCTCACCCTGTTTTTCTACAAAAAGTTTTATTTATTTTGTAACTATTCAGAGTCATGTAAATTGTGTCATAGGTACGTCGAATGCTTGCATTCGTAAGAACCTTTGACGTAATTTATAGGACGAAGTAACCTCAATGAGCAAAAGGAACGCTCTGCAAGAGCGATTTTGCAAATTGAGTGACTGAATAGTTACAAATACTTAATTTTTCACGGTAAAAACAACTTTTCCATCCTTGAATCCGGCGGATACCTTATCTCCCGGTACCACCTTTTTCTGCAGGATCTCCTCTGCCAGAGCATCCTCTACCACGGACTGGATCGCACGCTTCAAGGGTCTTGCTCCCATCTTGTTATCCGCATATTTGGATACCAGATGCTCCTTCAGCGCTGCTGTGATGGTCAGATGGATCCCCAGCTGATCCTCACATCTCTTGTACAGATTGGATGCCAGAAGATTCACGATCTCCTTCATGTTCTCATTGTTCAGCTGATGGAACACGATAATATCATCAATACGGTTGATAAATTCCGGCTTGAAGCTGCGCTTTACTTCTTCCATGACATTGGATTTCATCTTCTCGTAATCCTTTGTCTCGCTCTTCTCTGTGGCAAAGCCCAGATTCTTGGGATCCACGATACGCTGTGCACCCGCATTGGAAGTCATGATCAGCACAGTGTTCTTGAAGCTGACCTTGCGTCCCTTGGAGTCCGTGATATGACCGTCATCCAGTACCTGCAAAAGAACATTAAATACATCCGGATGCGCTTTCTCGATCTCGTCAAACAGAACAACAGAGTAGGGATTACGGCGAACCTTCTCGCTCAGCTGTCCGCCTTCTTCAAAGCCTACATATCCGGGCGGTGATCCGATCATCTTGGAGACCGAATGGCCTTCCATGTATTCGGACATATCAACACGGATCATGGCATCTTCAGAGCCGAACATGGCTTCTGCCAATGCCTTGGACAGTTCCGTCTTACCAACACCGGTAGGACCTAAGAACAGGAAGGAGCCGATGGGACGGTTGGGATCCTTCAGACCCACACGGCCTCTGCGCATGGCCCTGGCCACTGCAGTCACTGCTTCCTCCTGGCCGATGACACGCTTATGCAGCGTCTTCTCCAGTTTTAACAGTCGTTCGCTCTCTTTTTCCGCCAGCTTCTGTACGGGGATCTTGGTCCACTGGGCAACGACCTCGGCGATCTCATTCTCACCGATACTGATAACATTGCCCGCTTCCTGTTTCTCCCGCTTTTTCATCAGGCGGTCATATTTTTTCACCAGCGCATCCTGCTGCTTCTTGATCTCTGCCATCTGGTCAAATGCTTCCATGCGGATAGCTCTCTCCATCTCCTGATCCATCTCGTGGATACGGTCAGCGATCTCCTTCGCTTTATCCGGGGCATCCAATGCACTCAGTCTTGCGCTTGCCGAAGCTTCATCGATCAGATCGATGGCCTTATCCGGCAGATTTCTGTCATTGATATAACGGCTGGACAATCTGACAGCAGCCTCAATGGCCTCCGGGGTGATCTGCACATGGTGATGATCCTCATATTTTCCTTTGATGCCCTCCAGAATACGGACCGCCTCTTCCTCTGTAGGTTCTTCCACAGTCACCGGCTGGAATCTGCGCTCCAGAGCCGCATCCTTCTCAATATACTTGCGGTATTCCGCAATGGTGGTGGCACCAATCAGCTGGATCTCTCCACGGGCCAGGGAAGGCTTCATGATATTGGAAGCGTCAATGGCGCCTTCCGCACCTCCGGCACCAATGATCGTATGAAGTTCATCCAGGAATAAAATAATATTCCCGTCCTCCGTCACTTCCTTCAATACCTTCTTGATACGTTCCTCGAACTCGCCACGGTACTTACTTCCTGCCACCATTCCCGACAAATCTAATGTCAGTACTCTCTTATTCTGCACGGTAAAAGGTACGTCTCCTGCCACAATGCGGGCTGCCAGACCTTCTACCACGGCGGTCTTACCTACACCGGGTTCTCCGACGAGACAGGGATTGTTCTTCGTGCGGCGACTTAAGATCTGCACTACTCTGCGGATCTCTTCTTCTCTGCCTACCACAGGATCCAATTTTCCTTCTCTGGCCAGAGCCGTCAGGTCTCTGCTGTATTGTTCCAGTGTAGACTGCTTCGCCTTGCGGTCTCCCTTTTTCCCAAGATCTTCCTTGTACAGATTGCCGTCCTGTCCGATGGCGATCAGGGTATCTACATAGATCTTCTGCACATTGGCTCCCAACGTGTTCAGCAGACGCACGGCAACATTCTCGCCCTCTTTGATCAGTGCAAGAAGCAGATGCTCCGTGCCGGTCTGCTTCTGTCCGAAACGGGCAGCCTGGCGGTGTGCCTCTTCCAGAATCCGGGCAGCTCTGGGAGAATATCCCTCTTTGTCCTTCACGGCCACACCGTTTTCAAAGGCGATCAGATCCCGGATCATTTCCATGACCTGATCCACTTCTACTCCGTTATCCGCCAACACTTTTGCGGCTACACCGGTATCTTCCTTTAGGAGTCCCACCAGAATGTGTTCGGTCCCGATATAGCCCTGTTTCAGGCCTCTGGCACATCTGCCGGCCTGGGCAAGCGCATTCTGCGCTTTATCCGTAAACTGTGACTGCATCAATTCAGTCCTCCATATTCTTCATAAATTTCATCAATCAATTCATGTACTTCCTGCCTGGAAATATTTTTGCAGCTGCTCTTAGCAAGTATTACCTGCAGTTCCTTCCGCAATTCATCCACCGCACGCATACGGTCCACATCCAGAGCGATCACGGCTCCCTTTCGCCTGTCGACCTTGACATAGCCCTCCTGCTTCAGAACCGTATAGGCCTTATTTACAGTATGCATATTGATCCCGATGGTATCCGCCAACTGCCGTACACTCGGCAGGGAATCTCCCTCATGAAACTGTGACGTGGCAATTCCCATGATGATCTGATTGCGCAGTTGCATATAGAGCGCTTCATTACTGTTGAAATCTATCTCTATTATCATCAAAATCACTCCCTTCCCACTGTCACCGATTGTTATACGTCTATTATAACAGTGAGGGCGGTGCTGTCAACTGCAGACCGGGAAAGTTTATCAAAATTTTAAAAAGAAAGCGGCATCCCACTCTCGTAAGATGCCGTTTCCGGTCTTTTTATTCCTATTGTTCTTCGTCGCCGTCCCAGTTCAGGAATTCGAATTCGAACTCGTCATCATCGGACATGAAGTTCTTGGACTTCCAGCCGGGATCCTGCGGATTACCGTTATTCTGTGCCGGTTTTACCGGTCTGTCTACTTGCGGTGCGGATCTTCCGGTCTGGGGTGCTGCAGGTCTGGTTCCCTGCGGTGCGGGTCTTCCGGTCTGGGGTGCTGCAGGTCTGGTTCCCTGCGGTGCCGGTCTTCCGGCCTGGGGTGCCGTAGGTCTGGCTCCCTGTGTCGCGGGTCTTGCCTGCTGGCCTGCCGGTCTCTGTCCCTGCACCGGTCTGCCGCCCTGTCCGGCGGGCTTTCCTGCGGGACGTCTCTCTGCTCCCACTTCATGCATCACTTTCTGGCCACCCTGGGTTCTGCCGCCCTGAGGTGCCGGTCTTCCACCCTGACCTCTGCCGGTCTGGGGTCTGTCCACTCTTCTTCTGCGAAGTGCTGCTTCCTCCGCATCAGAGAAATCAGCCGCATCCGTCATATCCTTAATCTTGAAGATCAGCAGAGTGACTGCTGCCGCCGCTGCCACCAGAAGAATGACAAGAATAATGATCACGACCTTCTGACTGGTGATCTTCTTCTGATTGGTCTCAAACTGCGCATTGATCTCAGTAATCTGGTCAATAGAGCTGAACAGATCATCGATCTTGTATTGTTTCTGTCCTACCATATCTAACAGATACCATGCATCTCCCTGCAACTGGGTATCCCAGTCCTTGGAAGTGGTCTGTGTATCTTCGGCGGGCTGTTCTTCCGAAGGCTGTTCTTCCGCAGGCTGCTCTGTGGAAGGTGCCTGCAGTTCTCCGGATAACGCCACATAATCGGAACGGATAAATCCGGTCACTTCGGTATTGTTGGCGATGAAATTCACCTGATACCAGGTATTGCCGTCCGTACCGGTAGCCTGTCCGGTGACGGTCAGAGCCATTCCGTTCTCTGCTGTGGTTACGATCTGGCTCGTGGTAGATGCATTGCTGCGCACACGCACCGACTGTCCGCCCGTCACGGTAGCACTTACAGGCTCCACCGCTGTGACATCCACCGGTGTTTCATTCACTGCCGGAGCCGGTGTTGCTGCGGTAGTCGTCGTTGTAGTTGTCGTGGTGGTCGTAGTTGAAGAAGACGGCGGGGTAGATCCGTCGGTAATGCTTACCAGATCGGAACGAATATATCCCAGCGTATTCGCATCCACATATACCTCATACCAGGTATAGCCATCCGCTCCCTTGGTCTGGCTCTTGATGGAAATGGTCTTATCCTTTGCCGCACTGCCGATGACTTCACTGGAAGAATCCGCGCTCTTACGGATCTTTGCACTGGATGCTGTTACCTTGGCTGCGCTTTCCGCATGGCTGACAAACGCCAGATTCTCGGCAAAAAGTCCTGCTCCCAGCACAAGCACCAATGCAAACATTCCCCAGAAAGCCTTGAATTTACTTGTTCTCTGTACTGTCTTTTTCATCTGCAACTCCTTCTGTATCCTGACATGTCTTACGCTTCATCGATTGCCTTGCCAATGTCATGACGCATGTATTTGTTCTCGAAGGTGATCCATTCCGTTGCCGCATAGGCATTGGCACGGGCCTCCTTCAGGGTAGCTCCCTTGGCTGTCACTCCCAGAACACGTCCGCCGTTTGTCACGATTCCCTTGTCTGTGAGCTTCGTTCCCGCATGGAAACAATAATAGCCGTCTTTTCCGTTGAACTTCTCCAGTCCATTTATCACATAACCCTTCTCATAGGATACCGGATAGCCATCACTGGCCAGGACAACACAGACTGCAGCATTGTCTTCAAACTGCAGATCGATCTGATCCAGAGTACCGTCCACACAAGCCTCCATGACCTCGATAATATCGTTCTTCATGCGGGGCAGTACCACCTGTGCCTCCGGGTCACCGAATCTTGCATTGTACTCCAGTACTTTGGGGCCGTTCGGTGTCAGCATCAGTCCGAAGAAAATAACGCCTTTGAAAGGTCTGCCTTCCGCTGCCATGGCATCCACCGTAGCCTGGTAAATATATTTCTTGCAGAATGCATCCACTTCTTCGGTATAGAACGGGCTGGGAGAAAAGGTTCCCATACCGCCGGTATTCAGTCCCTGATCGCCGTCCTTCGCTCTCTTGTGATCCTGTGCAGAAGTCATGATCCGGATGGTCTTGCCATCTACAAAGGAAAGTACACTGACTTCTCTTCCGGTCATAAACTCTTCGATGACCATACGATTACCAGCCGCACCGAATTTCTTGTCCAGCATGATCTCATCCACGCCTGCCAGAGCTTCCTCCAACGTATTGCAGATCAGTACGCCTTTTCCCAGTGCCAGGCCATCTGCCTTCAGCACGGTAGGGAAACTTGCCTGCTCCTTCAGATATTTGATGGCATCCTCCGCATTATCGAAATTCTCATAGGCTGCGGTAGGAATATTATATTTTTTCATAAGATCCTTGGAAAAAGCCTTGCTGCCCTCCAGGATTGCTGCATTTTTACGGGGTCCGAAAGCACGCAGGCCCTCTGCCTCCAGTGCATCTACCAGTCCGCCTACCAGAGGATCGTCCATACCTACGATGGTCAGGTCAACGGCCTGTTCCTTCGCAAAAGCAACGATCTTGTCAAATTCCATGGCTCCGATGGGAACACATTCTGCGATCTGACCGATTCCGGCATTGCCCGGAGCACAATAGATCTTATCTACCTTAGGACTCTTTGCAACACAGGTTGCAATGGCATGCTCTCTGCCACCGCCACCTACGATCAATACTTTCATACCCATATTATGTTTCTCCTTATTCCGTAACTATTCACCCCCCATTCGCAAAACCGCCTCTGCGAGGCTTTCCTGAATAACATGTTTGTATGCTATTTGCTCATGGTGATTACTTCGCCCATTGGCTCTGAATAGTTACTCATTTGTTATGCTTTACTTTGCCGTCTACGACGCAGATCCGTCCATTGGCAATGTCATCCACCGCCTGAGGCAGAAGCAGCCACTCAGCCTGTTCCATGACACGTCTCTGTAAGATTTCCGGGGTATCATCATCTTCCACTGCCACTGCTTTCTGTGCAATGATAGGGCCTTCATCCATGCCTTCATTCACAAAATGCACGGTGGCTCCGGTGACCTTCACACCGCGCTCCAGTGCCTTTTCATGCACATGAAGTCCATAGTATCCCACACCACAGAAAGAGGGGATCAGAGACGGATGAATATTGATGATACGATTACTGTATTCATGCACCATAGTCTCCGGGATCTTCACCAGGAAGCCTGCCAGCACGATCAGATCCGGGGTAAATTCCTTCACCTTTGCAAGCAACGCATCGTTAAATACTTCTCTGCTCTCATAATCCTTCGGAGACACACATACCGCAGGAATTCCTGCATTACGTGCTCTCTCCAGGCTCTTCACCGTCTTGTTGTTGCTGATGACACCGACGATTTGCGCATTGGTGACCTTGCCCGCTGCGATAGCATCAATGATCGCCTGCAGATTCGTTCCTCCACCGGATACCAGTACGACTACTCTTAACATAGGGTCACACCCTTTTCACCGGCTTCGCAGGTACCTACCACGTAAGCGGTCTCCCCTGCTGCCTTCAGTGCTTCCAGAGTCTTGTCCACATCTGCGGGATCCAGTGCCAGCACCATGCCAAGACCCATGTTGTAGGTGTTGTACATCATCTCGTCAGCAATGTTGCCCTTTTTCTGCATCAGACGGAAAATAGCGGGTACTTCGTAGCTGTCCTTCTTCACAACTGCGCGGATGCCTTCAGGAAGCATTCTGGGAATATTCTCATAGAAACCGCCGCCGGTAATATGGCTGCAGCCTTTTACCTTAACGCCTGCGTTCTTCACAGACTTCATAGCCTTCACATAGATTCTGGTGGGAGCAAGCAGTGCTTCACCCAGAGTCTTGCCCAGTTCGTCATAATAGGTATCCAGGCTCTCTTTGGTCATATCGAATACCTTTCTCACCAGGGAGAAACCATTGGAATGTACACCGGAGGAAGTGATTCCCACCAGTACATCACCGGGCTTGATGTTCTCGCCGGTGATCAGATCCTTACGCTCTACCACACCTACTGCAAATCCGGCCAGATCGTACTCATCCTCAGGCATCAGTCCGGGATGCTCTGCGGTCTCACCGCCTACCAGTGCTGCGTCAGACTGCTTACAGCCCTCTGCCACGCCCTTTACGATGGTAGCGATCTTCTCGGGAATATTGCGTCCGCATGCGATATAATCCAGGAAAAATAAAGGTTCACCGCCTGCACATGCCACATCGTTCACACACATGGCTACACAGTCGATTCCGATGGTATCATGCTTGTCCATTAAAAATGCCAGCTTCAGCTTGGTGCCTACACCATCGGTTCCGGACAGGAGCACGGGATCCTCCATATCTTTAATGGCACTTAAGGAAAATGCTCCGGAGAAACCACCGATGCCGCCCATTACTTCGGGACGCATGGTCTCCTTCACGTACTTCTTCATCAGTTCTACAGACTTGTAGCCTGCTTCGATGTCTACTCCAGCTTTCTTGTAATCCATTTTCTCCTCATTTCCGCCGCAGGGGCTCTTTCGTTTTATTTAGTGGGACAGCCTCTTAAGAGGTCCCGGATTCTCTGTCTTATCTTCTTATTTTTTCATGCCTTCCAGATATGCTTTATAGCCGATCTCCTGCAATTTTGCATCCTTGGCTTCTACCTGTTCTTTTAATTTGGTGCTGTATGCTTTTAACTTTCCGAGAAGCTCTGCGTCGGAAGTAGCCAGGATCTTGGCTGCCAGAAGTCCTGCATTGGCGCCGCCGTTAATGGCTACTGTGGCAACCGGGATGCCAGAGGGCATCTGAACGATGGAATACAGAGAATCTCTGCCTCCCAGGGAAGTGGTGTGCATCGGGATTCCGATGACGGGCATAGGGAAAATAGCGGCACACATGCCGGGCAGATGCGCTGCCATACCGGCTCCGGCAATGATCACCTTGAAGCCTTTTTCCTCCGCACTTTTTGCATACTCAAAAAACACATCCGGCTCTCTGTGAGCACTGATCACGGTCATCTCATAAGGGATGCCCAGTTCTTCCAGAATGTCTGCGGCTTTTGCCATCACAGGCATATCGGAATCACTACCCATTACAATGCCAACCTTAGGGAAATTCTCTGTATTTGCCATAATGTCCTCCTCATGTATCGGTTGCACCGATTTTATCCATATATATTTTATCTTACTAAAATCTTTTCAATGATGCAATGGTTTTATGAAATCTTATGATAACTATTCAGAGCCATGAAAATTGCTTTCTGCAAATGCTTGCTGAATAGTTTTAATTCAACTCCCGCAGCGGCTCATTCAGTTCTTCCGTTCCGTGAAGGACAAATCTGCCGTTCGCAATAATGGGGATCCGCCCGCCGTCCTTTTTCACTGCGGTCAGCTCTGCCAGTTCATCGTAAGGAATGGTAATGTCCGTATGGCAGTTAAAATAAGCCTTGGAAGGGTTCACACTGCGAAGGGCGGCCACCTCATTGTCTCTGGCCACGATCTCTTTACCGTCGGGATTGTATACCTTCACCTCTTCCGCATGGGAATAGCAGGTATCGCCCACTGCAAAATGCGGTCCCATCTTCTCCGCGATCAGGATCGGCATCCTGGCTTCCACGCCCAGACGCTTTGCCGCCACATAAGCCGTAGTGTTTGTGCCGATGGCAAATTCTCCCAGCGGCAGTGTCTTATGGCGGAACAGGATATTTTCCTTAATGAATGCCTTGTTCTCTTCCTCCGTGGCAAAATTAGCACAGTTGTAGTTTTTAATCCTGCCGTTTTCGAAGGTGATCTCCAGATTCTTATATTCCAAGCCGTTCAGGAACACTTTTGTCACATGCAGCACACCGTTTGTGCCTTCCAGCACCGGAGAGGTAAATACTTCTCCCACGGGAATATTCACGTCTGCCACGCAGTTTTCAAAAATAGTTTCTTTGGCAGGATCTTTGAGCTTCCACAGATTCACTGTGATATCCGTGTGATTACCGTTACAGCCCTTCACCTCACAGTGGTCTGCCTGATCCAGCGCATCGATGATGGTCTGCTGGATCCTCTGATATTTTTTATAATCCAGGGTGTTGATCCGAATAGTCTCCCGGAAAAGTTCTTCAAAGCAGTCCCCTACCTCCGGGATGGGGAACGCAATAATCGTAAAGCTACGCTCTTCCTCAATAATATACTGTCTCTGCAACTGTCCCATCTGGGCGCGGTGCTCCACCATAAGAGTGCTCTGCTCATCCGTCATTTTCACCGCTTCCGGCTTGTTCACCGGTGCGAAATCTTTCTCACCGAAGGTCTCCACCACGGCCGGGCCCGCATAGCCTCTGGCCTCTGTCTTATATTTTTCAAAAGCGGTATGCATGACTTCCAGTTTCCGGCTGCAATACATTTTATCCAAGAACAGTGCCTTGTCATCCTTGTGATCGAACTCATACTGTCTGTTGGGGCTGACACTGTAGAAGCCGTTTTTATAAATGGAGGGATTATATAAAATACTGGCAGCTGCACGGTAGATCACAGGCTGCAATCCCATTTTGTCAAAATTCTCCAGAGCTCTCCGCATCATGCGTTCGAAGCCCAACTGATAACGGACATCCACCGCAGCTTTTTTCGACAGATCCTTGCCGGTCACTTCAAAACCGATGCGGTACCCCTCGGTATAAGTGTCTGCCATGGTATTTATGGTTTCTTCCGGCAGGGAATTCAGGAATTTCGCCATTGCCAGTTCATTTTCCCCCACGTATTCTCCATAGGCATAGAGATAACGCAGATCGGTCAGTTCCGCCCTTCGGATAATGTCTGCCGCAAAATTATTCCCCGGGCATACCAGTTCCCGTACCCGTGCTTCCGCCGCCACATCCGCGTAATCGCTGACGAACCAGTAAAGAATCTCACGGATGGACGCATAAGACGGAAGTCTGTGATTCTCCTGCTCCTCATATACAAATGCCGCATATACCTCAGAAAACAGTTCCATACGGATCACCAGTTCGTCCAGTCTTCCCTCATAGGTAAAACCGATCAGGCTCCGCATTTCCGTATAAAGGAAGGCGGCCAGTGCGCCGAATTCTTCTCCCAGACACTTTACAGCCACCGCAGGATTAGCAAAGCTGTTCTCATAATTTTCCGGTAAAATATCTTCATACAGGGCATGGTTACGCTGTTTCAGCTCTTCCAAAGTGGCAGTGTTCTGTTTTCCCTGCTCCAGGAACTGTCTGGTATCCTCGATCAGCAGTAAAAATTTTGCTACCGCTGTAAAATATTCTTTCCAGTGCTGCAGGCTTTCTTCCTGCCAGTCCTCCCCGGGAATCTCCCGGATCCGGTCTAAGGCCAGTTCCAGACGTTCCAGTAATAATTCTCTTTCTTCCATAGATCTGATTGCTCCTTCTATCTAAATAACTGCTGTGTGATCCAATGCTTCTGTTCCAGAATATCCGTTACAGACGGCTTCCCAGATACAGCAAAAAGCTGACACCTCCAAGGGCAACAACATTTAATATTGTTCCCAGCACGGGAAAGATACGATAGATATCTTTTTCCCGAAGGGTCAGTATTCCCAGGATCAGTCCGATCAGGGAATAGATGGTGGCCAACACACCGGTAACACCGTATCCACCGTGCATCACGCCGCCCTGACTGTAGGACAGATACGTCACGATCCCCAGGGACACCAGACTGATGCCCCCCAGGATGGTCGCCATGATCGCCCTGTTGGAATGTTTTTTATTCGTAAAAATGTAGTTCTTTTTCCGCATACTATTTTCAAGCCTTTCAGTAACCTGCAATCCCCCATGGAACCCGAAAAGGGCACTTCCGGTATGGAAATGCCCAATTTTCACGCCCTGACGACGTTTTCCTTCTTATTTGTGATCAGAACAGAATACGTGATTTGCCGGAGACCAGCTTGCCGCCACTGATGATCAGCAACACACCTGCCGCGATTCCGACTACCAGGGAAATGACTCCCAGTACAATATTCAGAGCACCTGCTCCACGCATGATCTTATAGATTTTCTCTTCCATGGAATCCTCCTGTCTTCTATCCAAAACTTTCGAAGCCGTCTGCTTAAGCACCGTATACAGCATAATATTCGTCGATTGCCTTCTTCAGAGTATCATCAATGTATACCTGTCCCTTGTAAGGCTTGTTGTACAGATGATCGATGACATCCTGCATGGTTACGATGGCATGTGCATCGAAGCCGTACTTTTCCTTGATCTCTTCCAGTGCACTGACTTTGCCGCCCAGACCCTTTTCCATACGGTTCAGGGATACCATCAGACCAACGATTTCTACATTGGCTGCTCCTCTTACCTTGGGAACGGTCTCTTCCATAGATTTGCCGGAAGTGGTAACATCCTCGATCATGATGACTCTGTCGCCATCTTTTAAGGAGCTTCCCAGGAAGCTTCCCTTATCTGCGCCATGATCCTTCTCTTCCTTGCGGTCGGAACAGTAACGAATCTCTTTGCCGTATAATTTGCTGTAAGCCACTGCGGTTACAACACTGATGGGAATGCCCTTATAGGCAGGTCCGAACAATACATCAAAATCGTCACCGTAGGTATCGTGAATTGCTTTCGCATAGCTCTCGCCCAGCTTCATCAGCTGAGAACCAGTGACATACGCACCTGCGTTCATGAAGAAAGGAGACTTTCTGCCACTCTTTAAGGTAAACTCGCCAAACTTCAACGCCTGACAATCCACCATGAATTCAATAAATTCCTGCTTGTACTGTTCCATTGTATCTAAAAACCTCCGTGATTCTCGTATCTTTGTCAGTTCTGCCCTTTATCATACCATACTTTTTTTTAACATTCAATGAGTTTCCTTGGGAAGAAAAAAGGCAGTCCATCGACTGCCTAATAGGTATCTCCCTGTAAAGGTCGGATATTCACTTCCTCCAGTACTGCCTGTGGGGACAGACGGAAGGTCAGGGCAATGACTTTTCCGAGGTCAGAGGTCTCTAAAAGTGACCTGTCCTCTTCGGAGGATTTCTTTCTGGTCTCGGTAAAGGTGCCGCCCCTGTCTCTGCGGATTCCCGAAGTGGAACCGATGAGTACGATGTGGCTGCCACCGATGATCACAATATTCATGCGCCGCTCTCCTTCTTCCTAGTATCTTCCGAGAATCGTATCCTTTACGTCCCATCTCTGAGGAGGGTAAGGGGTCTGGTCACCGTATCCTACATCCACATAGGTCACCAGGCGGATATAATCCGGCAGATTAAATTTCTTCCGCAGTCTGTCACAAAATTCTTCTCCGGGGAAAGTCAGCCAGACACCTTCCAGTCCTACGGCGTGGGCTGCCAGAACGATATTCTGTCCGGCAGCTCCGGCATCCAGCAGCTGGTTTCTCACCGGGGTAAAGGAGTTGGCTCTGTAGCATCTCATATCCTGTAAGATCACCAGATGCACCGGACCTCCCGGCACGTCACTGCCGCGGAACAGTCCCGGCTCGTTTTTCTCCCGTACCACCACATAGCGGATGGACTGTACATTACAGCCGTGAGCAGCCCAAAGCCCCGCTTCCAGGATCTTATCGATCAGTTCATCCGGTACTTCCTTGTCCTTGAATTCCCGGACGCTTCTGCGCTCCTTTACGATAGTAAAGAAGTCTTTCTCCATCTGTTCCGTAACCGGTGTCGGCTTATAGGGAGTTAAATCCACGTCTTCCCCCTTTACCAGTTTCTCCGCCGCATCGATCAGGAAAGAGGCATACCGATATTCCGGCAGATCTTTTCCCAATCCTCTTTTCTCCCACAGTTCCAGCAGATGCTTCGTATAATCTGCCTGATTGGGTTTTAATTTCTGGTGACGATATGCGGTAGCATACACCTGAATCTCCAGGGTATGATGGGAACGTTCTCTCACTCTGGCCCGGAATTCAGTTTCGTCCATATTTAAAAGCTGCTCGTCTGTCAGACGCATATTGTGATTCCAGATCTCAAGTACTTCTTCTCTGGGTAAATAGTCCATACTGGTGTCACGAAACATACTGCTGCCTCCTTATTCTCAGTGTTCTCCGCCTATAAGTTGCCCCAATAGTTGTTGGGAATATCCTGTCCACCGCTATTGATGTCTTTTGCGATTTCTGCTGCAATTTTTAAAAGCAGAGGATCATTACGCCCCCTCTTCTGCTCCAGAGGAATCTCGTAGATCTTCTGGATCGTACTGGGTCTTGGGCTTAACAGCACGACTCTGTCTGCCAGAAATACCGCTTCGTTGATATCATGGGTGACGAACAATACCGTCTTGTTCTCTGCCTGTCTGATATTGATCAGTTCCTCCTGCAGAGTGCATTTGGTCAGATGATCCACGGCACTGAAGGGCTCATCCATGAGGATGACCTTGGGATTCATGGCAAGGGTTCTGGCGATGCCGGCTCTCTGCCGCATACCGCCGGACAGCTGTGCCGGATATTTGTTCTCAAAACCGTTCAGGCTGACCATGGAGATATAACGCTTTAACCGTTCTTCTCTCTCTTCCCTGGGTACTCCGGCGATCTCCAGTCCGAATGCCACATTTTTCCGTACGGTTCTCCAGGGAAACAGGGAGGCATCCTGGAATACCACGCCAATATCTCTGCTGGTACCGTGTACCGGCTGTCCATCCAGCAATACTTCGCCGCTTGTAGCATCCAGCAGGCCCGCCACGATCTCTAACAGGGTACTCTTACCGCATCCGCTGGGACCTACGATGCAGACGAATTCACCTTCTGCCACATCAAAATTGATGTCATGCAGTGCCTGTACTTCGTTTCCATCCTGATCGATATAGGTTTTGTTGATATTTTTAATGGATATTGCGGGCATTTCCATTACCTCCGTTTCCTGTGTCTCTTATTTTCAGAGCATTCTCAATTATTTTGCTTCCGGGTCGGTCATTCCCAGGGTATCTGCAGCTACCTGCGCGAATTCGTTGGTGTAGGTTCCTTCGTAGCTGACATTTTCATCTACCCAACCGTACTCCTTCAGATATTCAAAGGTGGTAGCCAGACGATCTTCGGGGATTTCCGGATAATCCAGCCATACATCGATTTCCGACTCGATGGCCTTTCTCATAACCTCTTCGGAAGTATTCATCTCTTTTGCTGCCCATGCAACAAATTCGTCGAAATAGTCATTCTTAACTTCTTCATGTACCTGATAATAAGCGGTCAGGAAGCGCTGCAGCTTCTCCGGCTCATTTTCAATAAAGCTGTTGCTTGCGATGATCGTTCCGGTATAGTAGTCGGGGATGTAGTCCCAGGCTCTTCCCAGGATATGTCCGGTGCCGTCTGCCTCAGCCAGTGCCGCATACGGGTTGTGAATGATCGTAGCGTCCACTTCGCCGGAAGTCAGGGATGCATAAGCGGTCTGATATACGCCGTTGGCGATCAGATCCACGTTATCCGTGCTGACACCGTTCTTCTCCAACATCTTCAATACGGAAAGTCTCATTCCGCCGGAAGCTCCTGCGGTACCGACTTTTTTGCCTTCCAGATCGGAGAAGTCCTGTATATCATTGTTTGCCACCAGCCAGTAGCATCCGGAATATCTCCACATATTTCCTACCAGCTTGGCAGGCACACCGTTGTAGATACCGGGGATATAAGAACTGGGATCTCCGTCTGCCACATCGATCTCTCCTCTGGTGATCAGGGACATTACTGTGGAGTTGGTATCAGCGCTGGCCTCTACATTTTCGAACTCAATACCAAGCTCTTTATACAGACCCTTTTCAATGGCAAAACGGTTCACCGCACCGGTCATTCCGGTAGCGAAGCAGGAACGGATCACGATGGTGTCTCCGGATTCCTCTCCTGCGGTAGTTGCACTTGCTGTCTGGCTTCCCTCATTCTGTGCGGCTCCGGTTGCTGCATTGTTGCCGGTTGCTGCACTGCTGCCGCAGCCTGCCAGTACTCCGATTGCCAGTGCCACAGTCAGTAATACGCTGAATACTTTCTTTTTCATAACATTTTCCTCCTCGTCTATTGAAAAAATTTATTTGCTTATACATGTCTCCATCGATAGCTGATAGCATATTCGATGGCATCGATCAGTTTCACTGCGCCTACAGATAATAAGGTGATCAGGATGATCAGGAAGAACATCCTCGGGGTGTTCAACAGGTTCTGGGATTCTGTCAGCAGATAGCCGAGTCCCGCTCTCGCCGACTGCATTTCCGAGAACAATACACCGGTCAGTGCCGTTGCCGCTGCCAGTTTCAATCCGTTGAAGATCGACGGCAGTGCCGCCGGAATGATGACCAGAAATACGGTCTGGAAACGGTTGGCCCGAAAGACCCTTGCCACCTTCAGGTATTCCTTTTTACACTCCTTGGCTCCGGTCACTGTGTTATACAGAATTGTAAATACCGAGAACAAAAATACCAGAAACGCCTTGGACTGAAAGCCGATGCCAAACCACAGGATCAACAGCGGCAGGATTGCTACTTTCGGAACTGCCATGATTGCCGAACAGAATACATTCATGTACTTCTCCGATACCGGAAACAATGTCCACAACAGACCTACCGCAATACCGACTACCACTGCGGACAGGTAACCTGCCAGTGCCTCCTGGATCGTCAGCAATAAGTGAGGCCATAAGGTTCCGTCTGTAATGATCTTAATGCCCTCTTCCACGATGGAAGTCGGGGACGCCACGAAGATCGTAAGCACCCTGCCGGAATCTACTGCCCATTGCATCCACAGAAGCAGTGCCGCCACGGTGAGCAGCTGTGCCAGATTCACCCAGGTAAAACGTTTCTTATTCTTAGTTTTCTTCTTTTTTTCCATAAGTGTATTCTCCTCGCTTCACCTTATCGCTTTCAAAGTACTCTCTCTTACAACAGGTACCTTCCAGGATGACATTCTGTGTGATCCTGTGGGAGAGACATTTGGAAAAATTCTCAATGGTAGTAGTGTCGATCACGTCACAGTAAAACGGTGCGATCTCTCGGAACCAGGGATATTTGTCAAAATAAGTTCTCCACACTTCCGCATAGGGACAGTGATCTTCTCCCCATTCCGGGATCCATCCGGTGAAGGGAAGGTCGATAACACTCATAAAGTCTTCTACGGAATCTGCCTTCAGGCCTTGCGCCAGTGCCTTTTCCCGCAGCTGATCCGACCGGTCCACTGCCAGTTCGAATACGGTCTGTCTCACGATATCTTTGGTCTTCTCCAGTCCGAACTGGTCATATAATACTTTACTGAAATGGAAGAACTGCATGGCGAACTGTCTTGCGGCCTTTCTCACTTCACTTACCAACAGTTCTCTGGGAACCGTTCCTTCTATTTTATAATCTGCTTTACTCAATGTCCGCTTCCTCCACCTTATTAAAGCTGTCCATAAAGGCTATGTATTCCTGCTTATCTGCGAATCTCGGATGATATTCCTGTTTGGTCCGCTTCGTCACTTCCGCGCCGTCCTTCAACATTCGGTAAGCACTCAGGGCAAATATTTTTGCGGTCAACACATAAGCTTCTTCCTCATCCACAATATCGAAATCCACCTGATGTAAACCACCGACGGCACCACCGGTATTGAAAGTGATCACAGGAAGCAGATGCTGTACATCTCCCACATCTGTGGATCCTCCGCTGTGTTCCTCCGGTCTGACCTCGTATACCGTTTTTTCTCCTGCCAGTGCTTTCACCGCATCGGCCATCTCTTCCGGTGCCGGCTGCCAAAGGGAAGGAAGATAGCCCGGCATAGTCTCGATACGATACCCTGCTCCCATGGCAAGTGCTCCTGCCTTAAAGGAACGATCTGTCTTGACGGATGCATCTGCGAAAGCCTCCAGGGTCTTGCCTCTTACCAGTGTCTCCAGCACCGCTTCGTCGGGAACTACATTGACCAGATCTCCGCCCTTGGTCAGGATGGGATGAACCCTCACGCAATCCTCATCCCGGAAGGTCTCACGGTTCAGTGCCAGTGCCTGTAACCCCAGGCTTGCTGCCGATAAGGCGTTGACACCTTTTTCCGGACATCCCGCCGCATGGGCTGCTTTTCCTTTGATACGGATCACCTTGGATACAAAACCATTGCCGCTGTTGCTTCCCAGCCGGATTCCCTCTAAGGAAATATGATGCGCCAGTGCCACATCCACATCATCGAAAGCACCGATGCGGATCAGTTCACATTTTCCACCACCGTAAGCGATCCTGCCATCAGCGATCAGCTGATTCTTGAATTCGATCTCACCGTACTCTTCCGCCGGTGTGGCGAAGAAGATCACCTGTCCATCCAGCTTCTGTGCCACCTCTGCATCCGTAAGTGCCAGCGCCGCTCCGATGACTCCTGCCAGCTGTGCGTGATGTCCACAGCAGTGAGCTGCCTGTGTCTCCTGATTTGCATGTGCATGCTGCGGAATCCTCAGGGCATCCAGTTCTCCGATCAATGCCAGGGATGCATTTCCGGCCTTTTCTTTATTTAAATAGGCTTTTGCTCCGGTGATGGCCAGATCTGTCTGTACCGGCAGCTGTAAGCTCTTCATAAAATCCACGAACTTTTTCGAAGTGCGGAATTCCTTGTAGCCCAGCTCTGCATGATCGTAAATATCTCTTGCGAACTCTACGATGGTCTCCCGGTTGTCATCTATGATCTTAAGGATTCTCTGTTCTGTCGTATCAAAGGTTGCTGCCACGGTGTCATCCTCCTCGTCTTTTATATCCTAGTAAGTCTATATGTTTTCTATGTTTTAGATGATATTACCTTATATTTCCTAGTTTGTCAATAGGGTTAGTATGCATTTATACAAAAAGTTAGGTAACAGTTCAGATATGTTCATGGCTGAACTGTTACCTATATTTACTTACTTATTTACTCTCTATTCTTCAATACTTCCGCAGGCACCAGCTTGTTCAGTCTGCCCACCAGCAGGAAGTTGATCACCAGATAGCAGATCAGGATGCCTCCGTAGATCATGCCGTACAACTGCGGCGGGAACTGCAAATCCATTCCGATGGCTACATTGGAAATAAAATACGGGAAGATCAGATCCATGGACCATTTTGCCAACGGTACTCCCAACAATGCTCCCAACATTATAATATAGAAGTTCCCGTCCAGATACAGTCTGCGGATCTCTCCCTTTCGGTAGCCGAATACTTTCATCAGGGAAATGGAGAATGCAGAACGGTCGATCATGACCTTCATCATCAGATACATGACGATCATGAAGATCAGTGCGGAGATGGCCGCCAGCATGCTGACCATAGGTCCCATCATATCCGTAAATATCTGAGAGCTTTCCTCCACGTTTTCTCTGGATACCGTAGAATACAGTCTGCCGTTGTCGATGTCCAGTGCATGATCGGCGAATACTACATTATAATAGTCGTCTTCCTGATCGAACAGTTCCTGCATGGCATCCCGGTCTAAAAATACATAAACACCGGAGGCAAAATGAACGATATCTTTGACAGTAAACGCATAATCTCTCTCGTTCACTTCATCGGAAAGCACCAGTTTGTCACCGACCTTCACGCCAAATTTCTGTGCTGCGGCGCTGGAGATCACGATCTCATTTTTCTTATTGCTGGTCTCCACCGGAAAATATGGATTATCCTTATCGATTCCCAGTACCGTCACATCCAGATTATAACCGTAAGCCTCTTTTTTCAGACTCTCCACATAAGCCGGAGTACCATCCTCCGGCACATCCTCCGTGGGATATTTGTAAGTATACATATAAGCATAGGTCGTCTCATCCAGGCAGGCGTCTCCAAAGTTCTTACACAGAACATAGCAGTCTGCAGAGATCAAAAGTACCAGCAGGCAGATAAACATACCGATCACCACCGCCACGGCAGAACGCATCTCCCGAAGGAGCTGACGGACCTGGAATCTGTGAAGGAACTTCATATTTCCCAGATTTACATCTTGTATCTTCCCGGCCCTGCCTGCGGTCTGTTCATTTCGAAGCAGAGACAGTGCCGTGCGCTTCAACTTCTTGCTGATCACCAGACAGTTTACCAATGCGGCCGTCACCGGCGGCATGACCAGACTGTAGACCAGCAGATAGGCCGGAGTCACGATTTCCATGGGTGGCAGGGAAAAATACACGATACTGTCCTGCATCTGCCAGCCGGTACCATACTTCGAAAAGCCCAGGACACAGCCGACCGCACCTCCTAAGAAGGAGATCATCATGGGATTGAGCAGATAATGGAACAAAAGCTGCCCTCGCGTCACACCCAAAGCGTACAGCGCACCGATGACGCTGCTCTCTTTTTCAATATTATGTACCACAAATACGGAGATCACGTAAGTGAACATGACCATCAGGATAATACCGGATACCATACCGGCATATTTATTGATGATCACATCCCCGCTGGCGGCATCGATTCTGGGATTATCCCCTGCCACCAGAAACTGTGTCAGATTGTCGATATCGAAAGTAAAATACTCATCGATCATATCATTGGCTTCATCCTGCAGTTCCTGCACACCGTCCCGCAGTTCCCTGCTGCCATCCGCAATCTCATCCACGGCATCCGTATAATCGATGATTCCTTCCCGGAAATCCTCCAGATCCGCCAAAGTATCCTTCGCGTCCTTCAAGGAATCCCGCAGCCTGGCATCCACACTGCTGCCCTCTGCCATCAGCTGGTCCAGCTCTTCCTTATAATTGTCGGCAGTCAGTTCTACCTGAATATCACTTTCTTCCAGCTGTGCCTCCACCATATCCATCAGTGCATCCACCACGGCATCTGTGCCGTCTACCAGAGGCTCACTGGCGGTATAAAGCACGCTCAGACCCTGGAACAGCTCCTGGGATCCTCCGGCTGCTTCTCCGACACCGGCGGTATAGGCTTTCACCCCATCCCGAAACTGTGCCACGGTGTCCAGCTGACTTTTCACTGCAGACAGCTGCACCGCTGCCTGGGATGCCCCCATCTGTGTAAAGACAGTTGCCAGCTGATCCAGCTGCTCTCCGTAACCGCCAGCCGTCAGTCCCGGAAAGCTGATCCCGTATGCCGCATAAGGTTCCAACTCTGCCTGGAGCTGTTCATTCACCATGCCCAGAATGGCATTAAAAATAGCATCAGCTCCCTGATTCAACGCAGCACTGTTTTCCGTGATCTGACTCATACCGCCCACCAGTGCTCCGCCGCCGGCAGAAGCTGCATTAACTCCGTCCGTGTAGGATTTCACACCATCCCGGAACTCCTGCAGATCTTCCAGAGACTTTTTCGCGTCCTGCAGGTTCTGCCGCAGGGATGCGGTGTAGGCATGAGGATTAGCGATCATGGCATTCAGCTGTTGTTCATAATTGCCTGAAGTCAGTGTCACTTCCACTCCGGCATCCTTCAGGCTGTCATTCACCTGTTCCAGCATGGCATCAAACAACTCATCCGCCGCATCCGTCAGTTCTGTATTATGATCCGCCAGTTCATCCACACCGTCCACCAGCTCATCCATGCCATCCAGAAGTTCCTGGATACCATCCTGAATATCGTTCTTCGTCTCTTCCGCATCTGCCAGCATTTCCAGAAAATAAGTATCCGTCACCTTACTGCGGTCCAGTTCGAAGGATTGTAACAGTTCCTTCAGTTCCTGATCCGTCATGGTATCATTCAACAGATAGGTGTAAGTGTAATCCTCCGTCCGGAAATTCTGTCCGCCTGCTTTCAGAGCTTCATAATCCTCTGCCGTGACAAATCCGAAGCCAAACAGATTGCTGTCTACAGTGGTATCTGACGTTTTCTCAAAAGCAGCATCGTAATCCGGCGTGCTGCCGATTCCGGCAACGGTGAACTCTTTTCCCCCAACGATAAAGATATCTCCTAATTGCAGCTCATGTTTCTCCGCATAATGCTGTTCCAACAGGATCTCTCCCTGTGCCGGAATTTCCTCCCCTTCTGCTGGAACGAACAGATCTACCGATTCTCTTGCCTGATAGACACGAAACGTTGACTGTCCCAGATGAAAATCCAGGGAAAAATCCATCTGCAGTGTCACACCTTTTTCCGTGATCTGTGCAGTCTCTTTTTCGGTCAGCGGAACAAAAACGCCAAACTGTCCGTCCTCTCTGTGATGGACACGTCCGCTCTCCTTCGTCCCCTGCATAATAGTCTCGGCAGCTCCCACAATAGCCACCACCATATACATGACCAGTGCCACCAGGAAAAACAGTGCCAGATACCGAAGCAGGTTTTCCCGGATATCCCGAAGTACTCGTTTGCTTAATATCCTCTGCATCCTACAAATCCTCCAGTTCTGCCGCAGGAACACGTTTCTCGTTCCGGTAGTTCTTGCTGATCTGTCCGTCCTTGATCATAATGACCTGATGTACCATGTTTTTAATGGAATTATTATGCGTAACAATAAGCATCGTAGTGCCATACTGTCTGTTGATATCCTCCAGCAGTATCAGGATGTCCCGGGAAGTCCTGGAATCCAGCGCACCCGTAGGCTCATCGCATAACAGAAGGCTCGGATTCTTGATCAAGGCTCTGGCGATGGCACAGCGTTGCTGTTGTCCGCCGGAAAGTTGTGCCGGGAACTTGTTCTGATGTTCCGTCAGTCCCAGTACCTGCAGCAGTTCCTCCATATTCAAAGGATTCTTCGTCAGATACTGGCAGACCTGGATATTTTCCTTCACCGTAAGATTCGGCACCAGATTATAAAACTGGAAAATAAAACCCAGCTTCTCCCGACGGTAATTGGAAAGTGCTTTACTGTTAAGCCCCGCCACCTCCTGTCCATCCACTACGATGGAACCGGAATCCACGGTATCCAGTCCTCCGATGCAGTTGAGCAGCGTTGATTTTCCGGAACCGCTGGTGCCCTGGATGACACACATTTCACCTTGTTCCACTCCTGCGTTGATTCCCTTTAATACCTGTACATAACCGCCGCCTTCTCCATAGCTCTTCTTCAGATCCTTCACTTCCAGATACATATCCTGCCTCCTCATCACTAATGATAATGATTTTCATTAACATAACACTGTTATGTTAATGCTCTGAAACAGCACCCCTGCAAAGTCCAAACTTCCTTGGGGTGCATTGTATTTTAGCTTTCTGTCATTATGCCCATCCATCCGCGCACCAGATACATCGTCAAGGCATCCACATGCTTCAATGCCACTCTCTCTTCTGTCTCATGCAGAAACAGGTGTACAAAAGTATCTACCATAATGTGGGCCATCCAGTGTGTCATGTAATCATCGACCCGCGGTCTTCCGGTGGCATTCGTCACCATATCGCATAATCTGCGGTACTGTTGCTCCGAGATATCCACGACCTCATCCAGACAATTTTCAAATCGGGACCCCTGAGATTTCGTCAGAAGCAGCAGAAAGGCCTCCCGGTTCGCATACATCTGCCGGATGATCTGTCTGGATGCTTCCAGATCCCCGTCATCCGCAATATCCAGCTGTGCCACCTGATCCTCGTTGTGCATCTCTGTGGCATAATGTTCTTCCATTATTGCATACAGCTGCCGCAACGGCTCTTCCACCAGTGCTGCCAGCAGATCTTCCTTATCCTTGAAGAAAAAATACAGCGCCCCTGTGGTCACTCCGGCCTCTTTACAGATATTCCGCAGGGAAGCTTTCATATATCCTTTTTCCAGGAACTCCCTTTTGGCACATTCCAGAAGGTGCTGCCTGGTTTCTTTATTCTCATTTTGCGTTTCCTGTTTTAAGGGCATTGCGATCTCCTTCGGGAATAATACTCCTCTCATAGAAAGCATCCCCTGCCTGCAAGCAGTCAGGTATGTTTTCTATGGAAGAGTTTATTCTATCATATGTTCACTCGTTCACATAACATTGTTATGTCTGCATTATAAATAAAAACAGGATTGTTGTCAACCCTGTTTTTATTTTCGTCATTTCGTTTTATTTTGTTTTCAGCTGTTCGATCTTTTCCTGTAAATCTGCAATGGCTCTCTGGCTGTTCTTAATGGTCTCGCACTGCTTCTCAAAAGGAGGCTCCGGCATATCGCTGTACTGTTCAAAATAGATCTTGCCGATCTCCAGATAGTTCTTCTTCATGACTTCCTCGCAGGTAGAGATCTGGCTCTTCAGATTAGCAATGGCTGCCAGTTCTTTTGCTTTGTCTGCCGCTACTTTTCCCTTTTCGGTGATGGTATCACCGATCTTCTCTATAATATCCATCGTATGATCTCCTTTCTCTTCCTACCGCACGCACTTTGGATCTGTCTGTCCTTCCCGTCCGGGCTGTTTCGGTTTCCATATTCCGTGTGTATTATTGTACCTTCTTCCGGATACCGCGTCAAGTATAAGCGCTACTTGCGCATTTCAAAGAATCTGTGCTATAATCGCCTTGTAATACTATTGGAGGTGACATCATGCAGCCGCTATATACCACTCTGAAAGTTAATAATGAGATTGAATTGTGCGAAGTATCCGATCCCGATTGCAAGCAGCTCATCGAGAGAGCATTGCTGAAAAACCGGATTTCTTATTATATCCGCTGGCCGAAGGCTTCCTTCTTCAGCCGCAAAAAAGATGCCTGCATCATCTGCATCAACGACAATGTCAAGGATGCTGCGGAAGAGATCGTCCGCGGGATCTGTGACGAATCCGGATACAATGTGCGCTTTATTTTAAAACGTTCCTCTAATAACTATTTATAGACCCTTAAAGCACATAATTTTATGTTTTTTTCGTTTATTGATTGATTTTTTCTCACTAACGGATCATAATGATGATATCATCTAATACAAAGGAGGGGCTTTCTAATGGAAAAGCGTGTTAACAAGCATGTATTTGCCTGGGTTTTCTGCTTTTTACTTGGTGAGTTGGGTGTTGATAGATTCGTCAGAGGTCAGGTTGGTCTCGGAATTTTGAAGCTTCTCACTGCCGGTGGCTGCGGAGTATGGAGCCTGGTCGACTGGATCATTGCTCTTACCAAGGCATACGGTGCTGCTTATGCCGGTTCCGAAGAAGTTGTATTCGTAGACGGTAAATATACAGCATAATCACAGGATAAAAAAAGCTTTTGCCGGAGACGACAAAAGCTTTTTTCTTTTTATAGGTTGCTGATCATGAATAAAAACATAAAACAAACTATATTTCTTATTTCTATTATTGCACTACTCCTGCTTTTCCTGTGGTTCTCAGGATATCAATGCCCTTTACTATTCTTTTTTGGCATTCCATGCCCTTTCTGTGGAATGACCAGAGCATTTTTATGCCTATTAAGCGGTGATCTTACAACAGCCTTTTATTATCATCCTCTCTGGCCTGTAGTATTGGGAATTTTTATTATTTTTCCTCTTTGGAAATTCCGGCTTCTTCACTTATCGGACAAATGGATCGATCATGGGGCTTTTGCGATTGGAATTCTGTTCTTGCTCTGCTTTATCATAAGGCATGTAACACATTCTCCCATTGTACAGATTGATTTTACAAAAGGTATTTTTCATTTCTTTTCATATATGAATATATGAAAAAGGAGCTGTAATACAGCCCCTTTTTTCAATGCTCTTATGCAATCGCTTTATCCGTTTTCTCAATCAAAATCGAATTTGGTGTAACGCTCATACATAGCGCCATAACGGAATCTTGCCATTTCATTTTTCTTGAGGACATCTTCCTCGGATCCCCTGTACTGACAACGCAGGCAGTAGTATTCCTTCTTATCCTTATCGTAGAACATATCCATATCGATATCTCTCATGAAGCAAGAGGGACATCTGTAGTTTAATTTGCCTTTTCCAGCTTGAGCCATGTTGCAACGACCTCCTTATCCTTGATTTTGGAATTGTAACCCAGTGTAAACATCGGGGAGAATGCATATCCTTCCTTCACATATCCGACAGCGCCTTCTGCATTGGTGCTCATGGATACTGCGGTCTCGATCTGAGGAATGACAGCTCTTACTTCGTCAGCCTCTGCCTTCTCCATCTCACGGCACTTGTACTCGTAATCCAGAGTCTCTACCTCGTCACCCTTTTTGGTGCTCAGGGTGATACCCAGCATGTCCTCAGAGTACTCAGTGGTACCATAGCATGCTACGATGTACTCGTTCAGTTCTACTTCTGCGTTCGGATCGCTCATCTCCAGGATCTTACGCTCGATCTTGATTGCTGAGCTGCCTTCCTCGAAGGAAACGATGGTCTGTAATTTTACGGTCAGATCATAGAACTCGATATCTACGGGATCCAATGTCAGGATTCTGGTGCTGCCTTCCTGAGAGAAATGAGCCTTGGTACGGCACAGGCACAAATCCACTTCTTCACCGTTGTGTTTTAACTTGGCACTTCTAACGGTACCTTCTCCTGCATAATGTGTGAAGTAACCTGCACGGTACTTCTCCTGGATCAGGAAAGGATAGGAAGCATCGGTCACATGCTTGGTGCCGATACCTACCGGCCACTCCAGCTTTGCAGCGTAAGGGCGCAGGTCTACGATAGCACCGCCCTGATCCATATTTACGCAGGCACGCATGAAGGGATCACAGTACCAGAACAACTGCTTGTCGGAACCGTACAAAATATCTCTCCACAGAGCACACTCAGGCTCGGTGTAGGTCTTCTTCTGACGATAGTAATTAGCGAACTCCGCCATGGTCATATCGGTAAGCTTGCCTTCCTTCTTCAGGTCGCCGTAATACTTCATACCGTCTTCATAACTCTTCTTCAACAGTTCGTAAGGCTGCTCCCAACGGCCCATTTTGTTCAGCCAGCCGGGTCCTACGAACATCATGTTGTATGCGTATCCGTTGTTGTACTTCTCCAGGGAACGATACTGATCGATCAGGTTGTACAGATAAGGATACTCCCAGGTCTTGGTGTCATAGATCATACCACGCAATACGTTCTGAGGATGGGTTCCGAAGTTGGAGCCATTGCCGTCATAGCATGCCAGCAGGTCTCTGGACAGGTGAGGGATTGCTACTACACCGCTGTCCTCAGCTTCGTTGGCTGCAGGTGCATGGGTATTCTGCTTGGAAGGGATCCAAGGTGCCCAGGGGCCGCCATCCATGAAGGTATACCAGGAGTTGTTGCAGGTATGATATGCCTTGGGGCCTTCCTCCCAACAGGTTGCTACCGCACATTTTACGGTAGGATAGGTTGCTTTGATATAATTGGTCAGATCTGCATCCATGTAGTAAGATCCGGTGGATTCGGGATAGAATCCGAACTTCTCATGGAACTTGCCGAACACATCATCCACGATAGACTTTTTGTCTTCCATGGAGAACATCCAGATACAGAAATCCTTGGTCTTGTACTTCTCACGGAACTCTGTGCAGGGCAGACCTAACAGAGACAGTGCGATCTCATCACCGTACTTCTCGTGATCTGCCTTAGCCAGTGCTACCGCTTCGTCATTGAACAGGGAAGCATAGGTCATCTGAATGGTAGTCTTCAAACCATTCTTATGCGCAGTTTCCTGCTGAAACTTGAAAATATCCAGAGATTCTGTCAGCAGTGCTTTTCTGCCCAGATCCTCTTCTTTGCCGTGTCCGGTTACTTTTTCCGCATACTCGGGAACCATCTCCGGACGGTGAATGATATTCACGATAAACTTATCCATCTTTTCCTCCATCTCGCCATTTGGCATCTTATATCGTGAGCATAGCTCACTCAATGCATTTCGCAAAATCACACTTGCAAGCAAGTGATTTTGCTTCATTATATCATGATTCGCACCTACGGTGCTTACCGTTGCTTCGCAACGATCATGATCAAATTCGCCGTTCGCCAATTATGCAAGCATATTGGCTCACTTGCACTCATTATATCATCCTCCCCGCATTGCGGGAACGAATATCACATTACTTCTGAAAGTCTCTGATCACTTTCAACGCGGGCAGTGCATTTCCATCATAATCGAACAGTGCCTGATTGGCCCACTCGTTTCCGCCCGGACCGGGATCCTGAATATAGTTCAGGGATTCCTCGTTGGCCCAGCCACAACCGGGCATTGGGATCCATGCCGGCTCCCAGTAGTAGAAACCTTTTCCTCTGCCATCCGGAACCTGCGCAATGCGTTCCATGACCTTCTGCATAAATGCAGCCTGTCCTTCCGGTGTCATAGGATACTCCACCGCCTCTGCAAGGTGGGGCTTGGTCGCTATGCCCTTGCGCTGTTCCGGTGACAGCTTTTCCCTGTCTGCATAGTCCTCCATGGTGAAGCCCATGGATACCTCTGCCACAATGACATCCTTCTGATATCTCTGAGAGAGATCGTTCATATTATTGGTCAGGTCATCAATGGTTCCGTGCCAGAAGGGATAATAGGACAGTCCGATGACATCGAAGTCCTCTCCTCTCTGTACATAGGCATCAAACCATTCTCTGCAGCGGGCATTGTTGCCGCCGCAGTCCAGATGAAGCATCACTCTGCTGTCCGGTGATACTTCTCTCACCGCACGGATGCCAGCACTGATGAATCTTGCAATATTGTCAACGTTGTCCCATTTTCCGTGGGGCCACATCAGACCATTGGTGATCTCATTCCCCACCTGTACCATCTCCGGAAGCAGATCGAGACGCTTTAATTTCAAAAGCACATCCTTTGTGTAGTCATACACATGCTTCTCCAGTGCATCCGCATCTGCGTATGCCCACTCCTTGGGTGGGAACTGTTTGCCGGGATCTGCCCAGAAATCACTGTAATGCAGATCCAGCAGATAGCTGTAACCCAGCTTTTTGCCTGCGGAAGCCAGTGCCACCAGTTTTGTAAAGTCACTGGTACCGGCTCCGTAAGGCTTGCCGTCCTCACTGTAAGGATCATTCCAGAGACGGATGCGCAGAGAGTTGGCACCGTATTTTTTCAGGATCTCCAGTGCGTCCCCCTCTTTGCCTTCGTCATAAAACCTTGCACCGAGAGCTGTCTCCTCCGGCAGACTCGATACATCCATACCTTTGATAAATTTATCCATAAATTTAACTCTTTGTCTCCATGTCATACGTTTATCCTAAAGAATCCATTCCATGGATTCTCCCAGGTTAAACCGCCGAAGCAGTTTAACCCTTCACGGCACCACCGGTAATACCTTCCACATAGAACTTCTGCATGATGACAAACAATACAGAGATGGGAATGGATACCAGTACACCACCTGCACAGAACTGACCAAAGTAAGTATTGATCAGGCTCTTATCCAGCATATTGTACAGACCGATAGCAACAGTCCACTGGGAAGAAATACCGGAATTCAACATCAGCTTAGCATATACGAAATCCATCCAGGGGGACAGGAAGGAGCTGATAACTGTATATACAATGATGGGACGGCTCATGGGGATAACAACCTTCCAGAAGATCGTAGCCTCACTGGCTCCATCCAGATAAGCGGCCTCGCGCAGGGAATTCGGGATCGTATCGAAGAAGCCCTTTGCAATCAGGTAACCCAGACCGGAACCGGCAGAATATACCAGGATCAGTCCGAGGTGCGTATTGGTCAGGTTCAGAGTCTTCAGAATGAAATATACTGCGATCATGGACAATACACCGGGAAACAGATTCACAATAACTGCGGCGTTCATCAGCGGCTTACGTGCCGGGAAACGCATGCAGGAGGTCGCATAGGCCACCATCAGTACAAAAGCAGTGGAGATCACACATACCACACATGCAATGATGAAAGTGTTCTTGAACCAGTTCGGGAACTGTGCCACACTGTCTGCGGAAAACAACAGGTTCTTATAATTGACCAGGCTCCATTCCTTCGGGAAAAAGGTGCTGGTATTCATGCCGGTGTATGCACTGAAGGAGGTGACCACCAGCCATACGATGGGCACCAGCCAGACAAATGCCAAAAACGCCAGTAACAGGTTATGTAATAAAGTCTTAATAAATCTCTTCATTAACGGAACGCCTCCTCTCTGTCACCCTTCAGGAATCTGCTGAAGGCAATGAGGGTAAATACCGCACAAAGGATAAACACGATAATACCGATGGCGGATGCCATCTTGTAATTGTAATAACTCTGTGTCAGATTGAACAGCCAGGTGATCAGCAGGTCCACTTCCTTCGCCTGGGAGTTCGCCATGGCCTGATTGGTGGTGGTATATACACCCTGGGTCAACAGATAGATTACGTTAAAGTTATTAATATTCTTGACAAAATCCGTTACCAGAGAAGGTCCGGTGACGAACAGCATATACGGCATGGTGATATGAATAAAGCTCTGCAGAGGAGTAGCTCCGTCAATCTTCGCACTCTCCAGCTGGTCAGAAGGAATATTCATTAACACGCCGGTAGCGATCAGCATCTGGTAAGGAACACCGATCCAGATATTGATCAGGATGATCATTACATGTGCCCATCCGGGAGCGGACAAAAACGGAATATAACTGGTGCTGATCGCGCCGATATCTCTCAGCCACTGGGTAATTCCTGCATTGGCACAGATTGTGTTCATGATACCGTTGTTAGCGAAGAAGTTACGTACCAGAAGCAAGGAAACGAACTGGGGAACTGCGATCGTTACAATGAACAGCGTTCTCCACAGCTTCGGCAGCTTCGTTCTCTTATTATTGATCAGCAAGGACAACAGGATACCGCCAAGGTAAGTGGTAAAGGTTGCGAACAGTGCCCATACCAGTGTCCAGATCAAAATCTTACGGAAAGCATAACCGAAGGTAATGGTCATTCCACCGTTGGCGAACAGATTCTTGAAATTGGTAAATCCCACCCAGGTAAACAAAGCGGAAGGAGGCATATGTCCCTGATCATAGTTTGTAAATGCGACAGCGATCAGGATCAACAGAGGAACGATCGTGAAAATAACGACCCCCATGACGGGAAGTGCCAGCAGTGTGATATAGAATTTGTCATTCTTGAACTGCTGCAGATCCTCTACAAACGTATTGATATGTTCTCCTGCCTGTGCTTTTTTCTGAAGCCGGTAAACAGTCACTTCATTCTTAAGCCAGATCACCAGAAATGTAAACCAGATAACAAATGAAACTACGGAGAACAACAAGATCATAAACGAGTTGTCATAATCGTTGAATTCATTCTGCATGGTTACAATGTTGAAAACCGTCTCCTGCTGAACCGTTCCCAAAGTTCCAAAATCACGTACATACTCTGTGGCAAAGCCAAAGGTAAATACAATGACTGCCACTTCGAGCAGAGTCATTAAAATACCTTTGATAATTTGTTTTCTGCGGATATATCCTGCTCCCATCCAGACCAGGGATAATTTTACGAACAGATCTCCTTTTACAACTGCCTCACCGAACTCCTTGAAGAATCCGCCGATTCCGCTCTTTTTCTTCTTCATTCTCTGCCCTCTCCTTTCTTAATATTAAAATAAATAATTTAGTAACTATTCGGAACACCTTCCCGCGTTCATCTGACTAGTTACCTAACCCGGCAGGCAGGAGTCGAACCCACTTACCGGAAACGTTTCCTGTAAAAAAGGCATCCCTCCACTACGTATTATTGTTCATAGCTTCAGGACGCCTTTCTATTCTCTGTATTCGTTCTGCACCAGAACGTTTTCATCATTCATTTGTCACAGAACCGGAACAGATCATCTTCCCAAACTTATTCAGCGGGTACGGAAACACCTTCTACCAGCTCATCCAGTGCTGCCTGGATACCAGCTTCATCATCAGCCTTCAGCTGACCCTGAGCTACTTTCTCACCGAAGGTAGCAGCGGGATCCCAGTACTTACCACCAACAATCTGAACTACACCATAAGCGGACTGCTCAGACAGAGCTGCAATAGCGGTATTGGAAGAAACTTCCTCGGAACCTGCTACGTTGATATTGGAAGGTCCGATCTCTCTCTCTGCGAAACGTACTGCCTGGTTGTCTTCGTTGGTGATCCAGTCAGCCAGCAGAGTTGCCCATCCTGCATTTGCAGAATACTTGTTAACACCTACCAGTTTGAAGCCTGCTACAGAGCCCTGCTGGATCTGCTTGTCGCCACAGGTATAGGTAGGAAGCTTGGTAGCTGCGTAGCCATCACCAAAAGCGGTCTGAGCTGCGGTTGCATCCCAGGTACCGGAAACTACTGCACACAGATCACCGGAAGCGATCTGGTTAGATACGTCACCATCAGCGATCGGAAGGAATGCGCTGTTGCCGGTGATGTTCAGCATAGCCTGTACCACCTGTACACCGGTAACGCCATCAGCGCTGGTGCCGTTCCAGTCCATAGCAGTGCTGCCGTCATCATTCAGTGCGGTAGTGAAGCCTGCACCATAGAAGAAGGAAGCGTTATACCAACCGGAAGCAAGAGTCATACCAACCTTCTTGCCAGCCTTATCAGCTGCTGCAAGTAAGGTATCCCAGCTCTGTGCATCTTCGGGAGTTACTAAAGTGGAATTGTAATATAAGAAATAACCGTTATCAGCACTCATAGGGAATGCATACAGTGTGCCGTCCTTGGTTGCTGCATCTACAGAACCGGGAGCATTTGCGCTCTTAACATCAGCTACGCTCTTGCCTGCATAAGCTTCCAGAGCTGCATCCATTTCATCAACGGACTGCAGGGCACCTGCATTTACCAGATCGATCAGCTGATCAGATGCGAAAGCATACACATCAGCAGCAGCCTCAATATCGGCTAAAACAGTATCCTTAGCTGTGGACTCGGATTCGGTACCAAGCTGGATATCGAAGTTTGCATAATCTGCATAATGCTCCTTGAAGGAATCGATCATGCCCTGTAACATGGTCTGATCTTCCTCAGCACCCCAGATTCTCAGGGTAACGTCCTGCTTCTCAGCGGGAGCGGTCTGCTGTGCAGCCTCGGTGGTGGTTGCTGCTGCAGAAGTTGCTGTGGTATCTGTTCCGGCATTTGCAGAAGCATCAGAGTTTCCACAAGCTACCAGAGAGAATGCCATAGTCAGTGACATTGCTAAAGCGACTAACTTTTTCATTTTGTTATCCTCCTGTTTTGTTTTGCAAGTTTGTGCGTATTGCGCAACCGCTTGTCTACAATAATAGTTTAGCAACATTTCCTTATGTTGTCAATTTATAATAATGACTGATATTGAGATCTAAAATTGTGCACTTTGTACAAGTGCGTTTTGAAACCATTGATTTTACTGGGTTTTCTGTATATCCAATTTCTTCAAAAATTCAATTTTTACCCTTGTATTTTGAAGTTTTTTTGGAAAACGTTTTTCTAAATTGTGTCTTGTCATTTCAAGATCAGCCCTTCGTGGACTCTTTCAGGATGATTTCATAGTCCAGAAGTGTCTTGTCCGGAACCGTTTTCCCGTGAATCATGTCCAGCAGCACCTGGCAGGATCTTCTGCCCAGCTCTGTGATATTGAATTTCAGCGAGGTTATGGTAATCGGATAATTTTCCAGAATACGACTGTAATGGCAGGATGCCACTTTCATCTGATCCGGGATCCGCACACCCATGTGAGAAAGCTTTCTTACCACCTCATCGCAGATGTAGTCATCCTGGCACAAAATACACTCCACACCGCTCTTTTTCAGCTCTTCCACGGCCTTTTCCACCATAGCTTTATTGCTTAAATCCGTGTACACCAGATCCTGGTTCAGCTTGCGCTTTCCCTTGCGGTAGGCTTCCTCATATCCCTGATACCTGCAGCGGTTTACCATCTGATCCATATTGCTTCCCAGGTAGGCAATATTCTGGATCCCTTTGGCGAACAGAACCGTCACCAGTTCCTTACAGGCTCCCACATTATCATGGTCTACCTGTACCACATCATCATCCGGGAATTTCCCCACAGCCACAAAGGGAATCTGCTTCTGTTTCAGGAATTTAACGTATTTGTCGTTCTCATAAGTTCTGGTAAGAATCATTCCGTCCACTTTCCGGTTCTGGATCAGCCGCTCCAATGGTTTGGTATCGTTTCCGTTCGTCGTGACCACGATAATATCATAATCATTGGCCTGTGCCACTTCTTCCACGCCATACATACAGGTATGGAAAAAAGGCATATCCACAAGGGTATTGACCTCCGGCAGGATAATGGCGATATTATTGGTCTTGGATTGTGCCAGGCTCTGTGCTGCCGCATTGGGATAAAAGCCATGTTCTTCTATGTAGTCGAGAATCCGGTCTCTGGTAGCGGCTCCAATACGGCCTTTTCCGGAGATCGCCCTGGAAACTGTGCTGGCAGACACCCCCAGTTCCCTCGCCACATCATGGATCGTCATTGTCTTATCATTCCCAGAATTATTGTTCATACCTTCATCACGCCTTTCCGTGACCTGCAACCTACAGATTGCAGGCACACTTTCCTCCCCATCCTTGCGCAATCCGTTATTTTCATACCTCTTTATTGTCACAATATGCGCAAACGATTGTTCTTGTTTATAGTATCATCTTGTGATGTAGCTTTCAATGCATCTTTTTACACAAATTGCCTCCTCATTTCTATACAATAGTTACAAAACAATCAAGTTTCTTGAAGTTATTTAACCTGTTTTGCCGCATTTTGTTCCGGAACTGTTTCCAATCTCATTCTTTATGATACTAATTTTCCAGGAGACTCTCCGCCACGCACAGTTTCCCATACCCCACCCGGTCATTGGGATATTCAGTCTCCCCCCTCAGTGGTCTGGCTCCTTTCCTGAAATATGCTTTTACTTTTTCGCCGTAGAGGAAGGGATCATTCCCCCGTACAATGCCCCATTCCATCAAAAGGGCTGCTGCCCCGCTGACAATGGGTGTCGCAAAAGAGGTCCCGGTCACGGGAGTAAAGCTTCCGTACACATCCGGAGCCTGGATATTCACACCCGGGGCCACAAGATCCGGCTTGGTCAGTCCCGCAGCTGCCACGCCGATGGTACGGGTACTGTCTGCATAGCCTCTGCCGGAAAAATCTGCATAGGTATCATAGACCTGGTCATAGGCTCCCACGGTGATCACCTTGGCTGCGGTAGACGGAATGGTCAGTGTCACCTGGGGTGTGGCACGGTAGAATCCGGTACTCTCCCCGATTCCGCTTCCCGCTGGGAGATACAGATAATATTGTCCTGTCACGGTCACTACCGGTTCCAGCCGGATTGTCCAGATCCCTGCATTGATGTAGCTTCCCTCTGCCGGGATCATGTCCAGATAGATTTCCTGTGCCACCGCATAGGGCAGAGGCTCTCCCAGATAAACCAGTATTCTAGTCTGTTCCAATTCCAGCGTGTATTTTCCTCCCTGGATATTTGTGGACAATTCTGCTTCCTCACCTCCCGGGGCCTGCAGTCTTATCCGGAACACATCGCTGTAATTTTTCCATAGCTGTATATTCAGGTTTCTCTCATAATTGCTTACAGCCAGTTCCACGCGGTCGTCCCTTGTTATATTGCCGGCAAAATGTCCTCTGGCGGCTCCTTCGTTGCCACTGCCAACGCATATCACCGTCCTGCCGATCTCCGAAGCATTGTCCAGGAACCTCTCCAGCAGAGAACTTCCATCGTGGGAACCGTAGCTGTTGCCGAAGCTCAGATTGATGACAAGAGGCATATTTAACTGTCTGGCTTTCCGCAGCGCATAAGTAACGCCTCTCATGATCTCCGTGGTCCGGGGAAAACCTTCCTCCCTGGGAAGTCCCAGTTTCACGATGATCAGTTCCGCCTCCGGGGCTGCCCCGGTATAGAGACCATCCGCACTCCTGCCGGCGGCGATCCCGGCCACTGCCGTTCCATGGCCGGTCAGATCCCTGCTGGGGATCAGGCGGTAACGTTCCAATACACTGCTGTTCAGTGCCCGGTTGATTTCCTCCTCCGTATATTCAGTCCCGATGGGAAATCCATCCGGTGTCCTCCCATATCCCGTATCGCCCGTTTCCTCCGGCGCTATCTGATTCTGTGGCAATGTCGGATTCCGCAGCGTCTCCTGCTCCCGTGATGCGGCCTGCTTTCCCGGAATCGTCTGATCCCATGGTATCGTCTGATCCCATAGATACCGTATCCTCGTACTGCCATCTGCCTTGCGGAACACCTCCAGATCCCAGGTGATCCCGGAATCCAATACAGCCAAAAGAACGCCCCTTCCATTCAGAAAAGGCGTTCTTCTTGTCACCGGTGGAAAGCAGGATGCGCCGTCCGGATCTGTCTGCTGATAGTAAAACCGCTTAGGCTTCTCCACATACTCGATCTCCGGAGTCTCCGATACGGTATCTACCAGTGTCTCCGGTACCGTAAGGATCGCATATCCGGCAATCAGCTCTTCCACCACAATATTCTGTTCCCGCAGTCCGTCCAGACTGCCATGATATTTTACGATCAGCTCCCAGCTGCGGCTCTCCGCACTGTAACCGACATTCAGACTTTCCGTCTGTTTCCGTTCTTCCTCCGGGGTCTCCAATGCAAGATTCAGGATGTTTTCCAGTTTCTGGTCCATGGGCACTCCCCATTACTTCCGCTTCTTACATCTTATGTCCCATGTGGGAAATCATTCCGGAAAAGTCAGGTCTTACGCCTCCTTCGGAATCTGTCCATCCACATGAAGGATATGGTTGATCAGCCAGTCTGTCAGGTAATTCAGAATATCCATGATCTGCTCATCCTGATTTTCTTCATCTTTCTCATGCTGATCAATAAATTCATCCAGTTTGTTGATAAATTCCTGATGCTGAATCTTCTGGGTAAAAATCTTTTTGTACTGGATGGATTCCATATACGCTTCTTCATCTGAAAAATGTTTTACGGTATAATCACGCAGTTTTTCCAGAATTGCATCAATCTTGTCATACTTGTCCGGTGTAAACTCTTCCTGCAGCAGTTCGTATGCTTCACTGGCATAGTCAAACAACTGTTTATGCTCCTGATCGATCATGTCAATTCCAATATAGTATTCCGGTTTCATTTCAAACATAACTTCAGCCTTCTTTCATATCTTTTTTGTATCTTTTCCTGTATCCTAAATATGCACTTTTCGTGCAGAACTTTCAAGTGCTTCCACGCTTTTTATACTTTTTTAAGAATTCCCGCTGCCAAAATCATTCGCCCCAGAATTCCTTCAGCGCCCGGACCGCATATTCCGTATCCTTCATACCTGCTGTCTCCACAGCGGAATGCATGGCCAGCTGAGGCAGTCCGATATCCACGCTGGACACTGATACATGTGCGGTGGAAATATTGCCGAGAGTGGAACCTCCCGCAATGTCGGAACGGTTGGCATAGGTCTGGTAAGGTACCTTCGCCCGTTCGCAGTAATCCTTCATCTTTGCTGCCGAAATACCGTCAGTGGTGTATTTCTGGCCGCCATGATATTTAATGACGATTCCGCCGTTTAGATACGGGCGGTTGGCAGGGTCTGCTTTTTCGGGATGGTTGGGATGTACCGCATGGGCATTATCCGCAGAGATCAGGAAGCTGTCTGCCACCCAGCGCAGATAGGTGCTGTGCCCCTCCTGCAGTCCCTCTGTGATCCGCTGTAAAGTATCTTCCAGAAAAGTGGAATCGGCGCCCTGTCTGGTACCGCTTCCTACTTCTTCATTATCAAATACTGCACAGAGATTGATATATTCTGCAGGTGTACTCTCCGTAAAAGCTTTTGTCAGGGCAAAAGCGCTCTGCAGATCATCCAGTCTGGGAGACAACACGAATTCTCCCTTTGCTCCTATCATTTTTCCTTCCTGTCTGGTGTACAGAAACAGGTCTTCTCCGAGAATCGTCTCAGCGTCCACGCCTGCCGCTTCTGCTGCCAGCGCTACCAGTGTGGGCTTCTCTACTGTTTCCGGCTGTTCCTCCGCATTCTCCGATGCGGTCTGTGCATCGTATGTGGTATGTGCATCATATTCGTCAAATGATACGTCCGCAAGCAAAGGCAGCAGATCCACCTGGGGATTGTACTCCACACCCTTGTTCATTTCCCGGTTCATATGGATGGCCACATTGGGGATCACACAGAGATCTCTGTCGATATTCACCAGTCTGCCCTCGATACCGTTCCCGTTCTTCACAGCCAGTCTGCCAGCGACGGAGAGTGGTCTGTCCAACCAGGTGGACAAGATCATGCCGCCGTATTTTTCGGTGTTCAGACGCAGATAATGCTCCTCCACGGTCAATTCCGGCTTCTCTTTGATCTTAAAGCAGGGGGAATCACTGTGGGCTGCTGCCATATGAAAGCCCCTGATGCCGACCTCCTTTTCCGGAATCACAAACGCAATAACGGAAGAATCATTGCGCTCCGTATAATACCGTCCGCCCTTTTCCAGTTTCCATTCTTCCTTTTCCTGTAACTGCTGAAAGCCTGCTGCCTCCAGCATCCTTCCGATATTGGCCACTGCATGAAAACAGGTAGGACTTATTCTTATAAATTCCAGCATCTCCTGTGCTGTCTTCCGAAAATCATTCATTCTGTTCACTTCATCCTTTCCCGGGCCGTCTGTCTGCCTGCGCTGTTCGTGCCCGGAACCATTAGCGTTCCGCACGCATGGGATTATTGAGGAAATCCTCATAAGTCAGACGGATACCTTCTTCCAGCTCCGTCGTATAATGGTAGCCCAGGCTTTCCAGTTTGCTGACATCCAGAAGCTTTCTGGGAGTTCCATCCGGCTTGCTGGGATCCCATTTGATCTCCCCAGTATAACCTACTACCTTCGCTACCAGTTCCGTCAATTCCCGGATGGTCAGTTCCTTGCCGGTTCCCAGATTCACTGTCTCATCGCCGCTGTAGGTATTCATCAGATACACGCAGGCATCTGCCAGATCATCCACATAGAGAAATTCCCGCAGTGGGGTTCCTGTTCCCCAGCAGACTACTTCCTTCGCGCCGGATACTTTTGCCTCATGGAAGCGGCGGATCAGCGCCGGAAGCACATGGCTGTGGGTGGGATGATAATTGTCGTTGGGCCCGTACAGATTCGTGGGCATGACACTGATATAGTCGGTTCCGTACTGTCTGTTCAGGAACTCGCAGTATTTCAGTCCGGAGATCTTCGCCAGTGCATACGCCTCATTGGTTTTCTCCAGCTCAGAAGTCAACAGGCAGCTCTCCTTCATAGGCTGCGGTGCCATACGGGGATAGATACAGCTGCTGCCCAAAAACATCAGCTTCTTGCAGTTGTTCTGCCATGCCGCATGGATCACATTCATCTCCAGGATCATATTTTCATACATGAAATCCGCCAGTGCCTCACTGTTGGCCATGATGCCGCCCACCTTGGCTGCGGCCAGGAACACATAGTCCGGCTTCTCCCTGGAAAAGAACTCCTCCACGGCATCCTGTCTGCACAGATCCAGTTCCTTATGGCTGCGGGTGATGATATTGGTATATCCGTTTCTCTGGAGTGCTCTACAAATAGCACTTCCTACCATACCCTTGTGGCCGGCTACATATATTTTTGCGTCTTTTTCCATGATATTACAGTACTTCCTCTCTTTATTTCTCCTGTTATTCCGCGGTTTCCTTCAACACTACCGCTTCAGCCTTTGCCAGCTTCAGATCGTGCTCTGCCATCAGACGGCACAGTTCCTCGTAGCTGGTTCTCTGGGGATTCCATCCCAGCACCGTGCGGGCCTTCATCGGATCTCCCCACAGATTGACCACATCCGTGGGACGGTAAAAGGCCTCGCTGACCTCCACCACCACCTTGCCGTTGGCCTTGTTGATTCCTTTTTCATGGATACCGCTGCCCTGCCATTCCAGTTCGATTCCCACATAATGGAATGCCAGTGTGGTAAATTCTCTTACGGTATGCTGTACACCGGTGGCAATAACGAAGTCCTCCGGCTTGTCATGCTGCAGCATCAGCCACATGCATTCCACATAGTCCTTCGCATAGCCCCAGTCTCTCTTGGAATCCAGATTGCCCAGATAGAGTTTATCCTGGATACCGCAGGCGATTCTGCCGGCTGCCAGTGTGATCTTACGGGTAACGAAAGTCTCTCCCCGGCGCTCGGATTCATGGTTGAACAGAATGCCGTTGACTGCGAACATATTATACGCTTCTCTGTATTCCTTCACGATCCAGAAGCCGTACTGTTTTGCCACCGCATAGGGGCTGTAGGGATGGAACGGGGTGTTCTCATTCTGAGGCACTTCTTCCACTCGGCCATAGAGTTCGGATGTGGATGCCTGATAAATACGGCAGGTCTCGGCCAGTCCCACCATACGCACAGCCTCCAGAATCCGCAGCACACCCAGTGCATCTACATCTCCGGCATATTCCGGTGCCTCAAAGCTTACCTGTACATGGCTCTGGGCGCCCAGATTGTAGATTTCATCCGGTCTGACTTCTCCGATGATGCGCACCAGGCTGGTGGAATCCGTCATGTCTCCGCCATGGAGAACGATCTTGTCCTCCCGGATCAGATGGTCGATACGACCGGTATTGCTGATGGAAGATCTGCGGATCAGTCCATGCACTTCATATCCTTTTTCCAGCAGGAACTCTGCCAGATAAGAGCCGTCCTGTCCGGTAATTCCTGTAATTAACGCTTTTTTCATTTTCTGTCCTCGTCTTTCTCTTCAGCTGCTTACGGCTGAAATACAATAGCGTGGGCGCAGGCATCTGCCTTATCCTGTCCACAGAATACACCGGCGATCGCCAGTCCGAAGGGGATGGAAGTCCCCATTCCGCGGGAAGTGATCACGTTACCGTCCACTTCCACGGGGCCTGCAGTCACAGCCGCACCTTCCAGATGATCCTCGAAGCAGGGATAGGCGCATGCTCTCTTTCCCTTCAGGATTCCTCTGTGTCCGAAGATACTGGGAGCCGCACAGATTGCCGCAATGTATTTTCCCGATGCATAAAAAGCATCGATCTGCTGCATCAGGGGCTCACAGGCCTCCAGATTCTTCGTTCCCTGTCCGCCACCGGGCAATACCAGACAATCATATTCCTCAAAATTCACCTGGGACAATGTCATATCCGCAGTCACCGGAATCTTATGTGATCCCATCACCTGTTTTTCTTCCGTAATGGACACCATATCAATGGTCAGTCCACATCTGCGGCAGATATCCACTACCGTCAGACCTTCTATTTCCTCAAACCCATTTGCCAGAAAAATCGCTATCTTACTCATGGTTTTCCCTCGCTTTCCGTTTTGTTTTCTGTCTCATTTGCAAGTCATATACTCTGACTTTGCACAGTTATGATTAGTATACACAATTTGGAAGCGTAATTCAATTCCCATGGGCAGATATTTGCAGATTTCACTGTATTTTCAAGGAAAATCATGTTATACTAAAGAAGTGTTTTTAAGTCTTAATTACAGAAGCGAGGCATTAATACTATGGAAATCGAGCGAAAGTTTACCCTGAAATCCTTACCCGACAATCTGGAAAGCTATCCTTCTCATCATATCGAGCAGGTATATCTGAATTATAATCCTGTGGTCAGAGCCAGAAAACAGGATGATGAATATTATCTCACTTACAAAGGCAGCGGCATGATGGCCAGAGATGAGAGCAATCTTCCGCTGAACGAGGCATCTTATTATCATTTACGGGAAAAAGCCGATGGCAGCGTAATCTCCAAAAGACGCTATCTGATCCCTCTGGAGCATCCCGGATTCAAAGAAGGCTTTCCCACTCCTCCGGCAGATTATTCCCTGACCATCGAGCTGGATGTTTTTGATGCCCCCTTCGCCCCTCTGATCATGGCAGAAGTGGAGTTTGGAAGCAAAGAAGCAGCAGAGGCTTTCGTCCCTCCCGCATGGTTTGACAAAGATGTCACCTACTGCAAGGAATACCACAATTCCTATCTGGCTCTGGAGCTGCATCACGCTCCGGAAAATTCCTAAAATGTAACTGCAGTCATTCAAAATGCACGGTAATTCCCCATCGGGAATCCCGTGCATTTTATTTTTTCTGTCTATACCACTGTAAAACAGCGGATACTTTCTTTCAACTGTCCCACTGCACCGGTCAGATCATCCACCGCATAGGAAATATCCTTCATCTCCTGCTGTAATCCCCGGTTGTTGTTCTTTACCACCGCCAGCTTTTCCGTACTGTCCTCCACGGTTGCTTCCATCTGTGAGTTAGCACTATTGACATTCTGCAGTACCGACAACAGTTCATCGATCTTCTGTCGGAATTCATTCATCATCTCATCCACATGATCCGCAGCCTCATGATAATTTGTGCCCGTATCCTCCAGAGCATCGTAATCTCTCATGACTCTGGTATTCACAAAATCCAAAAGTTTTGTAGCATTTTCGGAAAGTTCTTCCACGCTTTCCACTACCCGGTTACTTATCTCCTGGATATTATTGGCTGACTCTCTGGAGCTGTCTGCGAGCTTGCGGATCTCCTCCGCCACGACTGCGAATCCCCGGCCTGCTTCTCCTGCTCTGGCAGCCTCGATAGACGCATTCAGTGCCAGCAGATTCGTTGTTCCAGCAATTCCCAGGATTTCTTCCGTCAGTTCCGTGATCTTGTGGATCTGCCTGCTGTTGGCGATGGACTCCGTCATTGCCGTGTCGATCTCCTTCATCACCTGGGTTGCCTCCTGCTTACTCGCCACCGCCGTTGCCTTCATTTTTCCGGCCCTATCCTTGATATCCGCCGCATAATTGCGTCCATCCTGTGCCACCTCCAGCATGTTCTCCACCGTGGTATCCAGCACCCCGGTATCCTGTTGCACCCCTCCGATAGCCTCCGTGACAGACTGCATGCCACCAGCCATCACTCCCAGCTTCTGGGTGGTGTCCTCCGCGGTGGCATTTACCTTTTCCACATTGGAGATAATACCGGTCTGTTTTTCCTCCATATGTCCGCAGCTCTCGGTAATCGCCCTTATGATGGTCTGCATCTGCGCTACCAGATCATTGATGGCCATGGATAATCTGCCGACTTCATCCCCCGATTTCACCCGGATCCGTCTGGTGATGTCACCTCTGTTATTGCGAATGCCTTCCACCAGTTCATCCACCTGCCTCGTAGCATATTTCACCGGACCGATGACCCAGATCCGCAATCCCAGCATGATCACCACGACTACTGCAAGCAGTACCAGACTTGCCACCGCCACGATCATGGGCACTCTGGCCGCACTCTGCTCCATCTGTCCCTGTGCCTGTGCCATCTGCTCTCCGGTGATCTCCAGCATCTGATTCATATAGCTTTCAATATGTTCATTGAACATCGGCAGATTCGATGTGGCAGACACATAAGCCTGCGTCTTATTCTCTGCACTGGTGACCAGCAGACTCTCCACGGTCTTTTTGTATTTTGCCAGTTCCGCAGAAGCACTGTCAAACGCCTCTCTCCGGGCATCCCCCTCAGACAGCAGTCCTTCGAACTCCGTCATCTGTTGTTCCATATCAGTGATCTCCTGCAGGATCTTATCCGACAAATTTTCCATTGTCACACTGTTGGTGGTCATGACATGGGTCAACACCTGCCCGTTAATGTAAGTAAACTGTCTGGAAAGCTCCGAGATTTTCTCCTGTTCAGCCACCTGACCGGCCACGATTTCATCGTTGGTTACAATGACCGATTGCAGCGTCTGCACCAGCACTCCCATACAGCTGAGTGCAGTAACTGCCAGCAGCAGCAAAAGTGCCACGATCTTGACTCCGATCCCGACTCCTTTTTTCTGCTTTCCTTCCCGCTTCTTCCGTTCTTTTCCCTTATTCATGCTCTTCTCCTCCCAATACCATCAAAAGGGCCTGCAGCGCATATGCACCGGGCCCTTTTGATTAGATATGTAGAAATTAATTCTTGGCAATTAATTTTCCACCACGTTTGGATACAACATCGAAGATAACTGCTGCCAGAAGTACCAGACCCTTGACTACCTTCTGCATATTCTGATCGACGCCCATCAGAGACATACCCAGGTTAATAACACCCATCAGTACAGCACCTACGATAACTCCGGGTACAGTTCCGGTTCCGCCGTATGCGGAAGCACCGCCGATGAAGCAGGAACCGATGGCATCCATTTCATAGTTCTGTCCGTATGTCGGCTGTGCGGAAGTCATACGTGCAATGGTTACCATACCAGCTAACGCTGCCAGGAATCCCATGTTCATATAAGCCAGGAAATAAACCTTGTTGGTATTGATACCGGATAATTTGGTGGCCTTCTCATTACCGCCCACTGCGTAGAAATAACGTCCTACAGTAGTGTTGGAAGTGATGTAACCGTATACCATGATAACAATCAGTACCCAGATCAATACACTGGGAATACCTTTGTGCTGTGCCAGACGATAGCTGAATGCCAGAATCACTGCAGCGATCACTACGATTTTGCCGATCGTGGAACCCATGCTGGGAGCTTCGTATCCTTTTTTCACCTTGTCGGCTCTATTCTTCAGCTGTAACACTGCAAAGATCACTGCAGCGATCACACCGGCAAATACACAGGTCAGATTGATGGGACCATTACCGAAGAAATCGGGAATATAACAGTCAGCACCGCCACCGAACAGATTTACGAATGTAGTGCAGTCCTTAATGGATACGGTCATACCCTGCAGGACTACGTTGCTTAATCCTCGAAAAGCCAGCATGCCGGCCAATGTCACGATGAAAGGCGGGATTCTCACATAAGCGATCCAGAAACCCTGGAAAGCACCGATCAGTGTACCGATAACAAACATGATCAGAATAGCCAGCCACATGTTCATTTTCATGTTGACCATGAGTACCGCTCCGATGGCACCGACGAAACATACAACAGATCCAACGGACAGATCGATGTTACCGCCGGTCAGGATACATAACAGCATACCGGTTGCCAGAATAAACACATATGCGTTCTGCGAGATCAGACTGCTGACATTCATGGGAAGCAGGATTGCTCCTCCGGTTCTCCATGCAAAAAATGCCGTAACCACGATCAGTACGAGGATCATGGTATATCTTTTTATAAAATCGAGGCCCTTTGTTTTATTCATGCCAATGCTCCTTTCTTACCGGCTGATAATATCTTGGACATGATAAGCTCCTGTGTTGCCTCACTGCCCGCCAGTTCTCCTACTATTTTTCCTTCGTTCATTACATAGATCCGGTCGCACATGCCAAGAATCTCAGGCAGCTCCGAGGAGATCATGATAACCGATTTTCCTTCTGCCACCAGTTGGTTAATGATGCAGTAGATTTCGTATTTTGCACCAACATCAATACCTCTCGTCGGCTCATCCAGGATCAGGATATCCGGATCTGTGAACATCCATTTTGCCAAAAGTACCTTCTGTTGATTACCGCCGCTTAAGTTTCCTACATTCTGCTCCACAGTTGGACATTTCGTATTCAGTTTGTTCTTATAGTCTACCGCCACATTGTACTCTTTGTCTTTATCAATAACAGTATGTCTGCTGATGGCATCCAGATTTGCCAGAGTTGTATTAATCTTGATCGGGTTGCTCAGAATCAGTCCGTTGCCCTTTCGATCCTCCGTCACATATGCCAGATGATTTTTGATGGCTTCCTGTACAGTATTCAGCTGTACTTTTTTGCCGTTGATATACAGTTCGCCGCTGATGTTGGAACCATAACTTTTGCCGAACAGGCTCATGGCCAGTTCCGTTCGTCCCGCACCCATCAGGCCGGAAATTCCCACTACTTCACCTTTTTTCACATTAAGATTGACATTATCCACCACCTTACGGTCAGAATACAGTGGATGATGCACGGTCCAGTTTTTGACCTCCATCAGGACCTCTCCGATCTTCGGCTCTCTCTTCGGGAATCGGTCGGCGATCTCTCTTCCTACCATTCCTTTGATGATCCGGCTCTCGGTAATATCATCTTTTCCCTTCACAAGTGTTTCGATGGTAGATCCGTCACGAATGACGGTGATCTTATCTGCCACATAAGAAATCTCATTCAGCTTATGAGAGATGATGATGGATGTCATTCCCTTTTTCTTGAGTTCCAGCATCAGATCCAACAGTGCCTTGGAATCCGTCTCATTCAGAGAGGCAGTAGGCTCATCCAGGATCAGAAGTTTTGCGTTCTTGGCCAGTGCCTTCGCAATCTCTACCAGCTGCTGTTTTCCTACGCCAATATCCTTTATCAATGTCTGGGGGCCTTCCTTCAGGCCTACGGTCTTCAAAAGTTCTGCCGCCCTGGCATTGGTTTCATTCCAGTTGATTTTGTACTTATGTCCCCGTTCATTGCCCAGAAACATATTTTCCCCGATCGTCATATAGGGAATCAGTGCAAGCTCCTGATGAATGATTACGATACCCTTTTCCTCACTGTCCTTGATCTTATCAAATTTGCAGACCTCACCGTCATAGATGATGTCCCCTTCGTAAGACCCATACGGATATATACCGCTCAATACATTCATCAATGTGGACTTTCCTGCGCCGTTTTCGCCTACAAGTGCGTGGATCTCTCCCTCTTCCACCTGCAGGTTTACATTGTCAAGTGCTTTTACACCGGGGAATGTTTTGGTTATATTTTTCATTTCCAATAAGATTTTTGCCAATGGTATTCCTCCCAAGTCTTATTTCCACATTATCTAATCAAACCGTTCTATTTTGCTTTCCCATGAATACGGCAGGCGGGAAACGCCCGCCTGCCGTAAGGATCCCGCAGGATCCATATTATTTTATAAAATTACTGTAAATCTGCTTCTGTGTAGTAACCGGAATCGATGAGCAGCTCTTTGTAGTTGCTTGCATCAGCGAATACGGGCTCGCACAGGTAAGAAGGAATGACACCGGTACCATTGTCATAGGTTGTGGTATCGTTGACAGGTGCTTCGCCGCCCTTCATGACTGCGTCTACCATCTCTACTACCTTGGATGCCAGAGTACGGGTATCCTTGAAGATGGACATGGACTGTTTGCCGGAGATCATATTCTTAACGTTGGGCTTATCGCAGTCCTGACCGGTAATGATAGGCCACTCGCCGGTGTAGTTAGCTTCCAGAGAGTTAGTTACACCCAGTGCAGTGGAGTCGTTGGAGCACAGAACGGCATCCAGCTTGGTTCCGTCTGCATAGTTAGCGGAAATGATAGCGTCCATTCTGGACTGTGCGGTCTCAGTAGACCAGTTAGCGGTTGCAACGGTTTCGAAATCGGTCTGTCCGGATTTTACTACCAGCTTACCTGCGTCAATGTAGGGCTGCAGCACATCCATGGCACCGCCGAAGAAGAATCTTGCGTTGTTGTCACCGGGATCACCGGTTACCAGCTCGATATTGAAAGGTCCTGCTGCATTGTCCAGATCCAACTGATCTCTGATGTATTCACCCTGTTTCGTACCTACCATGTAGTTATCGAAGGTTGCGTAATAAGTAACTGCATCGGAGTTCATGATCAAACGGTCATATGCGATAACCGGAATGTCTTTTTCCTTTGCCTGCTCCAGAACGGTTCCAAGAGAGTCACCGTCGATGGATGCGATGACCAGAAGTTCGCAGCCGGAATTGATCATATTCTCGATCTGGGATACCTGTGTGGGAATATCGTTAGATGCGTACTGCAGATCTACATCATAGCCTGCTGCCTCCAGCTGAGCCTGCATGTTGCTACCATCCTGATTCCATCTCTGCAGATCCTTGGTGGGCATTGCTACACCGACCTTACCGCCGCCTGTTGCACCAGAAGTCTCTGTCTTTGCTTCTGCGGAAGTCTCCGTCTTTGCTTCTGCGGAAGTCTCCGTCTTATTGTCCGTTGCCGGTGTGGTTGCCTGCTGTCCCCCATTGGATCCACATCCTGCAAGCATTGTAACAGCCATGGCTGTTGCCAGAAGTGTGCTTAATAATTTCTTCCTCATAAAAAGTAACCTCCCTTGTTTGGTTTGTTTTTGTTGCTAAATAGAGAATATCACAAATCCTATAGCATGATTTTATGACCTTCTGCACTTTTCCATCCTCTCTCCTGACAAAATCAAGGCTGTGCTAGCAATATCTTGTCTGCCAGCACAGCCTTGTCACCAAATTTTTCCTATTGTGTTTTTAGAATCTATCTCTTTTCCCCATTTTCAAAGTAAATCCAATATTATTTGGGCATTTCCGAGGGAATGTTCAGATAAACATCCTCTTTTAAGTGAAATCCGCTTCCGATGATCACATCATTCATATTGTTTTTATCCACACTGATCGGTTCCAGACCAATGTACGGAACTTCATATTTTCCATTCTCTATGGTTACCGTATCTCCTTCCGGCAACGGCTCTCCCTTTGCCAGAAGCACCGCACACTCCGCTGCCTTCTGTGACATTTTTTCCACCGGTTTGTAGACCGTCATGACCTGTGTCCCCTCGACAATGCGCTGGCACGCTTCCAGGTCGGCATCCTGCCCCACTACCATAATATCTCCTGCCAGTCTCTTTTCTTTCAGGGCATGTACCACTTTGCTTGCAAGATCATCATTGCCGCACATAATGGCATCCGCTTCCGAGACAATATCCATATGATCATAGATATACGTCCCCGCCAGTTCTGCTTTCCAGCCATCCGCATGCATAGAATCTAAGATCGTCACCTGATTGTCCTCCATGACCTTGCGAAAGCCCTTTTCCACCATAGCAACGTTGCTGTCCACGGCAGAGCCTCCCAGCATCAGCACATTTCCGCCGGCCAGACCGTTTTCCACCAGTGCCTCTCCCATCATGGTACCTACTCTTTCGTTGTCAAATGAGATATACAGGTCAATATCTGTATTCTGCAGCAGTCTGTCATAAGCAATGATCTTAATGCCGGCATCTTTCGCCCTCTGCACTTCCTCTGTTAATCCTTTGGAGTCAATGCATATCACAACGATCACGTCCATTCCTTTATCGATGAAGTAATTGATCTGCTTTTTCTGCTGCTCCAGATCACCGTTCGCATTCTGGACATTCACTTCCGCTCCCAACTCCTTTGCCGTTGAGACGAAAATGTCACGATCCCTCTGCCATCTTTCAATGACAAAAGAATCAAAGCTCATGCCGATCTGAATTTTATCATTTTCCGCGACTTCTCCCTGATCTTTTCCGGTTTCCAGATTTCCGCAGGCACAAAGCAATAACATCATCCCCAGAAGCCACGCAACACATATCCGTCTCTTTTTCTTATACACTGCCTTGTTCCTGTCCCTTTCCCCGGTTTTCCTTATACTCTGTCGGCGTCACACCCACATTTTTCTTAAAACTGCGGCTGAAATAGTTGGGATCCGAATATCCGGTTTTGACACAGATCTCCTTCATGGAGCACTCCGTCGTCTGCAGCAGTTCCTTTGCCTTGTCCATCCTTAAATTGGTCAGGTACTCGATAAAGTTTTCCCCGGTAGTTTCTTTGAATAGTTTACTGAAATAATACGGGCTGATATTTACCTCTCTGGATACATCATCCAGGGAAATATCTTTGTGATAGTTATTCTTAATATAATTCTTTGCTGTTTCGATAATACTGCCCGTCTTTTCTTCCCTTTTATTCAGAACGTTCCGGCAGGCTTCCTTCACTTTTTCCAGGAACCATGTTTTCATGGCCGCTGGTTCCGCCATTTGCATCACCTGCGGCAGATACTCCGCACGGGAATTGAGCTGATAGATCATACCGCCTTTTTCATAGGCAATGTGCTCTGACCACAGGACAAATTCCAGCACCTTAAGCCTCATATTCATCAGATCGGAACCGCTCTCCACCATCCAGTCAAAAAATGCCGATGCCGATGCGGAAGCATTGTCAATGTCACCGTCCTCGACTTCCGCAAAAAGTTTTTTCTCCAGCTTCACCGGATAATTTCCACCGTATTCGCATTTGATCGGCAGGTCATCCACATGTGCCACACTGCCGGTGGTCGCCACCAGTGCATTCAGCGCCTCCGTATAAGATTCCGAAGCCATCAGAAAATCTTTCGGTTCTCCGATGCCGATGCGGAAGCTGATATCCGTTCTCTTGCGCAGATATCTGGTGAGTTCTCTGGCTTTTTCAATGAGTTCGATACGCTCATTATAGTCCATCACATCTTTCTCATAAGGCACCAGCACTGCCAGTTTGTTTGCCATGACGGTACCCACAATACAGTCAAAATTTTCTTTCAGACAGTCCCTGACCTCCTGATAATGCTTCTGCATTCTGACACTGCTTCCCACCGCATTTGTCATGTGGTTTCCCTGCTGTTCATCTCCGCATATCACAGCAATCATGTAGGCATATTGCAGCGTGATTCCTAAAATTGACCGGTAATTCTCAATATCCTCGCGGAAATGCTCCTGTAATAAGATATTGTGGATCAGACCGCTTTCAATAATCGGTACGACTGTCTCCAGTTTTTCCTTGATCAACAACTCATTTTTGCGTTTCAGGCGCTCTGCATCGATTCGCTCCATTGCCTTCTGCAATGCTGCAATGATCCGGGTCTTCTCCATCGGCTTGGTAATGTACTCCATGACTCCAAGTTTGATAGCTTCTTTCGCATAATCAAATTTGTCATAAGCTGACATTACGATAAACACTGTATGATTATTGCTTCTCCGGATCTCTTTCATAGCATCGATGCCGTTGATTCCCGGCATCTGGATATCCATGACCGCAACGTCCGGGCGGAAGCTCTCTGCCAGTTCAATCACACTTCTGCCGGTCTTGGCATACTGCACCTCACAGGTATCCTTGAATTCTTTTTCGATGATGAATTTCAGGGAATCGATCACGATTCCTTCGTCATCCGCCAGCATGATCTTATACATCCGTCTTTTCCCTCTCTTTTATCGGAAGATACAGGATTACTTCCGTTCCTTGATTTTTCCCGTCACTTAAAATCGTCATTACATCTTCGTTTTGCGTGAAAAGTTTTAATCTTGCGATAATGTTCCCCATTGCAATACCATTGGAACCGCCGCCTGACTGCTCTTCGTGATAATTGCCGCCAAGTACTTTTTCTATCGTATCCCGGTCCATTCCGATGCCGTTATCCCGGATACTGATCCCCAGCGTATCTCCATCCACATGGTATACCTTCAGCCGGATCTTTCCCTCTCCGTTCATCTCTCTGATGCCGTGATTTACGGAATTTTCCACGATCGGCTGTAAGATCATGCTTGGCATGCAGCTGTCCAGCAGATCCTCTTCAATTTCTTTCCCATAATGGATATCCCCAGAAAAGCGGACATTCAGAATATAAATGTAATGATCCACCAGTTCCAGCTCTTCTCTGACCGTCACGATATCATTACTCTTTTTTACATTATAGCGGAAAAATTCCGCCACATTCTGTACATATTCATAGGTCCGGTCGGCGCCTTCCATCATGGCCAGCTGTGCTCCCGCATTTAACGTATTGAATAAGAAGTGGGGATTGATCTGCGCCTGCAGATACTTTAGCTGTGCATCCTTTAAGTGTGCTTCCATCAAAAGCTCTTTTTCCATTAAGGAACGCCGGATTTCCATGCTCTCGCGCAGGCTTTCCAGATACTGTCTGATACTGATCAGCATCTGGTTAAATGCTCCCGTTACCACGCCGATCTCATCCTCCGACTGTACTTGTAACAGTTCGGTATCAAAGTTTCCGCCTGCTACTTCGTCAGCGGTTACCGCCAGATCCTTTAACGGACTGATGATCTCCCCGGTAAGCTTTACTACTATAGATACGCTGACCACAATGACGATGGATAATGCAATCACACTGACCATTTCGAAATTACGGAAAGCAGCCGACAGACGGCTGTAGTTCTCGGAGTTGCTGCGGAACTGTTCGTTGTTCAGACTGTAAATATAGGTATTGATATATTCATACATCTGTGTCGCGTTCTCGTACCGGACGCGGTATTTCTCTACATTTCTCCCACGCTTTGCCTCAATCGTCTGACTTACGAGGTCCAGGTATTCTTCCGACATATGCCGGATACTGCGTTCCATTCTCTGAAAGGTGGCTCCCGTCACCTCATCGCTCATATCCTGCACCAGTTGGGAATATGTCTGTTCATTCCGGTAAAATTCCTCCAGGGAATCACTGGTCTTGGAATTCAGATAATCCGTCATACTGTCCTGCACCGCCATCAATGCATCAGATACTTCGTTCAGCCGCAGATTCCCCTGATAGACCTTATCGATCTCCGAAGACATGCTGTTGATTCCCAGAAGCAATATCACCGTCACTGCAAATACTACCAGATTCGCCAATACAAAAATGCTGCTCATCTTCGCCTGAAGAGACAGCTGTCGAAATTTTTTCCTCATGCGTACCTCACTCTGTCGCTTCCTGCGCTTGTAAATATTCACCCACGTTATTCTGATCAATAATTGTGACATCCGCCGTAAAATACTGGCTGGTATAGCCAAAACGATAGTACTCCTGCAAAGCATCCACGCAGAAAGCTCCCATCTGCTCCGTGTCTATCGAGATCGTTGCATTGACTACATTTCGCTCGATTGCTTTGAGTATCGTATCAGTATCATAATACCCTAAAATTGCGACCTCGCCCACGCAGTTGTAATCTACTACCGCCTGGTAGACACAGGTAGTACTCAGTTCGTTCAGGCAGATAATGATATCCGGCAGTTTTTCATTCATAAAAATATCCCGGATAGATTCCTCCACGGAAAAAGTATTCGTATCGTCCACTGTAATTAAGGAAAGTTCTATCTCCGGTCCCCGGATTTTCTCCTGTTCCAGTGCGTCCTGAATCCCGGAGCAGACAATATTTTGTGCCGAGTTCAGTGCATGGGCATTCACCAGTACCGCTACCGTCATGGGCGCGGTACTCTCACTGACAGAAGCCAGCTTCAATACCTGTCGTCCGTATTCCCTGCCCAGATTATAGCTTCCTACACCGACAAAGCTGCAGCGTGCACTGTGCGTATTGTCACCATACAGCGTCACCACAGGGATGCCCCGTTCTACTGCTTCGTCGATCATCTGTGACATCTCGTCGCTTTCATCCGATTCTACAAAAATACCGTCTACACCGGAGGACATGGCGATCCGCATAAGCTCTGCCCTCGTATACTCCTGAGACAGATGCTCGCCCAGCAGATCCACATATACATTCTCTTCCTGTCCGCGTTCAAAAGCTCCGCGGTATACGGACTGCCAGAAATCCGATTTGCGGTCTTCTGTGATCATCACATAATACCGGTCATATTTTTCTCTGTCTGTTACTTTATGAAATCCCCGCACATAGGAACGAAAGATTACTGTGCATATCGAAATGACTATGATAGCAAAAGCCATAAACCCAATGACGATCCATTGTCCCTTATTACGGCCTGCTCTGTCAGTAGTACGGCTCATGTTTCCCCTCTCTCTCGCAGAAATCCGATTGCAGACTCCGCCCAATATAGATAACCATACCATAATAACGTGGCTTTTTCCATAAGACCACAAAAAAATCCTCTTGTTTTGACAAAAATGCACTAAAAAATGCTACCTGACATAGTTATCCCCATTTTCATGCATGCAAATATTTATGATTTGTCCACAAAAAATACGGAAAGGAAACTATCCCTTCCGTATTCTTACAATGTGCCTTACGCTACACGGCACACTTTACAGTCTTCCGTATAATTTTGCCATCTTATAAATCTTTTTCGCAAGCTTCGGATCCAAAGCATCCTTATCCATACGCCATTTCCAGTTGCATCCCAGAGTGGAGGGAGTGTTGATCCTGGCGCTGCTGTCCAGCTCCAGATAATCCTGCATGGGAATGATTGCGGTATCCGCACAGCTGGACAATGCTGCCCGGATGATCTCAAAGCAAAGCTTCCTGTCCTTCTTATGTCCCAGATATTTCTTTGCAAATTTCTTGTCCTTCTCCGGCATATTCTGTAAGAACCCCACCGTAGTATCGTTATCGTGGGTTCCGGTATAGACCACACAGTTCTTGTCATAATTGTGCGGCAGATATTCACTGTCACTCCCGGCATCAAAAGCAAACTGAAGAATCTTCATTCCGGGATACCCGGTCTTCTTCACCAGACGGATCACGCTGGGAGTCAGAAATCCCAGATCTTCCGCGATCACTTTCTTCCTGCCCAGTTTCTTCTTCATGACATCGAACAGTTCGTAACCGGGACCCTTTTCCCAATGGCCGTTCTCCGCCGTCGGATCTCCGTAAGGAACGAACCAGTATTCATCAAATCCCCGAAAATGATCGATACGAAGCACATCGTACAGCTGATAGCAATAAGCGATCCGCTGCATCCACCACTCGTAACCGGTCTTCTTATGATACTTCCAGTCGTAGAGCGGATTGCCCCATAACTGTCCGGTCTCGGAGAAACAATCGGGTGGACATCCCGCCACTCCGATGGGCCGGCCTTCCTTATCCAGCTGGAACAGCTTCGGGTTTGCCCAGGTATCGGCACTGTCAAATGCCACATAGATGGGAATATCCCCTACGATCTCAATGCCTTTCTTATTGGCATAGGCTTTCAGTTCTTTCCACTGTTTTGCAAACAGGTACTGTTGGAAGCAATAAAATGCGATTTCTTCCGCCAGCTTCTTACGGTATTTGCGAAGTGCCGCTGCTTTTCTGAGACGGATGTCCTCGTCCCATTCCATAAAGCAGACACCGCCAAAAGCATTTTTCACCGCCATATACAGAGCGTAGTCATCCAGCCAGTACGCATTTTCCGTAAGGAATTTCTGATAGTCTCCGGTCTCTGTAAGGCCCTGTTCCCTGGCATTGTCAAACGCAATTTTCAGAACTTTAAAACGGGACAGATAAATCTTCTCATAGTCCACATAATGCTCATTGTCTCCGAAATCATAGCTGTCACAGATCTCTTTTGTCAGATAGCCATCTTCGATCAGAAGCTCCAGGTCAATATAGTAGGGGTTCCCCGCAAAGGTGGAAAAGGACTGGTACGGAGAATCGCCGTAGCCGGTAGGACCTAACGGCAGGATCTGCCAGAGATGGTTGCCTGATTTTTCCAGGAAGTCCACAAAACGGTAACTTTCCTTACCGAAGGTTCCGATACCATATGCCGAGGGAATACTGGATATCGGCAGCAGAATTCCCTGTTTTCTTACATTTTTCTTCATTGCTTTTGTATTCCTTTATATTTCTGTGCTTTCGTACATTACTTATCCGATGCTCTCTGATTAAAAAAATAACTATTCAGTCCTTGTCATGAGCTCTGAATAGTTATTTCGAGTGGAAGCAAGGGGGCTCGAACCCCACTCTATTCCTCTTACTTTCCGCATATTTACTGGCTTTCTAGGTGTTTTTTGTTGATTACTTTTGACTACTTTCGCAAAAATAGTAGTCAAATCACCTTGCCTGTAAATCTGGTATACTACTCAAAATAGACGATTTCTTTTCAATGGTTTTCCTGTTCCTATGATAGTGTATTTCTGATGTCATAATATCTGTATGCCCCATCTGATCCATAACAAGTCTCTTATCCACATTGTTATCCATAAGAATAGTTCCATATGTCTTTCTTACTTTGTGCGGTGGCTTTGGATAAATTTTCAATTTCCTGCAAAGCCTTTTCTGCCTTTGTCTAACCGCCTGTGCGGTGATCCTAATATCATTTTTTGTAAAAATGTAATCTCCAAACGGATTCATGTGTTTTATTTTATCGCAAATCCATACATAATCACTTGGTATAATTGCTGTTCTGATTCCTGCCTTGGTTTTAGGATACTCTTTTACTTCAACAACATTGTTTCCGTTTTCATCTTTATACTTCGTCTCCGTTCTGCGAACGTTAAAAGTATTATCAGAAAAATCGGAATGCCTTAATGTTACAACTTCTCCGATACGTACGCCAGTTAAAAACATAAGCAATATCGCAACATTAGAAGTATCAAGGTGGCTGACAAGATACTTAATCATTACATCAGTTTCATATTCGTCGAATACTTCTTCATAGTCTTCTTTTATTACTTTTTTAAAATCACTATCAGATACGTCAAGATTATCAAACAGTTCTACGATATTAAAATCAATAAGTTTGCGTTTTTTCGCTCTTTTAAGAAATGTTCTTGTAATTCCTTTTAGACCGGAAAATGATTTAGGTGTCAACTCTTTATCGGCAATTTCTTCCTCTAAAAAATCCCCCCATTCATCTTCTGATATTGATTTTATTCTTCGCTTTCCCAACTCTCCATAGTGTCTGAGAAAATATCTCTCGTCTCTGTCGTATGTTGCTTTACATATCTTTTTAAGAGACAATCTCCGGTCTTCACATTCGTAAAACACTTCTGTAACTGTTGGATTTTGCTCTTTTTGGTAGTAAAACTCAATAACTTCTTCTTTGATATCTTCCTCGCTTTTCTTTTTTACAAGTCTCCTTCCTTTTTCTTCATCTGGCAAATAAGTTCTCCAGTATCCGTCTTTGCCTTTGTTGATTGCGTATTGGTGTTTCTTCAGATACTCCTCTTTCTTTTTCATTTCAATGCTTTTTTGCAAAGATTCCGTGTCAATCATACCATTGCTAACGGCATATTGCAATATTTCCATATCAGAAAGTTCCAAATCTATCACCTTCTAACCGCTTAAGTTTATTTTTTATAGACCTTACTCTTCTTTCTACAGTAGTTACAGAAATGGAATGTCTAAAGGATATTTCTTTTTGAGAAATTCCTTTAGACAAATCCCAAAACACTTTCTCTTCCTCTTCCGTGAAATTGGCGTTCCGGAAGATTTCTTCAAGTTCTGGCTTAGTCAGTTTTGACAACTTCATAAGCCAGTCTCCTTTTCTAAATTTCAGTTTACCGTAGTAATTCCTTCGGGAATTCCTGTACCAATGGATTCCGCCATATATCCGCAAGACTGGATTTCATGAACACCGGAATACTTTCATCGTAGCAATCAAATGTAATAGATCTTATCCAATCTCTTTCAGGAATCACCTTGTCTTTTCTGTGTCCTGTCTCTGCTCCAACGATTAACCAATCTACAAGGTGAGCATCCATGTGATAATCCCAGTATTTAGACACAGTAACGTCTTCAAGTATCGGTTCAACGCTTAAAAAATTCTTTGTTTGGCAACTTAACTTTGAAAATGCTTTTGCTGCAAGTTCAAGCTGATCTTCGTTTGTTGCACTTGCACCATACCACATATTGTCAGCTACAATCAGCTTTCCATTATTCTGTAAATCAACGAATCTTTCCGGGTTCTTTGTCAGGAAAAGATAATTATGTTGCTGTGCTTTTGCGCAGGCAGAAAAAACTTCCTCAATCCAAGAATCAGGAACCCAATGACCAAAAAGATCTGCCATAGAGCATACAAAAATATTCCTTCCGCTCTTTTTCTCGTATTCATTAAGCCTGTATCTATGCAGTGTAGGTTTAAATCCATATGGATACGCTTCAGCCTTCTCTGATTCATCGAAATAAATACGATCATTCAGTTCTATCAGCGCATCATCCGTCCATTTCTCTCCACCACCAGAAAATCTATTTGCAATGCTTCTTGCGTAGCAATATTTACAGCTGTGAAGACATCCGGTAACCGGATTCCATGAACTATCACACCAATCTATTTTTGTTTTTTCCATATTCCGTTCCTCCACTAAATACTTAATCTACCGGACTGATATATTATAAGTCGTGACATTTTATATCCTCTTTCAGCTCAGATGCGTGTCCATTCCCGGATATCTACCGGATCAATGGGTTCTGCGCATTTAGGGCATATAGGATATAAACCTTTTCTGTAATGTTCCTCCATTTCTCGGAATACTTTATTCTTTCGCATCCGTTTGAATTCAGCATCTGCCAGTTCACTGTATGTTTTGGCTTTAGATAGCATTTTACGCTGTTCATCCTCCAGCAGCTCATACCGCCTCGCCAATGTAAGCAGAGCATCAAAAGCATCTACCGTAGCTCCGCAATCCTGACAGCTTACGATCCTGTTTACCGTATCGACCTCGTAATGAGGTGGATCGCATTTGCACAGCTTTTCTCTTCCTCGCTCGATTCTTGCTAGATTGAAGGAAATAATCTCATTGTCCATAGTATTCCTCCACTAAATCCTAAGAGCATTACCGCAAAATCTACAGTACTTTGCCAATATCACACACTTGGAACCGCCTGTATAATGGCTTTCCACATATTTGTGTACTACTGCTCCGCAATATTTACACGTTATTCTTGCCATAACAGCGTAGCTGTCATTTATTTCTTTCTGTTCATCGTGTGACCACATTTCTCGCTTAACTCCTTTGCTAAATACTAAGTTACATACTTAATTTCTTACCTTATCCAAGTACTCCTTGCATTTCCAATACACTTCCGGATCAAATTCTTTCCGCTCATGCTCATAGTCAGCAACGCACATCGGTTTTTCAACTTTTGCTTCGCAACATACATTGTTATTCATTTTGTTATCCTCCTGTTATTTCTGTGCTAAATAGCACATGATTCCACAATCCGGGAATATTTCTGTGTTCATGTCTCCACGGTTGGGATCCAGTTCATCGAGATATAACGGCGTCCCGTCACTATCTTTCAGAATGGAGTACCCAACCAGTCGTTCCAACTGTGCCCGGCTCTCAAACACTTCCGGGAAGTCCTTGCGGATCCTGTTCCAATACCCCATACCACCCTTGACACATCCGATGCAGTTGTTGTTCGGATATCCCATGTCATACATCTTCGGTCGAGGAAAAGAAAATGTTCTCTCAAACAGTCCGTGAACCTCTTCCTTTGACAGATTCCGGTCAATCAGAGGAAATTCATGCTCCGCTTGCGGATTAGATTCTACTGTCCGCTCTGCCCGGTTGCGCTCTTTCAGGTCAAATCCCCACACATAAGTCAGGTCGTATTGCTTATGCTCCTGCTCCCATTGCTTACGGACACGCTTTTTCAGCCAGTTAGTACATGGGGCAAATCCGTTGCCTGCGCTGCGGAATCCTCCGAACGCTCGGACACATTCTTCCACACATCCATATTCCGTAGATCTAAGTACCTCAATTTCTTTTCCGATTGCCTTTTCGCAATCCTTGATAAATCTCATGCTATCCTCATGTTGGTCGACAATGTCAATGTAAATCCACTTATCAACATCTCCTGCAAGGTATCCTGCCATAAAGGATGATACTCCTGCGCTGATCCAACATACCTTTAGCTTTTCTGTCATAACACCACGCTACAAATGCTGTATCGTGGATCACCATTCGTTTGCTCTACATACGCTTATCAATAAGCCTTATAGCCACGGTGTTGTAATTTTTCGGTACGCCACCCCTATTCACTGCGCACCAACCCGGTTTACCGGGCATTCGTTATTCCTTTCTTACAATAGTTTCTTCCTGCTCCTTGTACATCCTGCCCGCCATCTGCACTAGATAGTGCTGTAAGGCTTCTTCAACGCTGATTCTGTGCTTGATGCAATATCTGTCAACGTACCGCTTAAAGTCCTCATTCTGCTCGTACAGGGCGGTGTAATCAATGGGTTCCATCTGCATCACACTCCTTTTGGCTTCTCACACCGTTCAAATTCAATTACCCACACCCACGGATTAGCATCCCAACCATAACGGTCAAGATCGGATTTCTTGATGGTGGAGTTCCAAAGTTTATGAAATCCATCGACCATATTAGGGTCTCCACCACTGTCTGGGTCTGAAAACGTTGGATGCCATCCGTTGTTTTCGTAACATACTTCATCCCACGGGTCTGTTCCCTCCATGCATGCTTGTTCCTCTGTAATATCCTGCAACCGCTCCACTCTCACATCCGTAACCTTAAGCCAGATACGTGCGGCTTCTTTCGGCATGTGGATGGATGGGTGCCAACGGCAAGGCGATTTTCCTTTCTCCCAGACAAAATCCGCACCGTTGTATTCGCATTTTGCTTGTCTGGCATCATTTCTGGATTGATTTACTAACCTATCAAACAGCTCCCGGTCATGTATGTAAGTTAATTCTCCGCAAGTGCCGTCTTTATAGTCAAAGGCTATCATTTGATTGAATATATCCCATGCTCCAACACGCCATGTCTCTCGGACATACAGGATATCGCCCGGCTGATATGTTGGTGTAATTTTGCCTTGTTTTCCGTCTGTATCATATATATACAGCGGTTCTTCGCTTACTTCAAAATATCCTTGCGGTTGTGGTTTAATTATTCTTCTCGTACAACTCTTTCTCCCATCCAGAATTGCCCGAACCATCTCTGTATTGAATAAAATCGGCTTAATTGCCATCTGAACCACCTGCCTTTACAATCTCCAACAAATCATCTACCAAATCCTTGACCTCATACATCATCATAGTGTCGTAGGATTTTGACTGCTGCTCTGCTGTCTTATTTCCATACTTCGTACAGTCTTTAAGGAATGCTGTGCGTTCTTCCAACTGCTCCACAACCTTGTCCGGGTCGTAGGCGGTAGGCTGGGCATCTGTAACAGAAGCAACGCGTAAAAAGTCTAAGCAATCCATATCTTCATTCTTTGAAATTGCTTTTTCTAAATCCGCTTTTAATTTATTCGCATAAATCAATTTTCCCATCGTTCATCCTCCTGTTTCTCGCCAGATGAATTGTACATACTCAAATATGTTTCAAAATCGTTCGGGTTCATCTTGTCCGCAAGGAAATCCAAGAAATCCTTATTCCGCAAACATTCCTCCACCGTGCAGATCTGACGGTACTGCTTATGCTCCTCCATCATCTCAATCAGCTTTTTGAGGTCGTACCCTCTCTGCACTAGGTTATCCTCAAATTTTATGTATTCTGCGATATTGTCCTGGTCAATCCCACGCTCGATCATAGCTTTGCAGATCTCAACGGCATTTCTACAGGTGCCAATCTTTCCGATCTGGCGGTACTGTTGCACCTCTTCCAGTGCCTTAATTGCTGTTTTCACACTTGTAATGTGTTCAGCACCAGTACCCTGCATATAACATAATTCGCAATCATCGCAACTTTCATTACAACTTACAATTTTTGCTCTACGGCTTTCACATTCAAGATATGCATGTAATTTTTCTATTGCTTCATTCTCCGTCATGGCTACCCTCCTTAACTCCATTTAAAATCCTCACAAGGTCTCATTCTCCGCTGATTCTTACCTCTTTTATTGCATATTCCCCAACCACCGTAATGACAATCTTCACAAGTAATCGGATATTGATTTAATTTTTCCTCAATACATTTCTTGCACTGGTAAGAATTTTGATTATACTCATACCGACAATTACGATTTTTGCGTTTGCATGTCGCCATATTACTCCTCCAACAGTTCCGGATTGTCAAATTTGTTTCCGATAACCTCATAAATACAATCCCTGTTTATACGTGGCTTTGATAATCCATACTCATTACTTGTCCGATAAAATTCAGCATAATTTTCATCCCAAAGTACAGTGCCAGTGCAATAATTTTCTGGATGTGCTCCATCATTGTAATGTTTAACAATATCATTCTCCCAAATCAGCTTGCCGTTCTTGTCCTTAAGTCCGGTACACTGGCAGATAGTGTTCGGGTCTATCTCGTAGAAATTTATACCAGTAACATTCCAATCATCGCAAGCAGTTCCATTGTATTTTTCAATAACAATTCCGCCAATAAATACTCTTCCATTTTCAAATCCATCATCAAACAAGTAACCATGTACCCATTCTCCATTATCAATCCGCTTTCCACGGAATAAATATCTATCTTGCATCCTCATTCCTCGCTTTCTGCCCTGAGCCATTCATTCATCTCGTAGGTTCCCGATATGCTCTGGTCGTGATAACCGTATGTTTCTACTGTCACTAAAAAATCTGCCAGCTCATCGTCAGTCATGCTCCTGATCCGGTCTGCGTTGGTCATAGGGGAGTAGTGCTCGCAATCTCTTTCTATGTCCTCATGCGGACAGTCGTTGATTTTCTCGCACCATGAGTACGCATCAAACCCGTTATCCTTTGTTTCTAAATTCTTGCAGTTATTACATTTCACCATCTTCCACCTACTTTTCTTGCAAAAATCTCTTGATGACATCAATATCTCTGTCCAGCACGCTTAAATGCTCTTTGTTCATTTTTTGATAGACAATCAAGGGATTCTTTCTTCCTGCCTTTTTCGCTCTTAATACTTCCCATATACCTTTCGGTTCTTCAATCGTCCATCCGGTTTTGATAAGCCATTTGCGAAAAGCATCCAATTTGTTGCTATGCAGTGTGTTCCTATTTGCCATTCTCTTCTCACTTTCCAGGTACGGCTCCGGCAGTGGCATCCAAGCGGTAACATCGTATCTGTCTTTCATATTGTCCGTCCACCACCCGTTATGTGTAAAATATAATGTGGTCGGTCTGTTTGCCCCTTTGATCATCACTATAAATTCCGCAGCATACTTGTTTCTTCGATATGATTTTATAAATTCATATTCATTCGGCAGCCTCTCGCTCACCGGAATCCACTTGCCATAGCTTCCATGTTTCTCTACTTGCTCATAATTTGCAAGTCTTTCAGCTATTATCTCCAACGCTTTGAATCTGCCATCTTTAGCAAGTTGCGTAATGGTCACACCTTCATCATCCGGCAAATCTTCCGGATGGAATAAAACTTCACCTTTTTCTGTGACGTATGTCAATCTTTCCATGATTCACTCCTTTCCACCGCAATCCTCGGTCTAACTGCAAATTGAGGATAACTGCAGTCATATGGAATATGATTCCAGTGGTCAAAATGCCCCACGATAGAACTGTTTTGCATACTGTATAATTCATTCTCGCTATGAAATCCTCTGCTCACGATTTTGCACTCTTTTTCCGTATGTACTTGCGATTCTGTATACATTGCAAATTTCTCTGTAATATATTTCCTGTGCATGGATATGAGCATCCACACGGTCAAGTTCCGTCTCACACCACTTTGCAAATTCTTCTGTGGACAATGGTGTCTCCAAATTTTCAAATTTTTCTCTGTTGTCAATCACAAAACACACCATGTCAACCGGAATGTGGTTCAAATCCGCAAGAATCTGAATCTGTTTATCCTTGTCCTCTGCTTTTTCATAATTCGCCAACAATTCATAACCTGTCATCTGCATCTATATCACCTCTTATCAAGTTTGATTTCTTTGTCGTAGCAACTTTTCTTCGGATTTCCCTCTACTGGGGAAACCATCTTTTTAGGATCCGTAGTATATGCTCCGTTTAGTTTCAAACCTATTTTGCTTTTTTCGTCCACGTAGCATGACGGCTTGTAACGATCCGGCGGAATATAATTGTGGATGCGCCAATGCTTTACAAGCATAACACCACTATCGAAAGATAAAAGGAATCTATTGTCTATCAATGCTTTCAAATCATCATCAGAAGCACCGCACATCCTTATGATTTTCCGTGGATTATTCACGAATCCGTCATCGTCAGCGTTCATACAGATATGGAAATAAAGCATTTGAGCCGTAGCAGGAATATCCAAAAAAGCATCACTCTCAATTATTTTTGCGCTGAACATTCGTTTTTCTGCCATTTATAACTCCTTACTCAAAAATAGGCTTCTCAATATAGATTCCGGTGTTTTCCACCAGTTCTTTCCACAAGTCCATGAAATCCTTTCCGTTGCACTTGTCTCCGGCTTTGTCCATGTGGTCAGAAAACTTATCCTTGAAATTCGTAAGTTTCTTTTTCCCGAAACCATCTTCCATAAGAATCACCATTCCATAGAGAATGTACCTGGTGGACAAGTCATTGATAAGGTTGTTACATCTGACCTGTTCCCGAATGCAGTTTTGCGCTACGACCGACTTGTAATGTGGATAATCAGCTTCGGTAAATTCCTTATACTCAATCGTCCAGTCAGCAAAATCGTTAAGCCTATTCTGTAACTCCGTATAAGGCTCATTCTCGTACTTTTCGTTGTACTCGGTAAATTTACCACAGAAGTCGGAAAGTTTCGTCTGTGAGTACTTGTAGTCTTTCCACAAGGTATAACAGAACAGTGTCAGTATCCCAGTGAATGGACTTCTCTCCGCAGACTGCTTCAAAAGTTCTGTCTGCCGCATGATTTTCAAAATATCCTGCGGATTGTCATATCGTTTTGGCATTTTATGTATCACCTCTTTTCAAGTTCTGGCTCTTTCCTTTTGCAATGAGTAGCACCGTATTCTGATTTTCCTACATATTCGTAGCAATCAACACATTTCCATCTACCACTTTGATACGGTTTGTGAGTACGTCCGTTGATTGAGTGCATTGTGTTTGGGTACTCATTCCAACAGCTACAATCGTAATTTTTTTCGCTCATGTAATCTTCTCAAATTGCTTTAACAGGCATTCCTTACAAAACTGTACACCGTCAAACTCGTAAAGTTCCTCTACCTCTTCCTTACAATCATCGCAATACAAATGTTTCACATTTATGTTCGGGCACCTATTGCCGAGACATGGATAAGCTTCCGTTGCGCATCCGCAGCATTCACCTTCGTATTTCACCATTTTCTGAAAAACTCCTTTAATTTATTGCAGACTTGCTGAAATCTATACTTAAACAAGTACTTTTTAAAAGATTCAGTTCCATATTGATAGCAAAGATACATAATTTGTTTTTGAGTAGAAAGAGATTCATAAAACTCCTTGTCAGTTTCTTCAACGTATTGTAAAAGTACTTCATAGGTTGTTTTATTCATCACTGCCACCTTCCTTTTCTCCATGCAAAAGTTCCATAAACTTCGCAAATTGCTTCTGTGACACGGAATTGTTCTGCTTCTCAGGCTTAAGGCTGATAACCAAATGTTTGTCAGCTATGTTCGCAAGTTCCCTTGCAAGGTTGATTCTGCCTTGTGCCAGTCCATCACGGTACCCTTTTCCCGGTCGGTACTCTGCGATCTGCTTCTTGCCATCACCTTGACCACCTGCTGTCTTGTTGCGAAGCTGATAACCAACGTCCGCATACTTCTTAATCCAGTATTGTTCCCACTTGTCAAGTTGTTCTGCCGGATAGTGCATAAAGCCGATTTTCCAACCGTAAATGTTGTCCGTGGAATACAGTCCATGACTTTTGATTGACAGGTCTATGTGCTGATAGCCTTTAAGGTGTCCGGCAAGCCTTGAAAGCAAATTTACCGCTTGCCCGATATAGGCATATCGAAAACCGTCCTCGTCTGTTCTTGTCAGAAAGTAAATTCCACTTCCATCGTCTATGTGTGGATTAACTTCCAGTATGCGCTCACGGTTCTTTTTCTCAATGGCTTTTGCCTTTGCTACGTTCTTCCAATCAGCCAACCACTTCACCGCCTTTCAAATGGAATCAAATATCCGTCCGGCAAAGCATTTATAATATTTCTCAATGCCACATATCCTGTCTTTTGCATATTTACTAAAGAATTGCTTTGACAGGTATTCAGTTCGGATATGTTGGAATCAATGCTCTGCATTATTTCACTTCTTAATTGCGGTGTAAGTGGTCTATAAAATGTGTCAGCCATTCGCACCACCATTTCTGTACTTTTCCAGTTCCGCAATCATGGTTTCTCTGCGAATATCTCCGCTCTCATGCCACTCTACCGCATGAAAAACACCGTTAAGATTCTCGCTCAAAACCTCGATTCTGATACTTGCCGACCGGATATACTCAATCAACCGCTGTGTATCTCGTGCTATGTCCTCGTAACCGTATTCCTGTAAGTGCTGCACCATTTTTTCAAGGTTCGCAATGCTTGAACTATTCATCAGTTCCGTCACATCTTTGTAGCACAAATAACCAAAACTTCCACCACTCATACGCACTTCTCCTTTTTAATCACTTCATAAAAACTACCCATCTTGTCATACCTCTTTGGTCTCCAAGTAACGGATTTTGTCCGAATACTTTCAGAACCTTTGAAAAAGATATCTGTTGGTCATTCCATTTGAATATAAGTAGTCCGTCCGGCTCTAAAACTCTCATGCATTCATCGAATCGTGCCTTTAGGTATGTTGGCCAATCTTCCGGAAGTACTCCGTATTTTTGTCTTAACCAAGATTTCTCTCCGGCATGAATCAAATGTGGAGGGTCAAAAACAACCACTTTGAAGCTTTTATCTTCATACGGCATATTACGAAAATCCATTTTTATATCCGGTTTAATAAGTAGTTTTCTTCCGTCACATAAAGTGGTTTCCAATTCACGGTTATCTGCAAAAACAACATCCGGATTCTGCTTATCAAACCAAAACATTCTACTTCCGCAACAAGCGTCTAATACTCTTTTGCTCAAAACGGACACTCCTTTCCATTCCTCAAAATCCATTCCTTACCGCCCTGTGCAACGTCCACATGAGCCATAGGAGCAATCTTTTTTACCTCTGCAACACATTCACTGGGTACTGCATTATCTCTGCTTAAATGGCACAATATGACGTTTTGCAAGCTATCTGTCTTGTTAGCCATCACAAAATCTTTCACAGTTCCAAGTTCCATGTGACCACGAAAAACGTGATTCCTTTTCGCAACATTTTCATCATCAATGTACTTTTTCTGATAGTTACATGAGATTAAAATGTGGTTTACATCTGCAAATCTCCACTTGCAAAATTCCGTGTCGGTAATGTACAGAAGTTTTCCCATTTCCGGATGTGTTATCAGAAATCCATAACAAGGGCATTCCGTACCGTCTGCGTTCGTGTGAGTCCATTTGCCGTCCAGTGTTGTCAGGTCAAATCCCTGTATTCTCCACTCACTTTTTCCGATTTCAATAGGTTCAAGGCTTTCATATGGTTTGAACACTGGTATTCCCATGACTTCCAAATCAATAACCGATTGAGAATGGTCTTTATGGTGGTGGGTTACTACTGCACCCACCACACTTTTTACATTCCAACCAAGACCACGTTTTATGTCAATAATAGGTATTCCGGCATCAAGCAGAAGTGTTTCACCATCATCTGCCACCAGTGCATAACAGTTACCGGAAGAACCGGAACCTAAACATTTCAGTTTCACTTTGCACCACCGATCTTCATAATTGCCGGATTAACAACTCCGTCACCGTCATAATCCCATTCCATGTTATGCCATTTCTGAAGTACTTCTCCATACTCCCAACACTGGGATAAGATGCTTACGGCACATCCATACATGAATCCTGTAATTCCTTCTTCGTCTGCTTCATGTGATAACTTTCCAGCATTATCAATAAGGTACTGCATGGGATTGTCCGAATTTTCAATTCCCGGCTCCATCATTTCAGCCCAACGCTCTGCATAAGTAAAACATGCTCTGCCGTACGGATCATCGTTTTTGTCGTACCAGTCTTTGTATTCTTTCTCTTTCCCTTCCAAAATCTTCATAGATTTTTTCCTCCTACTTAAAGCAATCCGGTGTCTCTGCGTTAGCAATGGTCTGTTCCGTGGTGTCCGTCGTGACTTCCTCAAAAGTTGCATCTGGAAAATCAACAGAATTTGCGTTTGCCTGAATTTCCTCTGCCGCAACTTTTTCTACATCAAGTTTCACATCTGAAACATCAGGAAATTCTTCCTGTGCATACAGGCCTTGGAATTTATCAGGAAAAGCTTCTCTTAATGCCTGTACAACAGCAACTTTTCTTATCATTGTTGCAGGCTTTTTAGACCATTGACCGTTGATTGTTCCATCTTTTTTTCTTCCAACATATTCATCGAAAGATACTGACTGGTACTCCGGTGTCTCTCTTCCTTTGATAAACACCTTAGCCCAACCTCCTACAATGGTTTCGTCTTTAAGGACAAAAGAGCCTTCTCTTTCTTCCACGGAACCATCTTTCTTCTGAACAATAATTCCTGCTTTTTTTCCTGCATAATTCGGATTTGCATCGGCTCTTTTTGTAAAAACATCTTTTCCGGTAACAATCGTAGCAGGATCATTGTTTCCAAACTTAATGAGGTATGCTTCTTTCAAAAAAGGATTAAGATGCTGATATCTGCAAAGAGACATAAACATCATTACTTCCTGATCCGATACGTTTCCACCACCGCTTACAAGGTACTTTCTTACCGTTGTTGGGGAAATTTTTACAATTTCCCCATTTGATTCGTATTCCACAATTCCTGTGTTTTCCTGCTTCTTTTCTTCTGCCATACCTCGTACCTACCTTTCTACTTTCTTAAGTCCTTCAATTCCGATGATGAATACCTGGGTTGTCTTTGGATTCTGAATCAGTGCAAGAAGTTTACATTCGCCGTGCACGTCATCATGATTTGCAATGTTCAAAACCTTTGCAACCATCCCGTCTTCAACAGAAACTTCATTAACATAATTTTGCCTATAATTTCCAAGTCCACTCCATGTATCGTATGTTGAATAGCAATGACCTCTATGTGTTACCTCTACCATGTCACCGACATGAATTTTGCTGTCATCCTCTTCCGGTTTGTAGTTTTCAAGGACAACGTACTCTATGTGCCATAAGAAGCACTCGACATCAGTTTTTTGGCAAAAACATCCTGCATTGCTAGTACAAATTACCTTGAGAATATCTCCATTTTTATAAGTATCAAAAAAAGTATTTGCATCAACAACCTTGACGTACTCACCTACTTTAGCTTTTCTCTTAACCTCCCGGACACCGTTATCAGGCTTCACATCTTCGCCCATCAGCCGATTAAAAGCCAACTTTGCGCCAGTCCGGAAATCAAATTCATCAGCCGGATTGCATTTTGCTTCTGCTTTCTCGCCAGTGGTCTTGTCCAGTGCAACCACTTTGTTGTCGTTGCGGTAGATGACAATGGTTTCCTGTTTTGCTTTTCTTACCAAATCAAAACATTCTTCTTCAACCGAAAATACTTTCCCAACACTGCATGACCCTTTTATGATTTTTATTTCCATCGTATAGTCTCTTAATTCTGTAACAATTGCTTCTCTTACAACAGATGTGGTAGTTATGGTATAATTTTCATCTGCTTTTTTGTTTGGTTTAACCACATCTCCAACCTTAAATTTTCTCATGATTCATTCCCGCCTTTCCTAAATTTAGTTAAATGCCTGCACAGCAAACAACTCGTTAGCAGTTCTCTTGTACAGATGCCCGTCAACGTACACGGAATAAAATCCACCATTCTTTTCCAAAGTTACTTCTACCCCTCTTTTTGCAACAATAAAATATTTTTTCATATCCTTATTCCTCGCTTTCCGGCTCGTTCATAAACTTGCCAAATTCATCATTTTTCACTTTTACATCAGCCTTGCAAATTTCCTTAATACTCTTAGGCATCACGTTCCATGTGACATCAGTACCGGAAATCTTTCCCTTGAATTTCAAGGCTCCACGGTCTGTCAGACCCATATAAACTCCCGTGTAGCACTTGCCCTCTGCATTAAAAACCACAGTGTCACCGACATTGATTGTTTCTCCGTTCGTTGTCAGAACGGAAATGACTGTTTCTTTCTTAATCTGCATTCTCCGCAGCTCCTTTCTTTTTTTAAAACAATTTATTTATCAATTCCATTGCGTATGCTGTGTCAACCTTAGAATCGCAAGTCTCTTCCATGTGCTTCTGTAATGCTTCGACCATCATCTGAAAGTAAGTTGTATCTACACCAGTCAACTGTTCTTCCAACACTTTTACATCTTTCAAATCCAGTTCATTTAACTGCATACACATTTTTACATACTGTCCAGCGTTGATATGGTATCCACGCTCAATATACTTTCTCGTTCGTATGATAGAGCAAAGCGGATATTTAGAGCCTACATAATACAACTCCTTGTTGATAATGCATTCCAACGCCTTAGTGGGAAGAAATACCTCGTTATCCCACGAACTCCATGCACAAGTGCAGTGAACGAAATCATAATTCTTGTGAATTTCCTCTACTTCTCCATAAAACCTTGTAACAATCTGAATCTTATTCGAAAGACTTATTGCATTGCTTGTAATAAAACGTGGTCTGTATTTTTCTTTGGAATCCGAATCCGTTTCTGCCTGTTCGTGCTCTATTCCAACTGCTTCATCTTCATCGGCTGTAGAATCAAAATTGTAAGCAATAGAACTTCCACCAACTTCATCCTCATCTGCAATTCCTTTAGACTGTACGAAGCATTTTACCGCACCATTATCACTGCCGGTTGCTTTTTCCAATTCTTCTCCCCACATAAGAGTGACTGGTTTATCTTCATGTAAAGTGTTCCACTTATCAACATAGTATTTTGCAACTGTAATACACGCATCTTTTGTTTTGAAATATACATCATAGTCATGCACTGGCTCCCCTGTTAAAAGGGAAACTAATGCACCACCTGTAACAATGGTGTTTTCTTTCACTACAGTTTTTACTCTTTCATCATCAATGCTCTCCATCCACTCACGAAGTTTGCTACCTAAATGCCGCTTGATATTCTTACTGTTCATTCTTCACTTCCTCCACTTTCAAACTCGCATCATCACTTCTGCGGAACATAATCAACTGACTGTCAACATCAGGAATCTTCCAAGGGTCAAGGCTCTCGGTATCGTCAACCATGATAGGCAATTCCACACCGCACCGCTTCTGAAACGCATTGCAAATGTCAATCTCCGTCAGAATCCTTGCTCCGTGGTTCATGTTCCGGCTGTACGGTTCTCCCTTGTAGATAAAGTCGCAACATTCCTCTGTGTCACCATTTACAAGCGGTCTGAACATCTTTACACTGCAGAACTCCAAATACTCGTTCACATCAGATTCCAACAGTTCATTCTTCTTCCGGCTAAACCTTTTCAGCAAATCAAGCTGTGCCTGCACATCCGTAATCTTCTGTGCAATATCTTTTCTCTCCTGTTCCAGCTCTGCGATCCGCTTATCAACACTCTCGTTAATGCTTACACTCGCCAAAGACTTATTAACTACAAAAATATCATTGCGTATCTGCTCTTCATCACCTTTTAACTGGATTCTGAGAAGATTCATGTCAGTGAATTTGTGCATGGCAGCTTCTTTCTCTGCAATCTGTGACTGTACCGCTTTGTATTCTTCTGTGTTGGAAATATCCACGCTTGCCGGAATGAAATTTAAGGCATTATCAGCAATGGCAATCTCTTTTTCCAACCGCTCCACTTCATCCTCGGTCTTTTTCAGTTCCTTGCGCTTATGCTCCAGTTCTTCCTGATCCGCTTTGATATGTTCAGCACAAGAAGAACCCTCTTTGGTAATCAGTTCCAATTCATGTGCCTTATGCGTATCAAACTCCGTTCTTAACTGCTCTTTCTTCTCTTCCGGATATTCCTGTCCGCAGTAGGAGCAAACCAGAGAGTTTTCATCAAATTTAAGGCTTTTATTCAAATCCCAACTCTTCTTCAATTCCTGTCTCTTCTGCTCATACTGTGCAATGCGCTTTTCCAGTGCAGTGATCTCTTCACGAATGGTATCTGCCTTAAGCAACTCTTTCTGATGCTCATTCTGAATCTGGTTCAGTGCCGTGCGCTTCTCTCTTCTGTCCGTATCCAGTTTTTCATTTGCTTTCTGCTGTAATGCACTCAACTGACCTTTTAACTCAATGATTCCATCAGAAAACTTATCGTAGGAAATCATGCTGTTCTGCGTATCTGTCTGCTGCTTAATGTTCTCTGACAGCTTATCAAGTAAAGCTTTCTTTTTCAGTTCCAGATAAGCAAGGTCAATATCCACTCTCTGACGGTTTACCTCGTCAATTCGGCTTGGAATTTCATCCAGTAAATCCTGCAAACCTTTAGTTCCATTTCTTCCCCTTGTGCCGTACAACTGCGTATTGCAACGCTTTTTCAGTTCATCAACCGTACCGTCCTGCAGAACAGTCCTTAATGCTTCAAACTCCGGAAACTGGTTGCAAATGTCATCATTACTGTGTTGACCAAACATATCAGCGAGAATTGCTCTCTGATCCGTGCCACCTTTCAGCAGAAGTGTCATGGCATTGATGCAAAGTGAAAACTTATCTTTTCCGCATACACTCTCTTTCAAAAATGCTTCAAAATCTGCTGCCTTTTTTGGAATATCATTCACATAGTAATCCGTGACATTGCCGGTAAACTCGCCTTTCTTATTAAAGTTCTGACGGCATACTTTTTTCAAAACCTTGTCTGTACCGTCAATCTCCACGGTAACTTCTGCGGTAATATCTCCGTTAATGTCATTGCCGTCCTTATCGTGCGGTCTTATTCCGCTAATCTCTCTGCCGTTCTCGTCACGGCAGCCAAAAATGTACTGAATTGCTCTTTTGATCGTGGACTTTCCAGTTTCATTCACTCCGGAAATCTCTGTCCGGTCGTAAATGTCTGCGTCCAGTGTGTTAGATCCATAGAATTTACAGAAATTCTGCAAATAGATGTGCTTAATCCTCATTTTTCCTATCCTCCCAAAGATATAAATACAATGAATTAACAAACATATAGATTGATACTGGCTTGTCTGTTTCGTTGATTTTCTTGTACAACTCTGTGGTTGTGTTTATCTTGTCAACAACCCACTTGATTGCCCGATACACGCTTTCCTTGGTTGTACTGTGTTCCTCTCCGATAATCCGGTAGATTTCAGAAAGTCTTCTGTTTCGGTTCTCAAACATCAGCGTTTCAACCTCGATGATGTACTGGAATCCCGGCAAGTACTGTTTCAGCCCCAGTTCTACCAAGATTTTTCTTATCTTCCTTTCCATTTCCTCATTCCTCCGGCTTTCAGTCTTCTGTTGCGTGGATTATATTATCTTCACCGATATACAAGATTCCTGCATCTAACAATCCTGCAATCAAAATCTCATTCGCACGGACGATAGGGATAATTTCTTTCTTCAACATGGAAATACTCCTTTCTTACCCATTTTTTCATTCCTGTTTCACGGTTCACCAGTCGGTAGTAAAATGATGTTTCACGGTCGATTTTCCACTCTTTAGGATTAAAGAAAAATCTTCCGATTACTCCTTTGACCGTAAACCGCCTTTTGGCACTCATACATCTTCCTCCGCAAGTTTGGCATACTTCCAAGTTGAAACATTATAGTATCCGTCAGCAGAATAAGATGTACAACCTCTGTCCCATGCAAAAACAATATTATTTTCGTATCTTGCGAAGTATCTTTTTTTCCACTGTCCAGTTTCTGAATCTCTTACAAGAATTTTTGTATCCGCAGGAACCTTCGACCAGTCAACCGTAGGCTCTACATATTCCTGTTCTGCCCATTCCTTGAGTTTTTCTCTGCATCCGGGAATACAAAACATGCAATCATTGCAGTCAATTTCATTGCAATCACACAGTCTTCCTTCCTTATCAACAGCTATTTCAATGTCATTTAAAGCCATATCAATAATCTGTTCCGCATACTTCTCTCTGTTTGTCATTTCCCATTCATCCTTTCCAGTTCTGCGCTCCTGGTTAATATCCAGTCTGCGTAGTCACTTAATTCTGTCTTTGTAGCTGCGTTCTTCTCTCCGTGGTAAACCATGAGGGCAATTCCTACATCACAGTACTTTTCAAACAATTCCGATAAATAGTCGGCTCCCACATGGATATTACCGTCCACAGAGTAAATATCCGTAACTCCCAAACGCTCCATGCGGTCTTTATGCCATCTGTCAGAAATCTGCATCAGACCTTTGCAACCACCGCTTTCTACATCCGGTCTGCCGGAAGATTCTTTCTCAATCATTGCCATGAGCATTTCCGGGCAGATGCCATATTCCTCACCGTACTTGACACATATCTCCTGTGCTTCTTCCGAAATAAATGAGCCTTTGGGCTGTGCCGTGGATGTAAATGTGATGGAGAGTGATATTATAATAGGAAGAAACAGCTTTATTGTTGTTCTCATGCGCTTTCCTCCTCGATAGGTTCAATGCCAATCTCTTTCAGTTTGTTATATAAGAACATTCTGCCTTTTTGCGTCCATACAGTAAGCGGCTTTGTACCAGTACTTCCGTCATGTTTAACATAATCATTTGTCTTTGTTCTCACATAACCCTTTCCCTGGAAGTCTGCATACAATATCCACTGGTCACCTACTTTTCTCTGAATGCCGGCTGTTCTTAAAACTGAATTGAACCTCACCGCACTCATTCCGTAGTCCTGCGCAATCTGTGTGACAGTCATACAGTCGTTAGATGAAAGAATCTTGTCCACATAGTCAACTTTCGGTGTCATATCGGTGATCACGGCATCCATCTGTTGCACTGTGGTCTGCAACTGCTTAACCTCTTCCTCTTTCTGCGCAAGCATCCTCTGTGCTTCGACAACTGCCAGCGCAATCAATTCCTGTCCGGTAGGGATATGTGCCTTAATGGAATCTTCCATTTCGTGGAAACGGTCAATGTACTTTGCCGTAAATTCTGTTCCCCTAACTCCGGTCATCTTATGTGCTATGAACTCGCAGCCTTTCTTCGTTACAAGGTAGCAAGGTCTTTCCTGATTGTTTGCATCTTTGTACTTGCTTTCCGTAAAGAAATCGCCCGAGCCAATTTTGGCTTCGGCTAGCTGTTCAATATAATTTCTTATATCTCTCAGTAACTTGCTGTGCTCTTTCCCTACCATTTCCGCTACTTCCACGGAATATATTGTTTTCTGCTCTAATTCGTTCATTGTTCTCCTTTCTGTGGTATAATGTTCTAAAAAACTGGAGGTTTCATATGCTTCTCAAAATCGAAAGAAAAGTACTTAGAAAAACTGTAAAATCTTCTGAATGTTCCATTTCATTGTCTGAAATAGGGAATTACAATGGTGAAGATGTTTACCAAGCATTTTTGTCCTTAAAGGAAAAGGGATATTTCACCATAGTTAGTTCATCCATAAATCGTGAAAAGTTCACATTTACTTTGTCTTCAAAAGGAAGATTCTATAAAGAACATTTATTTCTCTCATTTTTGAGAAATATACTCATACCGTTTGTTGTAGCTTTAATAACTGCAACTGCCACATACCACTTAGAAAAAGTAGCAGATAGCTATTCCGACAGCCGCCCCAGCCAATGCACTTATGAGTTGAACCAATGCAGTGATCCAAGGTTCTAATTTGTCAAGAAGATCTCTCTTCTGGCGGTAAGTCCATTTTTTCATTCATGTTCTCCTTTCATTGCATGAGAAACTGCATTACAAATGGTCGTATGCTGTTTCTCTTCATCATTCATGGACTTCTCAATTCTTTTCAGAGTGCCGTCAATGCTCTTTAAGGTTTTGAGAAGTTCTCTCTCAAACTGACTTTGCATTTTATTTCTCCTCTCTGAAATATTGGAGCCTATTCTTTTTTGAAGTTAATGCTTTCGATTTCTCCTAACCCCTCCTGCATAATCCGCAACACTTTCATATCCGTTGCAAGATTAAGTGCATTAAGGTCAAGTGTCAGAGTAGGAACATCATCCCCGACCCCTTGTTTCAGTGTGAAACTTCTCACACCGTTGATTTTGTGACCATCAATGAGGACTTCTGTAAAAATCCCCTCTTCACCGTCACACTGGTGAATCTCAATTTTTGATGTTTTCACTCTTCTCACCTCTCTCGGCAAATTCCTCCGCCATTTTTTTCTTTTTCACTCATTCAATTAACTCCCTATTTGTGGTATACTCTCCTTATTCTGATATAAGGAGGTGAATTACATTGGATTCCAAAGAATACGCATCCGCTTACGCTATTGCTAAAATCTGTGGATATACCGGAAATTTTGATGATTTTAAGAACTTGTACACCCAATACTATTCAGAAATCGTCAATTCTTTGCCGGAAGAAAAACCGGATCAGGCAAAATGTGAAGCAGCTATCAATCCAATGCGCAATATAAGAACTATTTTTTAACTGCCAGTAGTGCCATTGAGAGAGAATCGAGGATTTTACACTGTTGCTGTATTTCTTCGATTCTCTTCTCACCGCCACAACAATCTTCTGCAATCAGAAGTGCCATACACTCTACGCTGTCGGACAAATTCATGCTATTACCTCCAGCTTCATATCCATATGACTTTTTCATGCTTTTCTCCTTTCAAAAGTTAAATGTTTTGAACTTCCGTGTTAAAAAAATATTCTTGTATGTCGTTCTCGGTCAAATCAAGAAGTCTAATTGCTGTAAGAATTTCCTGCTGTTTCCACGGACGTTTTCCATTCATTTTCAGAGAAAGTGTACGTTCTGAGCACCCTAATGCTTCTGCAAAATTTGATTGATTAGAGTACTTTTCCACTATTCTTCCTTTTAATTTTCTGTAGTTAAAAGCCATTGTTCAACCTCCTTTCAAGTTCAAATCTTTTAACTATTTGTATACTACCACTGCTTGCGGTGTATGTCAACCTAAAATTCAAATATTTTAACTTTTTAAGTTTTAAGTATTGAACTTTTATTCAAATAATGTTATATTCTTATTTGAAAGGAGGGATATAAAATGAAAAGGTTTACTACCTCGCAAAGACTTCGGCAGATAATGGAAGAAAGGAATTTAAAACAAGTAGATATTCTTAATAAAGTGCTTCCGTATTGTGCAAAATTTGATGTTAAGATGAATAAATCAGACATCAGCCAATATGTTTCCGGGAAAGTAGAACCAAGCCAAGATAAACTGGTTATGCTTGGCATGGCTCTTGGTGTGACAGAAGCATGGTTAATGGGATTCGATGTTCCTTTTGAAAGAAAAGATTCTGCTGCGAAAGCTGAACAAGATTTCGATTTCTATTATAAATATTCATTACTAGATCAGAGAGATAAAGAAGTTGTAATGGATATGATAGAATCAATGTTGGTCAGAAAAAATAACGAGGTTTAACCCCATTTTGACAAAAATAGTTTTATGAATGTATGCAGGTATTCTAAAGTACCTGCATCATTTATTTTATTTATCATGTCTATTATTCTTTTTTTGTAATCTTCTTTCCCCATAGTACACCCCCTTAATCTTTCCGCACTTGGTAGCGATACACCTTATTATAGAACATATGTTCTTAACAATCAATATATTTGACTCACGTTTTTTATTGTTGTAAAATATCAACAAAAGAGGACGGTGAAAACGCCAATAAACACCGCCCTCGCCAGAACTTGAAGTCCCTTGAAACAAGGGATGTTACAAGTGTATCATGTGAAAGGGGGATAAAAAACATGATGAAAAAAGACCGAATCAAAGAAATTTCGACACATTTATCAGTCAACCGTACTAATTATATGTTAAGTTTTCGTGGAAATCTCCATGAATTTCTAAATGAACCGGACATGACGGTTTACAAGCTTGCTGATGAAGCTAATTTGCCTTATTCTACGCTTAATTCACTACTGTATGGTAATTCTAGCGACACGAAGCTATCGACCGCCGTTGCGCTTGCTAGAGCCTTTGGAATCAGCGTAGACGAACTGGTCGGTTGCGGCACTATGGAAGATAAGATGTTGGAATCTGTCAAGATATGCCGCAGTCTGCCGGAACACTCTCTGTACCTTATCCGTTACTTCATCCGTCACCAAGATAAAATCTATTCCAGTCTCGAAAAATCGCACAAGTATATTTCTGTCCTTAATCCACAACTTATGAATGGAATTATAGCCACCACAAACGCTGTGGAACCAATGTGCATAGACAATTTGCCGGAAGACATAAAATCCAAGGCTTATATCGGTATGAAAATTCCGTGCGACTACTATATGCCGTTTTATCTGCCTGGGGAAATTATTATCCTTTCCGCAGATCGTGAACCACAAGACGGTGAACGATGTATTGTGACCAGTAATGGTGGGATACAAATTGCCGTAAAAACCCATATAATAGAATATGGCGTTAGAAAATGGAGATATGTTTCGCTCATGTCTCCGAACAGTATACTCCCGGAACACATAATTGATGACATGATAGGATATGTGGTTGGTTTTGTAAATAATGACGGTGACTGGGGAATCAGATAAAAATTAAGAGCATGGCTTTTACACCATGCCCTTTTTGATTGATTTATTTTTATTGCTAATCTGCATACATCAGTTATCATTACTTCTGTAAATGGCAAGTTAAGTGGTTTGAAATTTGCATCAATATCAACATCTGTTACTCTGCTAGTGACAAATAGACAGTCATTATTAGGATCTTTATCTGACTTTGGATTACCAAGTAATGCTAACGTATTTGGCGTGTTCGTAAACTGTAATTGGGCTGTTAATGTGCGTCTTGCAATTAATGGTAATTTTTATGCATATCAAATTGCTACTGTAAGTAATGACGCAACATTTACCCTAAATTTTGTTGTAGCATATAAATAGCCTAATTTGCCAAGTATGAGAAACTGGCAGAATAATACCGTTCTGTCGAAAGATTTAATATTACTACGCCATTAGATTTACTAATATAAAGCATGTGATTATCGCCATTTGTACCACCTGCTGCATTTGCTCTAACATACGTAGTTTTAGGGTAATATGTCCTTGCAATACTGGCAATAATTAATGATCCGCTAGACTGCTCAGATGTAATTCGTACGCCTAACGTTACAAATACTCTGTTACCTATTTTTGAAATTGTATTGTCAGATTCCCATGATACACAATTGACTAAAGTCAAATCGGTGTCCTGGTTTAACTTGCCATTTACATCACTAATCGCACCTGTGACAGTTCCGTCACCGATTGATTTAATATCAGTATTGCCTATGAGCGTAATTAATGTCTTGATGTTCTTTATCGCAAGGCTAACCTTGCCGATAATTCCGCTGAGTTTCTCACCTGTGGTCGGCTGTGCAAGTTCGGTTGGCTCGGTAAATGTTACGGTTGTGTTGGAAGCATCACCTGTCTTTTTGAGATAATCAGTCAAGTCAATGTTGGCTAATTTTTGGTCGGTAGTAATCTTGTCATAGTAATTAGTTAAATTGTCAACATCTTTGGTGATGTATCCAGCATCATTTTCTAATTCGCTGACTTTTGTAGGTATACCTCCTGTTTGCTGTTTTGCCTGCTCCATATAATACTTTGCGTTATCTGTATCTTCTCCTTCTCTTGTTCCTGTTCCACCTATGGCATAAGATTCAGCCAATACAGATTTTGCATTTGCGGATTGCGCATAAGCAGATGCATTTGCGGATTCTACTCTAATATCTGCTAAATAATTAGGCTGTAGCATAGCATCTGTTACTGATCCTGTTTTGATTGAAAAAGAATAAGTCTTATTCTTTCCAGTACCAGTCACGGATACAGCTATGGTTGCAGAATCTTCAAATGTCAACACCGGAATCATAGAACCAATATCAGCCTTAAACTGTGTTCCATCTTCTGTAGTCATGGTAATAATTCCGTCATCAGACATGGAAAATCCAACAGGGATTTTTTCAATATTAAGGTCAAAAATGACCTTTTCTCCATTGTACTTTGTAATAGTAATAATACCGGTTGTTTCATCCATAGTCCAGTCTGCAATGTTTCCGTTTATTGCAGACTTGTCTACTTTTAAAGCATCTTGTGATATGATACGGTTGTCCAACGCATCAATGGCAGAATCCATTTTATTAAGATTTATTTCATCAATGTCTGTGTTTTCACTGGGGTAATCTTCCCAGTTAATTCTGGTATAAACCTTATTCAACGCCATCTGCAGATACCTCGCTTTCCTCTTTCATAATCTGCATATCTGATAACTGTTTAGTCTCCGCATATACTTCATACAGTACAAGCCTTTTCACCTCGATAGGCAACGGTGTTTGATTTAATACTGTCACAAGGTTGCTTTTTAATTTCTTAATCTCAAAATTTGCTGCCATATCAATTCTCCCTTACATAGATTTCTTTTCCTTGCTCTTCTGCATACGCATACAGGTTTTTGCACAGTTCAGATATCTCATATCCGCTCTGTGCAACCACTGTATCCGACATGTCAATAAGTTGCTTCATAAACTCTTCAAAACCATCGCCATCTTCCGTGCTAAACAATGTTGCATTGATTTCCGTAAACGTGGAAATTCCAATGGTAAAAGCTATATATTGCTGAATTTCTTGCCTTTCTTCCATTACTTCTTTCATTGTTTTTCCAATAATCGTTTGAAGAATAAATATTTTTTTTACCATAATAAATCTCCTACGTCATAAGTGTGACAATTCCAGATGTTGCAGTGAGCAAACCTCCAAGTGATGAAACTCCTGTAATAAAATTAACATTATGTCCAGGATAATCAGCAACATTGGCTGTTTGTGTTACCAAAGATACATCTGATACGGTTCCATTTATATAATTTTTTGTGACACTTAATGTGGCACTTGTCAGTACTGTCTTACTGCCTAATATTTGAGAAGTTGTTGATATGTTTTTTACATATTGTGAATTATATGTTGCTCCATTTCCTACCACTAAAATTCCGCTTACACTTACCATTGAAGCATCAATAGTAAGATATTGTCCCAATCCTTTTATAGATCCTGTGCTTTGCAATAGTTCGTTATAAAATTTAATTTCACCTGATGATACTTCTGTGTAACTCCCGTCTTCCCCTATAGACTTAAAACTACCAGTCATTACTGCATTTTTAGCTGTTATAGTTCCATCTGCTGATATGCTACAGTTATCTGCTTCCAATACAAAACGGTTTCCAGAAATACTTACCTGTCCACTCTCAACGCTCAACTGCGAACTGACATCACCTTTGGAAACTTTCAACTTGATTTGGTCGGCTTGAACAGAAATTGCCGCCGCCAGATCTGTTTCTACCCCTTGCGCACGGGTTGATTCAAGTTCAATCTTTCCAGCTGTCTGTGTAATCTTTGTATCCAGTCCATTCTCTACATCCTTGATTTCGGACCGGGTCTCTTCTACATTACGCTCCAACTCATTAGTCTTGCCTCGGAGTTGAATTATACTTTTGTTAATTCCATTTACTTGTTCACTGTACTTTGGAGATTTTCCGCTTGCTGATATGGTGTCTGTCGGTTGTTGGATTCCTTTGTATGTTCTACTCAACACATAGCTTTCTATGATTTCTTTAGCCGTATATACATTGACTGCTTCTCCAAGGCTCAAACAAGGATTTCCTATTTTTTCACAGTTATAAGGTCTATATTTTACAACTTTAATAACCTCATACAGATTTTTTGCAACCGTTTCTAGGGCATCTGCCCCCATTCCATAAACAAGGAAATTATCTTGCAAAATATAACTGTTGTCGTTCTCGGTAATTTCTGTATCCGGGTAAACTGCACCAATATCATTTTCTGATTGTCTTATCTGCACTTTTGTAACTTTTTGACAGACAAAATCTTCATATCTGACTGATTTGTATTTTCCACCAGTAACCTTTTCTTTTTCAGAACCTTTTCTAGGGTATAATCCTTTCTGTGGATATAATCCTTTATGTGGATATAAACCGGATATTATTTCTTTAAGGAAAACATATTCAAATTTTCCATCATGGTTAATATGGCCAAAACATCCATTTATCGAGCAGATTGCTTCCATGACCGTCTGGCCAGAAAGTTCGCTTGGTTTTATGGTTTCTGCCACTTCCATGTCATCATTAACTAACGTAGTCTCTACCTGTTCTATTCCAAAGTAAGCAAAAAAACTATTTCTGAATGCCTTAAGTGTAAGCGGAAAAGTTAAACTGTTGTACCACGATGCCACATTTGCTTCTCCTACATTATACAAGGCATCATAAGCCGTCACATTGCGGTAACGCTTATCATCTGTAGGCTTGTCAGAAACAACCCTGTATTTGCCGAAAATAAACGGTGCGTCAGTATGTCCATTAATCACAGCAGAAACATTTATCTGTTTTCCAATCATGCTTGTAAACACGTTGGAAATTTTGAATTTTAACTGTGATGCATTGCACTGTCCAAATGTAAGGTAATCATCATCACATAGTATTTCTTTTAATTCAAACTGTTCAAAATGGATTTCGCTGTTGGTGATTTTTACAGACTTATCATCTGTTTCAATCGTGATTTCCTTTTTGGATGCGCTTTTATCAAACAAATCCGCATAGGTATAGTTACTCATTCGCTACACCTCCGACAAATGAAAATTCTATCTGATTGTATTTAATCTCTCCGTCATAAGTTCCGTAGATTGTAGGCTTTATATCAGCCATATATCCATATTGTGTGACATATTGACCTAAAAATGGAATGTATGCTGTGATATTACATCCTTGTTCGGTTGCATCAATAAAGTTGCTTCGTATCCCGGACAGTAACTCTTGCAAATCGTCATCCGTCAGCATCGCAGGTGTGGAAAAATCAACACTTAATGCTTTTAGCTCCACAGCATTTCTATGTACGTATCCATTTGCATCAGTCCAGGGGTCTACATCTTGCATATTTACAGCCGGCTGATAACTTTCAGCGGCTATAAATCTTGACTGGTCAATAACGTAATCTCCAATTCTTAAAAGCCATCCTTGATATGCTGACATACGCTCACCGCCTTTTTTCAATAAAGATAGACAGCACCCATTCAGAGTGCTGTCTGTGTTAAAATACATATACATTCTTGTGTTTTTGGTTAAATTGCTCTTGACCGTATTGTCTTGCGGCAATTCCAATTTGATCTGTTGTTATTCCAAACTCTTTTTCAAGGATTCCTTGCAGTAGCTGATTATTTTGTTTTAGAAGTGCAATTTCCTGTTGTGCCGTGGAATTAATAGCATCTTTGATTCCAGTGATTTCAACTCCACCGGCAACCGCTGTCTTGCCGCCTACTGTCCCGGCAATCTCCGGTACGCCGTTCTCTCCTGCCATGAACATCGTGTATCGGCTTGGAACGTAACCGCCAGTTTCAAATCTAGGAATACTTATTTTAGGTATTTGTACTGGCTTGAAGCTTATTCCTATAGCTTCAGATATGCCACTAATCAGACCAAAACCATCAATAAAAGCGTTTATTCCATCAATAATCAGATTTACGCATCCCTCTGCTATGGATACAAGGTTGTTAAATGTTCCTTTGAAAATGTCTTTTATTCCGTCCCATGCTTTTCTCCAGTTTCCAGTAAATACACCGGAAACAAAATTAATTAGTCCTTTTAATTTTGTTCCAAGGTTTTTGATAATATTACCTATTGCGTTAAAAACAGTTTCAAAAGCAGGTTTTAAATCTTCCCACAAATGAGTGACTATGGGAGATAAAACATTGTCCCATAAGAAGTTGAATACTTCTATTACTGGTTTTACTTGTTCTACCAGAAAATTCATGGTATCGACTATCGCATCAAATGCAGCTCCTAAAACACTTCCTAATGCTTGTGCCAAAGGAACTACTACATTTTTCCAAAGTACCGTAAGTATATCAGTAACAATTTGAATTGCAGGCTTTAAGATATTTCCAAGGAATGTTCCAAACGGAACAAGCACTCCATTCCAAAGATTTTCAAAAGCACTTTGCAATTTCGGAAGCACTTCTTCACCAACATATTTTAATGCGGGATTTAGCATATCCTGCCATATGCTTGTGAATGCAGTCTTCAAAAATTCTCCTATCGGAGTAAGCACATCTACAAGCCCTGTCCATGCATTCTGTAAATCTGGTATAACCGTTGTTGTCAAAAACTCCATTGCAGGAGTTAGGTTATCCGCAATGGCTGAAATTGATTCCTTGAAACTATTTCTAACATCCTCGTTTGTCGCATATACAAGCGCAAGTCCTGCTACAACCGCTGTGATAGCCGCTGTTGCCGCTACTGCTCCTGCACTAATACCACCAAACAATCCGGTTGCTCCTGCTGCTGCCGCTCCCCCTGCTCCTGTTGCCGCTCCAGTTCCTAATAGACTTCCGAGAATTGTTTCTCCGATTCCTGCTCCTGCCTTACCGCCCATTGACAAGACAATAGAATCTTTTATTGCTTTCCACAGAATATCTCCCAAGCCAGTGAATTTCAAAAGTCCTATTGCTGTCAGAATCGTGGTTTCGATTGGTGCAGCATCGAAACTTCCTTTCCACAGTTCGATTGCCGCTGTAATTGCTTGTCCTATAAAGTTTCCGGCAGATGTAAATACAGCAGTCCAGTCAATACCAGCAAGAAACTGTCCTATGTTTTGACCAATCTGATACCAGTCTACAGATGCAATAGCATCGGACATCCAGTTAAATATCCCTGTGACAATACCGGATAAATCTTGTCCTGCTTCGAAGAAATCACCATTGAATAAATCTTTGAATAACTTTTTCACAGGCTCAAGAAGTTTTTCTATCTTATCAGCCCAGCCAAGAGCTGTATTCTGCATCTTGTCAAATGCTTCCTGCCATACTTTTTCGTACTCTGCAGTAGCATCCATGATTTCCTTGGTAAGGTCAATTCCTGCTCCCCCGGCACCACTTCCGGAACCACTGGATTTTGGAGTTGAAATAACTTTCAGTTTGTCAAATTCGCGTACTCCGCTTTTTGCATTTTTTGCACTTGTACCAACTTTATCCAGCGCATCTGCCGTGTCTTCCAAATCTTCATTGTACCCGGATACACCTTGACCGAATGACGAAAAGTCAATCTTGATTCCCAGTAAATTTGCCACACTGACAAGCAGTCTCTTAATCGCAATTACGACACCGTTTATGACAGGAAGTACTTTCTGCAATACTGGAATAAATAACTGGCCTAGAACCATTCCAGCTTCTTTCACGTTGTTTGTGAATTGTCGTATCATGTTGCTTGGTGAATTGATTGTGTTGGCCAAGTCTCCCCATGATACTTTGGACTGGTCTAAGATTGCCAGTAGACGCAACTGCTGTTTCTCTGCCTGTGACATTTCGGAGACAGCTTTTTCAATGCCGTATTTGTAAGCATAAGTCTGTAAAGTGGCATTTGTGATATCAATACCATACTTATACAATGCTCTTGACTGACCGATTAAACCGGACTGTAAATTAGTCGCAACTGTACTGAAATCCACGTTAAACAGTGAAGAAATATCTCCGGCATGCATTGTCATGGACTTTGAAATTGCCGTGGTGACTTCTCCGGTCTGCCCTAAAGAGTTGGTGATAGATGCAAGTTGTGAAGCGTACTGGGTAATCTCTTGTAAATTCAGTCCCAGGTTCTTCATTCCACTTTCAGAAATCAGTCCACCATCTACATCTACTTTTAAACCGGACATTTTGCCAAGAAGTTCATTTACACGATTTCCGAAACTTTGCGAATAATCTTCTGCATTGTCGTAACCGTATTTTTCAAAATCCTTGCCCCATTCCTTGCCGACTTTATTAAATGCTACCGTGTAGTAGTTAAATGCTTCGATATAGTCCGTAGTTCCCTCTATGGACTTCCACAGACTTTTAATTCCGCGGATCACAAGGAAATATGTTGCGTAGAATCTGCCGAAAGCCGCTGCAAGGCTGAATGTGCTTTTTGTGGCTCTTTTTGCGCTTGCCGTATAAGTGTTCAGATTTCTGCCCAAAGAGTTTGCAGCCCGACCGGATGCCGCACCAGTAGATGCCAGTCCTGCCAGTGCATTTGTCATGCGTATAATGTTCTCGCTTACGTTTGGTGTGGTAGACAGAGTGGTGAATAACTGCTTCAAATTCTTTGCCAGTAAAGGAATGTTCGTAATCGCTCTGCCGGATGCCACGCCGCCAAGTCTTGAAATTGACGATGCTATGCTTGCAATATCCCCTACTCCATCTACTTTGGTTCCTGCCATATCAGCAGAAAAAGTCTTTAATGCAGAAGAAATTCTGCTTAATCCGCTTGTATCTATTTTCCCCATTCTGTTAATGGAATTTGTCAATGTGGAGATATTCTTAATACCGCTCGTATTCATGGAATTTGCGGCATTTGCGATACTCTGTATGCTGTTGGAAATGCTTGTCAGTTTGGACGTATCAATGGACAAGCTTCTCTGAAAATTCGTAAGGCTCGATGCAAGTTTGTTCAGTGCACTACTGGCTTTGTTCGCATCCGCACTTATTTTTATTTGAAGATCATCAATATCAATATCTGCCATACCGCACCGCCTTTACCGCAATAAAAAAAGGAAGTGTCTGCCACTTCCAAGAAAAAGAGCGGTAAGCTGTGACACCTACCGCTCCTAAAATCATTTCTTGAGATATTCTCTCGTAACCGCACCGCACTTGCAATCAACCGTGATTCCGACTTTCTTTTGGAATACTCCGATTGCCGTTGCTGTGTCTTTGCCTAAAATTCCGTCAATGTTGCTCTTTCCCTTTGCATTCACCGCAGATAAGCAACCATGATGAATAAGTGCAAATTGCAACCACCGCACATCATCACCTCTCATGCAAGGAACTGTTTTCTTCAACAGTCTTGTCGGTTCTGCGTAAGGGTTGCTGTACGCTTTCGTATTGCCCTGTACGGCTTCTAATTCCTTGTACCATACATTCATGTCCACATTTCCTGCAATGCCGCCTACACGACCTTTAGAAGTATACTGCCAGCCTACCATGTTCGGTACTTGCGGTTGATATTTCACATCGCACTTGCCGTTATTCTTGCCGTACCGTGCGATCCACATAGGATAACTCACACCGCCATAAGGCTTAATGTATGTCTTATAAAAACTTTCCCCAGTGTATACACCAAATGGCAATCCTGCGTCTGTGATAACCTTGCCGTAAGCATTGATAATTGGAATCAGATTCTTACCGAGATTCTTCATCACGGCATCTTCAACATCCATCCAAACCATAGGCTTACGGTTTCCAAGAATAATAAGCACTCTCTCAGCAGCAAATTGTGCCTTTGATACAGTGGTAGCATAGCTGTAGTTATACACGCCTTGCACTTTCATTCCGTATGCTTCACAATTTTTCCAGTTCTCTTCAAACTCCTTGTCCGGGTTCAAATCCTTGCGGATGATTTTCAAAATAGCAAAATCAATACCGTTCTGTTTTACCGCCCACCAGTTAATCGTCCCCTGATATGAGGACACATCAATTCCTGTTAAACTCATGTTTATTTCTCCTTTTTTGGATGTGATAATTCAAAATTAGCCTGCATTGCCATAAGTCCTGCAAGAAATGCCTTTCTTTGTTTTTTCAATTCCTTTTCGTTGCTAGCAGTTTCAACACGCTCCATAATAGGCTTGTCTATATACTTCGATTGTGCTTTTCTGCCGTTTAAGCAATGGTCTACAGCAAAGATTAATGCAGATATTCCGTAATTTCCCCAACGTTGCCATGAGTTCCTATCTTCTTCCTCTTTTTTTAGTTTATATCCTTTGTAGCACCACTCTAATTTTTTAGGATTCAGATGTTTGAACTCTTCTATCGAGATCCCCATGGAAAAAGCAAATGGAAAATATTCTTCCCATATTATTTTGTGCCAGTCGATTTCTTCTTGTGATCCTGTGGCATCTTCGTTACCTTGCTGTCCTCTTTCTCCATTTCTTCCTTGGTCTGCGTCATCATTTCCGTCAGACCCGACAGTTCGAAAAAACCGTCTTCTTTCATACAGTCTGTCAGTTCTCCATACAGCTTCACAAAAGAAAGACCGTTTGCTTTCATGTATTCTTTCATTAAAGCATTGGATTCATCCGGTGTAATACCTTCGTGGTTTTCGATAAGACCAGCATAAAAAGCCGTTTTGCATACATGAGGAAATTCTGCAAGCATATATCCGCTACCATCTACAATTTCTTCTGGTGTGGGCTTCTGTACATTTTTTGCTTTTTTAGCTACATAGCCACCGGAAAGCATAAGAAACATCTTTTGAATCAAATCCTTGCACTCCACAGCACCGAACCCAAACTCTAAAGTATATTCAACATCATTAACTAAAATCTTCTTCATAAAAACATATCCTTTCCCCAACATTTTGTTGGAAAGGAGCCGCCCGAAGACGGCTCTCTTTTGCTTAAATCAATGGTTCGTCTACCGCTTCATCAAAGTCAGCCACGGCAGTGTTATTTGTTTCTGACTGACTTGCTATTCCCCCGTTGTTAGTTCAACGGTAGCGTCCAATCCCTTGTATTCCTCAATGGTAAGATTCATTTCAATCGTCAGAAGTTCATTCTGTCCGATCTCTGGCTGTGGAATCTGCTCAGGCGGCTGTGCAACAACGAAGAAAGATTTCTCTTCTCCGGGAATGACAGTTTCAAACCACATTCTCTTTCCACCAGTAAGAGCCTTGTAGGCTGTGATAAGTGTAGTCCATTCATCCACGGTATCTGATGTAAAGTTGACTGTGACTGCAAAAGATCCACCAGTATCTGCACGACCTTTTACATATCTAGTGATCGCATCTTCCAGTGCGGAAGCATCAATCTGCTCCGGTTCAATGTTGATGCCACCGATAGCATTTATTCTTGTAAGTTGTTTAAAACTCGTAGGTTTTGTTCCGGCTGTTGTCTCTGTACCATATCCGAAAGTAATTCCTAAAGTAGAAATTCCGGCTGCTGCCATGATAAATACCTCCTTAATTTTGCATAAAAAAATAGAGCCGTTTGGCTCTAATAGTTACAATGTATCGTCAGCACCAACAATTCGTCTGAACCGTGCTGTGCTTCTGTATGTGTTCTGCGAAGTATTATTAAACTCCGGCATAGAAGTTATCTGAAATCGCAGACGTTTGAAAAGTCCGGCAACCGTAGCCATGATAGCTTCAGCTTCTTCCTGACTCTTGTTGGTTATCACATCCACCTGGTACGATGCTGTGATTCCGTTGATAGACCGTCCTTCAAGGTCTTGTCCTGTCTCTGTGAACGGCATAGCATGAAAGTAAACTGTGGGGAATGTGGGTTCTGATAAGTCCTTGCTTTTGTCCGTTACATACGCTTTAGGATGACTCTGCGGTATTTTCATTTTCAAGTATGATGCAATCTTGACTTTAAAGTCTGATACCCATTGATATTCATTAACCGCCATTTCCAAACACCACCTTTGCTGTCTGTAATACAATTTCACGAATTTCTATTGCAGTCAGGTACATAAATGGTCTTGAAGGCATACCTTCGGTGAAATACCACTTGCCGTCATCTGCCGGATAAAACCAGCCGTATCTTCCGTCTGCAAGTTGACGTATGGTTTTCCCACTTGCATATTGCCATGTTACACCTTCCGGTAATTGATAAGGATATGGTGACTGCTTACCGACAATACCAGTACCAAACTCTACGAAAGCCGCATGGTCTGTACCGGCAACCACCGCCCAAACACCGCCACCATTTACGGAGCCAACGTATTCCGCATTAATGCTTTGCAAAAGTTCCGACGTAAAGATAGCATCAAGGTCAGCAATCTGCACTCTAGCAATCTCTACACCCTTTTCTGCCAGTGTTTCAGCCAGTAGCCTACATTTATACTCTAAGCTATTTTCATAGTCTTTAAGAGCCTTTACAGCCGCTTGTATGGATTTTGGGTCAAACAGATTGATGTTGATTGTCTTTCCCATATCACTTCACCGTCTTTTGCAGTAAAAATAAATCTGCTGTCAGCCCTTCATCTGCAACGCCTTTGACAACATAGTCCGCAGTCTTGCTGTCAACAAGTCCGTCATCGTCACGACCTACTTCCGACTTCTTCCAGATAACATCCCCTGACTTAATCGGCAAATAGCCTTTGTCGGTCACAATCTGACAATACGAACTGGAATCATCAATACCAAATTCCTTTACCAGTACTTCCGACAGTTTATTGCTGATATTGGCAGAAAAAGGAACAGGGTCATAAAATTCGATAGCTTCTCTCAAAACTACTGGAATCTTTTCACCGTCAACCTCGATGTACTTAATGTTTCCATTTTCGTCACGGTCGTAGATTGTGACTTTCTCACCCTGTTTGGAATACTTCATTTTTTGCTTATTTGCTTCAAGCATCTTTCTTCACCTGTTTGTAAATCTGATTTACTCCTGTGCTTGCCAAACCGGAAACAATGCCGACCGCAATCGCATTCAGCACATCATTTGCCGGGAAATCCGGAATAACATACATTCCTACTACTCCGAGAATGCCACCTACAATGCCGACAACAACCGGAATGTAATTATCCTTAATAACCGGAATAAGCTTCGCTCCAATACCGGCAAGATAGCAGATAACTACGATTGCAACGCAAGTTCCTACTTGTGAAAAATCCATTATTCTTTACCTCCATTCTTCAATCTGATTTCTTTGATTTCCTCGTACATTTTGGTAGCCATTCCATTTCCGCCTAACGCATGATACGCATTGTACATCTCTACAAAATTCTCATACGCATAACTAGGAATTTCTCCCAACTTCATGTACTTATCGTGATACTCAATAAGTTGAACACGCAAAAGAAGCATTGTTCCCTTACTGTTTGCATCCCTGTCATTCTTTTGTTGTTTAAGGAGCCAGACAATATATCCTAATAAAATAGGCAATACAATAGTGTATGTCTGTAATAAAAAATCTTTCATTTCATATCTCCTGTTACTTATTGTTGGCACACCGCCCACCACCCTTAAAGTGTGCCGCCTGCAACGATTTTGTTAGTGTCAACAAAATGGTCACGCACAATCTTCTTTTACAGCACTTTGGCAAATGGGAATACACCTACGAACAGACTGTCACGGTCTCTCCATGTTCTCGACACACCGTTTTCAGAGTAATTTGCCATGAAGTTTTCTCCAGCCTGTGAATGGTCATACACAACCACGTTCACAATCACGCTCTCAAACCGCTTCAAGTCCTCTGCAATTTTTTGTTCCGTGTAGCTGTCCGGGTACATTCTTTTTGCCACAATGTCAGCTTTCGCTTGACTGATAAGTTGATCAATCAGAGGATTATCTTCAAGGACATCAAACACAACCTTAGAAGTTTTTTCATCAATATGAAATTGTTTCAATCTGATTTTTACTTGCTCTAAGGTTGTGTAATCTGCCATGATTTACCTCTACAATCCAAACTTTTCAATCAGAATCTTTTTCAGTTCCGCACCGCTGATTTCTTCCGCACCGGCAACACCGTGTTCTGCGGCTAACTTCTGCAAGTCTGCCGTAGACATACGGTTGATTTCCGTCTTAGTGTATGCGGTTTCTTCCAGGATTTCATTTTTTACTTCTGTGACAGTTTCCTCCGGGATTTCATTTCCCGGAGAAAACCACTTGCCGCCAATTTTGGTCATATATCTTGCGATCATATCAGACCTCCTACGCAACTTTCATTACTACCACACTGTCCATTCCCTCAAACGTAGGCAGACCAATCATGGATACTACGCAATGAGTATTGATAGGATGATTAGTAGCGTATGTGTACACGGAAATACCAGTCTCAACAATAGACAGGTTTCCATCAGTAATACTTCCGCTTCTCTCTTCCGGAGTTCTGCCAAAGACATAATCACCAAGATATACGCCAGCGCATTGAGCGGATACAACACCAGTAGGTACGAAGTACTTTGTCTGACCGTCTGCAGGATCAATGTACAACTTGTCATACACCTCAATCTCAATTCCGTATCCACGCAGATATTCAGTAACCTGAGACTGCTGTAAACGGATTCCACCATTGTAAGCAGTGATTCCTAGAACCTGCTTCTTGGTGTCCTCTGCTTTCAGAACCATTTCCCACGTCTCGGTGTTCATGGTAAATCTTGTCAGGGAATAACCAGTCTTCTTTGCGAAGTTTCTTCTGGTTTCAATCAGATCATCCAGCGGTGTTGCGGTTGCCGGAACGTTCCACTTATCACTCTCTCCGGAAATTTCTACGAAATGGTCTTTCTTATGCTCAACTCCTGCATCGGAAGTGTAATCAACATAAAAGCTCTTACCACCGATAGTGACTTGTACACGGGGAATGCCGTCTGCCGGTGCAAGCAACTGCCAGATTTGTCTCTCCGGAACAACTCTTGCTCCTTCAATTAGCATCATGGGCTTTTTACTGATTTCACGAAGAACATTATTTGCAAGGGAAGCATTCTCTGCATTCTGGTAATTTGCGTATTCTTGTTCTTCTTTTTCAGTTACCATGTAGGATTCACGGTAAAAAGGCATTTCGTTTTGAATGTCGGAGAATCCTCCAACATCTCTTAACTCTGCCTGTGCATCAAAATTAGATGCTTTCAGAGAAACAGGAAGACCACTCTTTCCCTTAATGAATCTAAGGTCGAGACTGTCCTGCTTTCTTGTGCCAAATTTCTGTCTGCCAAGGTAAGGCGCAGAACCTAAAGTTTTTTCATAGTTATTCCACATTACACCGAGACTTCTCGCTGTAAATGCTTCGCTTAATGGTAATGCCATAGTTAATACCTCCTGTTATTTACGCTTCTACAATAGGTTCAGCACCGTAAAAAGTTACTCTCGGTGTTACTTTTCTTGCCGCATCTGCGATGGCTAAGGACTTTACCTTCTCCCAATCAATAGTTCCTTGGTATACATAAGTGCCAGGTGCATCACCCATAGTTACATCTACATCTTCAAGCAGATAACCTACGCACTTTGCGTCATTAGACGGATACGGTGTACCAGCAGGTACAACTTTTCTTCCGTCAGTTCCTGCACTCACACCGCTCTGTTCTACGATGCAGGCTGCTCCCTCATAAGGGAAAAACTTCAAAATACCTTTACTTTGTGTAAAGTCTCTAGTAATAGGCTTACCCATTCTTTTTACCTCCTATAAAACATAATGGTTTTTTGCTTCTTCGCTTGCTGAATTGCTTCCAAAGCTGATTTTTTCAGCGTTTTCTACGTCCGCTGTTTTTTCTTTACCGCCACCGCCAGCACTACCACCGCCCGGATTTGTGGTTCCGTTTGCGATTTCCTGCTCTTTAGCCTGTGCCGCAGCAGTCTCTTTATCAGAGATAATTTTTCCGAGTACTTCGTAGTCAAAACTGCCGTCATCCTTGATAACCTGTGATGCCTGTTCAGCAGAAATGTTAAACTTGGATGCCGCATTGCTTCTCTGATTCGCAATAGCTTGTGTCTTTTCAAGTTCTGCGATTTTTGCATTTGCAGAATCAAGGTCTTTTTGCAGTCTTTCCGAATCGGATAAATCCTTATCTTTCATGGCTGTGTATTCCTTTTCCAACTCACGCAGTCTTGTCAACTCTTCACTGTTTTTGTTTGCTTTTGCGTTTGCTGCCTGAACATCCTTGCCGTTTTCGGCAATAACCTTTTCAATCTGTTCATCAGTTAATCCCATTGCCGCTAAATCTTCTCTCTTCATAAATTACCTCCGTTATGTCCTACGTTTTTTTACGGTGCAACGACACCGAGTGACATTGCCGATTTGTACGCTCACGGCTTTGCGAATTTTTATAAAATAAAAACAGCTACCTATTTCTAGGCAACTGTCTTATTTTGCATTTGTTTTACTATTTCCTGTGCTTTTGCCATCTGCTCTTCCATGTTGATAATGTCAGCAGTTTTCCATAAAGCATCAAGGTAAGGCTTGGAAAGGTTGAAAGTCTTTTCGCAATCTCCCCAAAGTCCAACCGTTTTGATTGCAATAAGAGGATGAATACCGCACTGCAAAAGCTGCAGCAATGTTTGTGACTTGGTATACATATTGTCTTGTGGACTGTGGTTGATCTGCACATCAAAATCTCTAAGACTGATTTTCAAATCCTCTTTCTTAATGCGGATAACATTCAGCGCAACCTTGGCCAGTCTCTTCTCTGCTGTCTTAACAACCGGATCTTTAAGCCTTGCTCTTGATTTTGAGAAATCCCATCCGTTCCTCAGCTCGACCGCACCCTGCGTATCACCGCCAGTGTTTCCTTGTTTGTTTGGTATTCCCAAAATTGAAAGTGCGCTGTCTGTTAAATCGTCTTTAGATACCTGTGTCTGCGTTTGGTCAAGTTCCTGCGACATTACATCAACATCAGACTTGTTATCCTTGTTAATGGACTTTACAACCAATGCATGGTTCATTTTCATTTTTTTGAACTGTTCTTCATCAACTTCACAGTTTACAAATTTGTACCATGCCTGAATAAACTGCTCTATGCCGTCCATTCTATTAGACTGCGTATTATTTATTGCATCCAGCAGGTCTATAACAAGTTCAATATCAGATAAACGTTCATGGTTGTTTGGAAATTCCACGATAGGAATGCCGCCAAAACCATGTAACTTCCATGAATCAGCAATAACGGAACTGTTCTTTACTTTGCATTCATGCGTTTCTGTGTAGCAAAGTTTATACCATTCTCCGTTTTCGTCCTTTAATTCTTGGACTGCTAAAATCGGTTCTTCGGAACTACGGTTGTAAATAACAAACGTGTTCAGAGGATTAGGTGCAACCACACGGATAGGTACTTCACCATTTACTATCTGAATAGCTTTGAATGATGTTCCGGTTGCTGACTGCCATTCACCAGCTTTTATGTCTTTCTCGTGCTTATTTGCATCCGCTAAATAATCGTTTAGTTCATCTACTGCTTTATTTACAGCTTCATCATCTTTTCTGCTAACAAACTGAATAGGCTCGCCGTAAGTCTGACCGACCTTGAACTGTACCCACTCATAAGCATGATTCTCAACGATTTTGTTTGTTATATCCTCATTTGACAGCTTTGTTCTGTATAGTACCGGCTGATCTCCTTTGTAGTACTCCCACAAGTACTTGATAACTGACTTATTGTAATTAAAAACACCGATGCAATCACAAATAACCTTTACAATGTTGTCTTCGGTTATCTGCTCCACATCCGTATATGCAATTTTTCTACCGTGACAACCCTTTACAAGGTCTTGAAATTTCATAGTGTTCATATTTTCACCTACATAAATGTCATTCCGCTGCTCTGATCTCTCTGTGGAAGTTTCTTGATCTCACGTTCTCCGGTCTCCGTATGATAAACAACCATCTTATCGCAATTCCGGCACTTATATGTCTTGTCGATATGCGATTTTGCACTACATTCACCGACCAACCGTCCGCATCCCGGACAGTACACTCTAATTTTTTGGTTAAAAATCATAAATACCTCTTTTCTGCACACAAAAATACCGCCCACATAACGCAGACGGTATTTCCGGTCATTCACATTTTAGGAGGATTAGAAAACATCTTGAATACTTTCGTCAGTTTAACATTACCATTTTTTATATATGACATTCAATGACATCATTCATTCAAATATCCTTCTCCGTATTTCTTTTCAAACTGTTTCAATGCAGTTCCGTGAAGTCTGACAACCTGTCTCCATGAATATTTCATTTCTGTTGCGATCACTTCAAAAGTTTTCTTTTCTATGTACCTTGCGAACAGAATATTGTATGTGTTTTCATCTTCCATGCTGTCTATCTGCTGTATGATTTTCTCTTTTTTATCGACAAGTTCGTCCACCATGCCATCTATTTTCCGTTCCATTTCGTCAATTTTGGCATATTTTGTTCCTATTTTGTCAAAATTCGGTGTAGTCTGTACCCTTTCACCGCTTTGCGGAGCAGATATGCTTACCACCATATCTTTGAGTTGTGCGATTTCCGTGAGTTTATTATTTATCATTCGATTAAGTCGGCTTATCTGCCCTAAATATTCTTTTGTTGTCATCTAATACCTCCTACCCATTGAAAAAGGATTGCTGATTGCTTCTGCTCTTGCCATTCTTTTATTTCCGTAAATCATGTCACATAATTGTGCCGTAGAATCTATCCCGTCATCATGCTTCATTTTCCCTTCAAAAGTAGCAGACAAAATATTTTGAAAATACTTTCTGTACTCTTTTGTTTGATATTTCATGTCCACAAAATAAAGTTTTCGTATGTCTGGAGCATGATTTTTGATTCTATCCATTTTTGCAGTCTGATTGTCTGCCGGATCATGACTTGTGTTAATAGGGTATCCGTCTTTTTCCCATATCTTTTCACAATCTGTACGGTATGCTGATGTTGTCTTTGTTTCCTCAAAATGGACTTCTGCTGTCTTATTATTAAATTTATCTAAATGTCTTTCCATTCGTGAAGTAACTTCCGGTATGGTAATTTTCTTATCACCGTCATTGTAGACAACATCAGTGATATAATGTTCTCCGTCAATCTCATAGCAGATAGGCATTGATACAAAATCACCGCCACCATAAGCAGGGTCATTAGCTGCAAATATCCTATCAGGTCTTATTCCTTCAAGTTCTGCCGGATTAAAGAAATTCATCATATCGACATTGAAAATCTGACCTTTTCTTTCAATAGGCTCCTGTTGATACTGTGCAAACCATGATGCCATATCGTCATTGTTCTCAAAAGATGCCATACGTCTTTTATAATCAAGAGTTGTATATCCCAAATGATACGGATAATCAAAATTGCTATCTCCGTTTTCATTTAGTGCAGGAATAATAACCTCTCTGTGCCGTATGCCTTTGTATTCAGGATCATTTTGTAATAGGTCTAACCGTCTACCTTGAACGTCCTTTTTCGCCCAACGTGTTCCTATCCCCAACAATTTAGCCTTTCCAGGCTTAATTCTCGGCATAAAGTTGTTGTCGAATTTTCCCCATACAGTATTTTGCCGGTCTTCACTCAATGCTTCATCAATACCGCTGAATAAGTCATCATAAACTCCAAGCCCGTCACAGTCACAAGCACCATTCAATGTTCCGTAAATGCTTCGCATTGTAAATGTTGGGTATGTTTTTTTACGTATAAGGTCTACGGTCAAATCTTTTCCGTCAGTAACCAACTTTTTCTCTACTATGTTTGGATATATTTCAGCATACGTGTATGTCGGGTCCGTAATCATTTCTATGATACCGTCATAGTAACCACCAGTAATTTTGTCTGAATATGCAGAATACAGATTAGATCGCTCTGGCCTGTTAGAACCAAACCACAGATTTCCTATTTTGACTATTTGTGTCTTACCGATTCGTCCTGGGCAAAACACCATTCCTTCATCAAGCACATCATCGTACAAATCTTGAATAAGCTGTGCTACCTGCCTTAATGGATTTATTCTAGGCTGATAAAATCTCTCTTCTACCGGTCTGTTCTTTTCCATGTATAGCATAAAGCTTTCAAATCGGTAATGTGCTTCAATCAGAAGAATTTTGTAATAGTCATCAACAAGGCTGTATTTTTCTTCATGTTGTTGGCTGTATTTTTCAAGGTCAAGTATTTTACCGCCTGTCCTATCCATGCAGAAACGCTCTACAATGCCTTTAGAACGGTTTGTTATCTGTAAGCCATAAGTTATATCCTTTTCACCGTTTATAGCCACTCTGCAGGCTTCTATGTACGCATCAATGACCTGTTCATCAATTCCCTTGCGCTGTATGTAATTGTCATAGCTGTTTACTGCCGATATAAGGCTCTGACTCGCCAAAAGAAAAGCACCTCCGCTTGTGGCAGAAGTGCCTTATAGGATTCTGCCTATAATTTTTCTAGGTTAGCGACTAACTCCGTTTGTTAGCCGGTGATTTTGTTTATTCTAATTCGTCTGCATGTCTTTTCATTTCAATCTGTGTTCCATTTTCATCACGTGTACAGACAGTTACATATTTGTCAAAGCCACTTATCATATCCCCAAGCCTTATTTCAGTCTTATCATCATTAAAATTATAACACTTACGCATTTCTTCAATGCAATTATTCATTTCCGTTATTTTCATTCTTCATAAACCTCACAAACTCTTTCCCACACTTAGGGCAAAGTTCAAATTGTGCTTCTTTCGTGTACAGAATAAGTTCAAAATCATCAAGCAAGTCACTGGCACGGTATCCATTTTGTATTTCTGCCTTAATGTTCATTTTCCCTTTTCTGATAAGTGTATTCTTTATTTTTTCTCCGCACCTATCGCAAGTGTGCCATTCTTCGTAATGTTTCATTAGTTACCCCTCTTTGTATGGATTGAAGAAGTCCTCATCTTTTCCAATTCCAAGATGCTTTTTCAATGCAAAATTTGTTATCCTTTCCCGATTAAACGAATTACTGACAATATAATTTGCAAGTTCTCCATCTTTCCATCCGTCCGTACTTGTCATATAATCATAAATCTGCTTATATTCTCCGGTCAGCTTGTCAAATTCAAACCAGCCTAAGTCAAGCGTCACTCCATAATTATAAAATCCCTTGTCAGACCACTTGCTGACATAATACATTAACTGCTTGTACGAAAATCCAAGCCTTTCAAAAATATTACCAATAGTTCTTATGCTCAATTCCCGATCACTAGAATGTAATTTTCTTTTCTGCTCATTCACGCAAGCTCTGAAAAATATTTCTTCTAATGGTTTCATTCTTACACCAACTTTCTACCACACATCGGACAATAATTGATTTTTATATATCCAAGGCAACCACTGTCTCCTGTGTCGATCAACACTCCAAATCCATTTTCATCTTTGCAAATAAAATCTCCACCAGTGTATCTTTTTTTCATATATTCATCATTGTTCATTGCTATATCTTTGCAAAATTCACACATGATTAAAACCTCGCTTCACAATGCTCTACCATTGTTTCCAACGTTTCCTTGTCATACAAAACAGAACCGTTCTTGTCCGCTTTGTATTTATCAAAAGTGCATATCGTATTTATAAAATTCTCGATGCAGTCCGCATGGAAATTTATGTTGTATACTTTCTTCTGCCACTTGCCGTTTGCGTATATCTTGGTGTAACCGCCTTTTCTTGTCTTTATAATGATTTTAGAACGTGACTTTTTCATATTTGCACCTCATATCCTCCGTAACCCATGCAGACGGAATCGAACCGCCGACACACATCCTATGCGGATGCCGCTCTTCCACTGAAGCTATGCATGGAAATTGCACCGTAAAACCTTTTATGGCTTGCGCTTGCCAAAACAAAGATGCACCGCCTACTTGTCACTGACTATCCACAATCTCACAGTCTTGTATGTTCTCTACTTCATAGGCTTGGTTTTCGCTAAACATATGTGGCTTACGTTTTAGCTTGGAAATAGTTGCCGTGGGAGTTGAACCCACCCGACCCAAACAATGTACGACTACTTTTGAATCTGCAAATTCTACTCGCAGAAGTGTTTTTCGTTGACCGATAATGAGCAACTACTATCCATACATCTCCCATCGACCTGAACTATTGCAGTAGTGCCAGACTAAGTGGAGATAAAGATAAGCACGCCCGGAAAGTATCGAACTTTCGTTAGAGGTTTTGGAGACCTCTTTCTGACCAACAGACAGACGTATATAAAGTTTTCACGATTTTTTGAAACTTGAAACGGTCAAACTTTTTCATTGCTTTCCAAAACAAGAGGATTTGTCGCCACCTCAACAAAGTTACTTTCTAGAATTTTCACTTCTCAATAGCAACCACTGGTCGAATCCTTCATCGACGCACGCCATGTTAGGGATTTGAACCCCAGAGACTTTTACATCCAGACTGTTTTCAAGACAGCACCCTCGACCAACCGGACACATGGCTAAAATGTCGCAGAGCAATATGCAAGAATTGAATTTCAGCCAAAACATAGACCACCTGTGAACAGACAGCATAATTTGACCGAATTGTGACGGTGGGACTTGAACCCACAACATACTGTGTATAAGACAGCTGCTCTCGCCATTTGCGCTACGTCACAATGTGCATTTCCGTAAGCTGTCTGCCGACATTTAAGGCTCGGACACCAAGCAACACTTACGGCATTTTTTAATTCAAGTGGGATTCTGCCACCAACACTCTATCCGGTAGCAAACCGGACACATAGTCGTGTATGGAGTTGCACCCTACATAATCCGATTCTGTCCGACTACACCCATTTTATGTCTGCAAGGGTAGTGCAGGATTTTAATGTCTTTACTGACAACCCACGGATTAAAACCTACAACGGTATTCCGCAAAAACCGGGCTATCATAAACCGGTTAAACCCTCACGAGCCTTGCGACGGCTCTTAACAGCATTCCGCTATGAGGTGAAAGGAGTGTCTCCAATGGAAAAGTATGGAAGACAATTCGCAGATGGCAAAGACCGAAAGAAGAAAACATCTGCGAAACAGGACTACCAGGATTCGGACCTGGGATGCAGCAGTCAAAGTGCTGTGCCTTACCGCTTGGCGATAGCCCTAAACTCCGGGAGAGAGACCATCTGCTCCCGGATTATTTTTTCGTGAAACACCCTATATTGCTTTATCTAAAAAATTGTCACGCCTGTGTACGGTACTCTGTAAAACTTAGTGTTGTCGAACGCATTATTTCATTTTTCATTTCCCACACACAGGCTACATACACTCTTGATGCCTTGATTTTTCTGCCACATATCCAATGCCAACACAACACCGGATATTCGGCAATAACAATGGCTTTATGAATTTAAACCATTCAACGATGTGATATGGGATAATTCCCACAATCTCCGGCAACCACATAGGCTATACCCACATAAAAGTTATTCCAAACGCAAGGAACATTGCAAGTGCGAAGAAAATTACTCCGTCTGATGCCGTTTTCTGTTTTGGAGCATACCATAAAGCAGATATTGCTAAAACTGTCAATACCAACGTTGTCATTATTTTTAAAATCATTAATCCAATCATTTCTTTTCTCCTTTATCAATAAGATTCTGTAATTTCAGTATTTTCTTTTCCCAAATAAACCAAACCGTAATCGCATTGATAATAAAACAGATAAAATAAATGAACCTGGTTTTTATATCATTACACTGCCAAAACATATCCGCCATCGTCATTGCAATAGAAAAAGCAAAAATGGAACACAACATTCTGAATAATCCATCAATAAACGGAATAAAAATTTTCATTTTTTCTTCGTCCTTCCTTCAATTTCATCTATCATTGCCATTACCAGTGCTTTAGCAAACTGGCTATTGTTGTGCATTTTAATCAGCAGATTGCCTTGCCGAATAAGATACGACCAGTCATCATCCGTTTTCGGATTAGCGTACTCTTTATGAATTTTCCAAACCTCTGTGTAAATCTCTTTAATCTCCGGTGGCAATTCGCATTTCTCCTTAACTGGCAAATCTTTTTTAGGCTCTTTATCAAGTCTGCTCTTTTGGTGCTTCATCTGGCAGCTAACCATTTCCGTAACGTTCTCACGGTCTCTCTTAATCCCATGACCTTGCAGAAACAATTCGCATTGTAGTACTTCACCGCATTTTGAACATTCGTCTTTAATCTCTTTTCCGTAGATCTGCATAAGCTATAACCTCAATCCTTAGTTCCACATATCCCCAGGAGGATCAATAGCAAATACATCCACCAAGGAGCCTACAATGTATATAAAATCCAAAATAGCATAACGAGTAAAAAAATCATGCGTTTCCTCCTGTTAATCGTATTTTTCATCTGTGATTTCTACCGGGCAGCTATTTACATTCAGTATTGCTACCACTGTGCCCGTATTGAGACTTACTCTCCCAATAACCGGATTTTTTAAATAGCTGACAGCTTTTACATACACATAGGCGTTAGTTGTCTTACTGCCAACTACACGATATCCATATCTTTTAAAATATCTTCTAGCATTTGTAATAGCCTTATCTTTTTGAATGAATGGTATCACGGCTATTCTCCTTAATTGGTCTTTTTTATTTTTGAGGAAATTTGAGGGACTAAGTAGGGGCTGTTCGCTGGTCCTGTCAGACCCCCTCCCCCGGTGCCATCATTTCATTTTCAACTATGCGCAAAACTAATCTTTCACGCAGTCTTTATTGTCACATTCTTAACTATCCAGTATTTTCGCACGTTTCCGCAGTTGTTGCTACTCATTCGCATTTACATTGCTATCGTCATACGCTCCGGAATTGGGCAACATTGATGTATTTTGTCCATTTGCACCGCCTAACTGTGGCAAATCCGAAGCGGTTAACGCTTGCTTGTGGTTCTGTTGCTCTCTGGACACACCTGGAAGATTCCAGCCGTAATGCCTATTTAGGATCGCCAGTATCCCAACGGGGTTTCTCTTTGCCGTGGCAAGTTTTGCACTTAAAGACTCTTCACGAAAATCCGATATCTTTTTGCCGATGTCAGAACTTAGTGGACTTGATTTAGTTCCTTCATCTCTCCAAGTAGCTATTGTATATCTGTCTATGCCTGTTAATAAGCTAAACCCTATTGCAGATACTTCTTTGTCATACATCATACACATATATATATAATAATCACATATACGATTAATTAACTTATAGTCATAAGCATTATAATTACTATGACCACCTAAAAAACCGTCTATATTATGCATCTCTTTAGACTTAAGACAATCAGGCTCATTAAATGCATGGCGTTTGATATACATAAGAGCAGCATTCCAAACGCTCTGCGACTCTTGTCTGATATCCTCGATTTTCTGTTCCTTGCAGAACTGGGATAGGTATAATTCCATGTCATTTTCATATACCTGGGATGTTTCTGTGTTTTCGACTTTTTCCATTTCTGCTCCTCCTGAAAATCTGCAATAAAAAAATCACTAAGCATCACTCAATAAACCTATGTCTTTTAATCTCCTCCACAGATCATGTAAAAACATAAATTTACAAAAGTAACAAGCTAGTGACTTCTTGTTGTTTCCGGTCTGTCGGCTCCGGTGGTCTTGGTTACAATCTGGGCGGCTGCATATCCAGAGGGGGGTGGATTTACACCGCTGTCACTCGCACCGTATTAGCGTCGGCTCCCTAACTGTTTTTATCATACCATAAGACCTATTTATAAATCTACAACAACCTTTTACGCATTTGACAATTTGTTATTGTGGTATGTCTGCCGGTGATCTTGAGCACATAAAAATCATGTGCTTAAAAAATATCATCCGGTCAAATTTGACAAATGGGATTATTTGACGGACAGACATGTAATTTTTGCAGATGGGTGTATGGTTGTAGCTGGTCGGCTCTAGTATTTATATATACTTGGTTATACAATGTCTTTCTGCACTTATTTACTTTTATTTTATCTAACCTTTATTTTATCTAATCTCCTTTTATTTAATCTGCGTCTACAAAATGTCTACAATTTGTCTACAAAATTTAGCACATTAAAACAACACAGTGAAAATAGATCAAGAAAAGCAGGCTGTTACACCTGCTTAATTTGCATATGCTTTTTTGGGCTGCCAATTATAACTATTTGTTTTTTTGCGGTAGTCCTCAAAATCTCTTGATGTCTTGCGAATCATTGCCGCTTTTACTGTGATCCGGTCAATTAAAGCCCTGTCACCGTATGCGGTTTTGTTGGTCAATAACTCATAATCTGTCATGCTCCCCAGTGCTTGGAGTGTTTCCGCTTGTACTGTTTCCAGTGCTTGGAGTTCTGCCCGGTTAAATTCTTTCAGCCGTTCGGATTCCACGTTTTCCAGTTGCTCCCGGTAGTACCGGAAGAACTGCCGGACATTTGACCGGATCCGGGCGGCTTTCTTTGCTGTGATCTGCTCTGGTGTTCCTTTCATGCTTTCTGCTCCTTTTCTCTTTGTATTCGTTCCATACCTTGCTTGTAAATTTCTTCTGCTTCTTTCCTCTTGCGTTCTACCCATTCAACATTACTTTCGTCTGGCCGCTGTCCGGGTAAGCCCGCCCATTTTGGAGGATGTTTAACGACTGGTGCAACTTCTCCGTGCTCTCTAGCGGCTCTTTCTGCCGCTGTTTTGGCTTGTAAAGCGTGTAACCGTTCATTTGCCTGCATGAGTGCGATTTTCTCGTCTATGGGGCTTTTAGAGCCTGTCACGGGTGTTTCTTTCGGTTGCTCTGTCACCGTCAGCAACTGTACTGGTTGCAATGCTGCGATCACGGCACCTATAACAAACTGGTTGACACTTTCGCCGTTCTTTTCTGCTTGCGCTTTGATCTGCGGTTCTAGGTCTTTCGGAAAACGCACTTTGTAATCAAATGTTTCCATTTCTGTTTCTCCTTTCCTCATGTGATGTCATGATGTCATAGTTCAATGATGTCATGATGTCATTTTGATGATATCACTTTTGTGATGTCATGATGTCACTATAACATTATGTGCATTATATGTCAATAGATATATGTGCATTATTTTTTATATTTTTCCATTCGCTCAAGTTCTGCCGCAACTACTTCTTTTATAAATGTATTCGGCTTTTCAATTCCAAGTGATTTCATTTTATCTTTTGTGCCTGCCGGAAACACTATGTTTATACGGTCGTTTCTTTTTTCATATTCTCTACTTGCTTTTAATTGTGCTTCACTTGTTTTGTTTATACCCATTCTTTTTTACCTCCATACAATATAAATGTATTTTAAATATACTATATGTGCATTAGTTTGTCAATAAAATATGTGCAATATACATTTTAACTAATAAACGTGTGTTTATATGTGCATTATTTTGTTAAATATTACATATTGTATATGTGCAATATATTTGCTATTATAATATCAACAAATAAAAAAAGCCGGTGACCACCTACCAAGCGAACACCGGCACCCAAAAAGAAAGGCACCGCAATTATAACACGGTGAAAAGGTAAAATCAATATGAGAAAGAATGAATTATTAGAAGCAATTGACAACATCAAGGCAAGAAGCGCATGGAATAAAGGTGTAAAGATCTATGCTTATGAGCTTGTAGAAGCTCTAGAAGTTGAAGAGATTCCGCAGGACAAAACAGAGTTAAAAAGCCTTTTACTGAATGGCGCCGCTGACTGGAAACAGTACAGTTGGGGCGGCTGCTCTCTGATTTATGATTGTGACATTGCCGAACGTCTCTGTTGCCCGTCTGAGTTAAAAAAGGTTTGTGGCGGCGAGAACAAACCAAACAGATCTGAGGAATGGTTAGACACACAGGCAAGAGCATTAAGCCATTCTTTTGATATAATTTATCATATTGTTAAATTTAGCAAGTAAGACAGGCTTACACCGGGGATCGTGTCCCCGGCTTGCTTTTACCCGGAAACGGGAAAAATTGAAAATATGGAGGAACGAGAAAATGAAAATTATAGAAATTTCGGCGATGCCTGACGGTACAGAAATACAACTAGAGGATTGGCACGATAAAAACACAAAAGATTATAAAGATTTATATGGTTATGTAATAGGTGTATATCCAGTTGCTAAAAATTCCGGTCGTTTGGGTTGGGTAAAATCTGGAGAAAAATTTAGAATATCAATCAGTTATAATAAATTTGCAAATTATACTGATGAAATGGTGTTGAGTGATTTTGAAGCGTTAAAAAATGGAGAAAAAACATTATCAGATTTAAAAGATCATTTTTTTAATAACTTTAAAGATCAATTTTATTTAGGAATTATAGATTTTGAACCTTGACAGCCGCCGCAGAGGATGCCCGCCGGATCACTACCGGCGGCGGTTTTATGGGTGGAATTTACCCAAAAATTAAAAAGAGGAGGTCACCAGGATGAAAGAAAAGAACCTTGAAAGACTTTACAATCTGTTAGAGCGTGCGGAGCGAGAGCACGACACGGAGACAGCCGCCGCCATTCGGTGGGCAATTTTTGAACTTGAAAACAGATAAAAGACGGCTTGCAACCGTCTTTTTGTCGTGTGTTGGGTGATATACTGCCGTTTGGCGGTCTGTTTTCGTTGCTTTTCTACCGGATCCGGTCCGTTCAAATCATGTCCACGGATATATTGACGGTTTGCGTTGTCTTGGTGTACAATCAAATATTACAAGGGGGATTTTGCAAAATGCGAAAAGTGGGAATCGGTCATGTATATGACATCATGGAGAGTGTATCGGATGCCGGGAAACGGCTGGAAACCGTTTTAAATGTAGAATCTGCCAGGGGATGTCTGTCTCCGGAATCTGCGGAGCTGTTGCGGTCTGCGTATGGTTCCATGCTTTCGGCTGTTGGAGACCTTGCGAAAGCTGCGACACGGTGACCGGATGACAGGTTCAAAACGTGCACCGCAGAAGCTTACAAGTGTTTCATGCCTTGAATCGTCATAAAAAAATCAGCGAAAAACCTCTGAAAACGGATTTTTCAGCTTGAAAAGTGCTACCCCGGGGGGATTAAAAATTTTTGCATTATATTTTGACGAAAAAATTTTCTTTCAAAAACCTCTGAAAACGAGATTTTCGGTTGAAAATGCAGACCTACGGGGGTATCAAAAGAAACACATTAAAATTTTTTACGAAAAAAAACTCAAAAAATGAGATTTTTAATAAAACCTAGAAGGGGGAAATATTATGAATTGCTACAAATGTGGTAAAGAAATGCGAGTTGTTCCGGAACAGGTGGCTACGGACGAGAAAGGTCTTCCAGTGTATCACAGAATAGGTTATTGTGATGCTTGTATGTCTAAATTTGATATTGACATTGTTGAACAACAAAATAAGAAAAAGAAAAAGCAAAGCATATTAAGTATACTATCTGTTGTGTTCACTCTTCTTGGTCTTACAATTCCAGTAGCAATTATTTTAGCCATTATTGACATTGTTAAAGGTGATAAAAATAATAAAAATCACAGCGGTTCATGGTTTTCGATTATTTTTTCTGCAATTGTAATTCTTGTATATTTTTTAGGTGGTCAAAATGATGAAAATCAAAATGTTTCAAATAATGTAAGTATAGAGTCTGTAATAGAAACAGAAAGTCAAACTATTGAATTACCAGATGAATCAGTTGAAAGCTATCCTACTTATCAAAGAGAAAATACAAATCAAGAAATAGATTCTAAAACAGAGCCTACGGTTGTGCAATCAGAAAGTAATGTAATAGAAAATGAAAATTATGGAGAATATGAGGAGGAAAATGTTTTATCAGAAGAGGACTACAAAGAATCATGTGTCGAATTATTCTATGATGATATATTTTTTTCCCAAGATGATTTAGAGGGAAAAGATGTAAAACTAAATCTTTTTGTGTCAGAACTTTATGAATTAAGAGCAAAAGATATGTATTATGATTATATTCAAGAAATGTTTGGAGAATACAATTTACAAAGGAATTTCTTAAAATGCTGTGTTTTGAGAGAAGGTACTGAAAGCTATATGGGAGAGCAAATCAATGTACTATTTTCTAATGATTATGGATTAAATGCAACAGATTATTCCGGTGGTGAAAAAATAACTGTTTATGGGAAAATAATAGGATACAGTACAAATTCATGGAGAGGTTACAACAAATGTGAATTTATGCCATTATATATAGAGTAATTTTAAGGGCATCCGAAAGGGTGCTCTTATTTTTTTGAAAAAGTACTTGACTTTTTGTGCGTACTATTATATTATAAATGTGCGTACAGAAAGTGAGGTGATCGCAATGTCACCACGCACAGGCAGACCTAAAACAGACAACCCTATGAATGATAGACTTTATGTTCGGGTAACAAAAGAAGAAAAGGAAGAAATAATGAATTTCTCTTCTACTTCCGGTTATTCAATATTAGAGATTATCCGAGAGGGAATTAAGTTTTTGAAAGGTCAAAAAAAATAGAACGTTGCCCCAACATCCAATTAGCACAACGCTCTAATGCCACCACTCTCAAAGAGATGGTAAAATCATTTTATCATCTTCTCTTGGGAAAATCAATTAAAAAGGAGAAGAAAATCATGGACAAATTTTTAGAAATCGTATTCGAAAGTCAGATTATCAACACATCGGAAAAAGGAGATAAATCATCAGAATATTTTAAGCCGTTCTTTGATAAACTGCAGGGAATCGTGAGTGAAAAAGTCTTTGAAGAACTCATGGATTTTTTTCAGAATGTGAAGTGAGTACTATTAACTACTATGCCGTAGAGGGAATGAAGCTGGCAATCGGTATTATGAATGGTTCTTACGTTCCACAGATTTAGGAGGTAGAATATGACGGAACTGGTAAACGTTGAGGGAACAGAACTGGCTGTCAGAGAATATGATGGTCAAAGAGTTGTAACATTTAGGGATATTGATGAAGTACATCGTAGACCAAGTGGTACTGCGAAAAATGCATTTAGGAGAAATAAAAAGCACTTTGAGGTTGGAAAAGATTATTTTGTTCTAACGAAAGATTCTACGGTACGTTTAACGTACAGTGGAAATTCAAAGGGGACAGATAGTCACTTTTGCAAAATTCCTCCTGCCGGTATTACATTGCTTACAGAGCGTGGATATCTTAAAGTAGTGAAGCCGTTTAATGATGATTTGTCATGGAAAGTGCAAGATGCTCTTGTGGATGCTTATTTTGCGGTAAAGAATCAGCAACCAACCACAGCAATCGAGGAAAAGCCGACATTAGAGTTTGAAACAGACTGGTTCTGCATCAACCGTGGCAAAATCAATTACATCTGCCGTTGCTACGACATTACATCAAAGGAATATATGCACCACCTACTTGAAGTTTTGGGAAGAACGTATAATTTTGATGAAGCAAAGAGAATTTACAGCGCAACGACCGGAAACTGGAAATGCAGAAATTCCGAAGTAATCACATACTTCCCACAGCTTTCAGACCTTGCATCTAAAATTCTTCAGAAAGACTTAGAGGACTGTGCAAAAGAAGAGACCCCTGTTATGGGGTCTTTTCTATGCCATTCTTTCCATGTATCCGCTTATCAGTTCATCAGCAAGCGCAAACACTTCTCTTCCGTAGGTAGCCAAAAAGTCTGCAACAATCTCTTCTGTCTGAATATCCATAGTCAAATTGTAGGACAGGCAGAACGCATGGCACAACTCATGGCACAGGACACGGTCATAGAAATTACCATGAATCATATTTGATATGTAAATGTCTCTTGTGTTCCTGTCTGTCATGCCAAACGTATATGTACCGTCAGAACGCATCAGCATAGGGCTGTGACTGCGTACACGGCTTAAATTCCAGTCCATTCCATTTATCGTGAACAACTTACCACCTCCAACATAAAAGGGGCTAAATAAGCCCCTTAAGTGTTTTAACCGATTTTTGTTACCAGTGCAGACAACTTGTTCCGCAGTACCGTCTTTTCTTCCGGTGTTGCATCGTTGATGATCTCCGTCATGTCGTTTGCAAGTTCGGTCATGTAGGTGTTCAGGTCACGGACTTTAGCTTCCTTGTCCTGCTGTGTATTAGCCTTATGCAGTTCCTTATTTTCCATGTAGGTTCTGCGGCTCATTCCACTTCTGCCCTCTCTTGCATCACGCATACCGGATGAAGAAGTTTCCGTGTAGTACATACGCCCCATGTCTCTGTCCATGTCACGGTGATACATTTCCGGGGTCATGTGGTAATAGGGTGGCTCTTCATAACCTCTGCGGTAGGTTCCACGACCTTTAGGTGCAAATCTGCCGTCAGCATAGCGGTAATGGTCATAGTACCGTCTGCCACCGTCACCGTAACGATCAAACATTTCCACGACTTCTTCCGGATCATATTCCTGCATGGTTTTTGTCAGCTCACGGTAGTACATGGCTTCTGACAAATCTTTCATCATATCAACGACTTTTCCCATTTCGCAAGTATCTACTTTGTCAATTCCTTTGTCAAACTGCGCTTTAGCGCATTCAGAAAGTTTTTCAATCATTTCATGCATTCTCTTAACATCCATGATTTTTCACCTCCTACGCTTCACGAACGGCAATCAAATTGCTGTTCTGCACTTCAATAGCTTGCGTAGAAGTGTTCTGAACGGCTACCGTACTGCAGCATCCACGAGGAACATCAATGTAAGCCTGCGCAGATACATTGAAGAAATTCTCTACTGCTGCCGGAGTTACAATCATTCTTGTGGACTGTAAAGGTTCCCCGTCTACCGCCAGTGCAAGGGAAATTTCCCCAACAGTTCCACCAGTGGGAATCTGAATGTTACCGGAATAACTTACAAGGAATCTTGCACGACACTGATTAGTGATACCTCTTAACTTCACAATTCCGGATCCCTCTCTATGATTGATACAGTTACTTCCATTTACGGCAGTTTCAGTAAAAGCAACGTCCGCTCCTGCTGCCACAGTCTGTAATGCTACTGCTGTATATTCAGCCATAATAAATACCTCTCTTTCAAAATCAAAGGGGCAAACCATATAGTCTGCCCCATGTTGTCAGTAATTCTGCATAGCAGACATAACCTTAAGGTTAAGTTACTCGATATGCAGTTTTAGCATCCGCAACCAGTGTTGCAACCGCATCCGTAATATACGTTAGGGTTGGGAACCTGGTATGCAGGAATGGGCGCAGGATTCACAGCGTTGATGATCTGCTGTGTCTGTGCACTCATGGCAGTAGTCAGAAGAGCATTCTGACGATCCTGAGAAGCGGCTCTGCGCAGATCGTTGTTCTCTGCCTGCAGAGTAGCGATCTTATCTTGGCATAAGTAGTCAAGGATTGCTCTTGTACCGGCATTCTGGCTGTCGATAATATCACGAGTGTTGTTATTCATGGTGTTCTGCAATGCGCAAGTATTCGTTGCCATATTGTAGTTTACACCCTGGATAGCTTCACGGGTATCGCAGCAACACTGTGCTAACTGTGCCTGTAAAGCGTTAGCATTCTGCATTCCTGCTACGGTGTCTGCATTGATAGCCTGTTGGATTCCATAGCCAGTCTGTAAAATGTTGGTATTTACGCCATTAAATCCGGTAAGCATACCGTTGTTTACAGCGTAGAATCCGTCACACAGACCGTTGTTGATTCCGTCCAGTTTACCGATGATAGACTGGGTGTCGAACCCTCTTTGCAGTGCAGAATCGGTATAGTAACTGGAATTAGAGCCATTACCGCCCCATCCATTACCGCCCCAACCTCCAAAAATCGCAAAAATTACGACTATGAACCAGAGCCATCCACCGTCACCAAATGCACCATTATTTCCGTAGCCATTTCCGGCAGCCGGAATAACAGGCATGGTAAAAGGACTGTTGTTTGTTTCAAACATATTAGATTACCTCCATAATTTTATTCATAAAGAGGTCTCCCGGGTTTTGTGCACAAACCTCTAATATGCTGTTAAAAAGGAAACTGACTTTTTATCTGTCTTATTACATCATCAGGATTTATACCTTTCGTTTTGCAGATGTTTCTCGCAAGATTTTCTACTCCTTGGAAATCACCTTTTTGAGCCATCCCATAAGCGTTTTTTACCATGTCGTTAGACATGATCTGGCTGTTCCCCATCATATTTTGTATAAACTGTTGCGGATTCCCCATTGACTTAAGCATCTGCATCATCCTTTCTTTGCGATTGTGGAGTTTTTCTTTGCGATTGCGAAGATTTCAACTGCTCAATCTTTTGCTCTAATTCATCGAAACGCTTCATAAATACCGCTGTGGCTTCGTCTGATAGGTCAAATTTCGCCTTTTCTGTTTCAGACGGTAAATTGTTAGGGTCTGCATCTAAAACAGGCTTGTAAAGCCTTGTATAGATTTTCCCATCTGCTCCCCAGGATTTAGCATAGATCTCCGACAGGTCCTGTTTTGGGAAAAATGCTGTGTTTCCATCCATAGGAACCTCATTCGGTGCTATGCACTCTTGCGCCGGTACAATACGACCGTACATCTGTACTGTGTTTTGCTGTGGCTGTTGCATAAATTGCTGTGGTTGGAATTGCTCCTGTTGTGGCATAAACTGTCCGTACATAGGTGTTCTATACTGCGGATTGAAATAGTTCGGATTCATAATCGGCTGCGGCATGGCTATTCTCCCTTTCTTCCATTGATTCTATCTGTTTCGCAATTTCAACTTCATCAAGTGTCTGATATGTCGGCTTGTTCATAAGTCCCAACGGACTGAAATTCATAAGCATTACCCGTTTCTCCTAAAACTTCCTCGATCACATGAACCATGATTGATTGATACTTAATCGGCACTTCCCTTGTACGTTCTTTGCTGAATATATGTTCCAGTGTTTCATCTGAAAATTTGAATTTTCCCATAAGGTCATCCCTCCTTATGCTTAAATTTTGGCATAAAAAAAGACGGTATACCCGTCATGTATCCGTCACATTTCATTCAATATAAAATTATTGGAATCTTTGCAAAAAACTCCTTTCGTTTTAGGCTTGACTACTATTTTGACTACTATCCGACTACCCGTTGCCCGGGAATGCCCATTTTATCAGCTTTTTCGAGTGGAAGCAAGGGGGCTCGAACCCCTGACCTTTCGCGTGTGAGGCGAACGCTCATCCCGGCTGAGCTATGCTTCCATAATTACGCAATGCGGATAACAGGACTTGAACCTGCACGTCTGTTGACAATAGAACCTAAATCTATCGCGTCTGCCACTTCCGCCATATCCGCTTACTAACTGCCATATCCGACGATTAGCTTAAAACCTTGACAAACGGGAATGCTCTCTGCCAAAGGACCTTGAATAATTATACTCTTCCTTCCTTTTGCTTGTCAAGCATCCCCGCCGCTTCTGTTTCTATTTTATTCTGTAATCTCTCTTGTCGTTACCGGTTCTCCAATGTGGCAGATGATCTTTTTATAGATTCTTACGAGGAAATAGGTACTTAAGAGCAGGCTGACCAGTTCCGCGATGGGAAAGGCCCACCAGATCAATGTCACTTCACCGCTTAAGGACAAAAGCTTTGCCACCGGAAGCAGTACGCACATCTGTCTGGCCACGGACACGATCATACTGTAGACGCCGTTACCCAGTGCCTGGAATACGCTTCCCACCACGATACAGAAGCCAGCAAACACAAAGCTTAGGGAAATGGTCTCCAGCGCCGGAATACCGATGGCGATCAGGCTTTCCTCCGCATCAAACATACGCATGAGCTGTGCCGGAAAGATGTGCATTACAATGAGTCCCACACACATGATACCCACACCGTAAGCCACACTGTGTTTAATGGTCTTAATAACGCGGTCCTTATGTCCTGCGCCATAATTGTAAGCAATGATAGGCACCATGCCGTTATTTAGTCCAAAAACAGGCATAAACACAAAGCTCTGCAGCTTAAAGTAAATACCGAACACCGTCTGGGCGGAACCGAAAGATGCCAGGATCAGATTCATTCCGTAGGTCATCAGGGAACCGATAGCCTGTACCACGATGGAAGGGGCTCCTACCTTATAGATCTGTCCGATCAGATGTCCGTTGGGTCGGAATCCTTTCATGGAAATATCCAGTTCCTTATTGAATTTCAGGTTAAACCATAATGCCATGAATGCGGCAACGATCTGTCCGATCACGGTAGCCACTGCCGCACCGGCGATTCCCATGCGGGGCATGCCAAAATACCCGAAAATCAGGATCGGATCCAGAATAATGTTGATGATTGCACCGGTTGACTGTGTGATCATTGTATACATGGTCTTACCGGTAGCCTGTAACAGCCTCTCAAAAGTCGTCTGCAGAAAAATACCCATTCCCGCCACGCAACAGATAGTCAGATAGGTCACACCGTATTCCCGCACCTCCAGTACTTCCGTCTGGCTGGCAAAAAACGGTCTGCTGATCAGTGCACCGGCCACCGCAAATCCAATATAGCTGGCAATTGCAATAAAAATACCGTTTCTGGCAATGATATTGGCTTTCTCAAAATCCTTTTCTCCCAGGGTTCTGGACAAAAAGGCATTGATACCTACCGCAGTTCCCACCGCCACAGCGATCATCAGACTCTGAATGGGGAATGCCAGAGATACAGCACGCAGGGCATATTCGTTGATCCTGGACACAAAGATACTGTCCACAATATTGTACAGTGCCTGTACCAGCATTGAGATCATCATGGGCAGTGACATGGAGATCAGTAATTTGTCTATGGGCATGACGCCCATCTTGTTTTCTTTCGTCTGCATAGTATTTCCTTTCCTTTATAAAAATGAAATAAAAAAAGCCCCGAAAGGGGTTTTCAAAATGTGAAGATGCTGTATAAAAGAAACAAGTGAGGCATGGGGGATCTCGACCAGGGGGTTCGAATCCCCAAATCAAGATATCACAACACCTAGTGAGGCATGGGGGATTCGAACCCCCGACAACTTGATTAAAAGTCAAGTGCTCTACCGACTGAGCTAATACCCCATAATAAAACAGGGCTAGCTGGATTCGAACCAGCGAATGCAGCAGTCAAAGTGCTGTGCCTTACCGCTTGGCGATAGCCCTATAAATATGACACCAAGCGTGCCATTACGACACTTCACTCATAACAAAGGTGGATAAAGGGATTCGAACCCTTGGCCTCCAGAGCCACAATCTGGCGCGCTAACCAACTGCGCTATACCCACCATGCGAGACAGTGATGACCAAAAGTCTTCCTTATCTCAAATGTGCTCGAAGGGATTCGAACCCCCGACCCACGGCTTAGAAGGCCGTTGCTCTATCCAGCTGAGCTACGAACACATATCTGTCTGTTAGCTACATCAGCGAACCGACGAAGCATATTGTAACTTATCCGACATCATTTGTCAACAGTTTTGTACTAATTTTTTGAAAAATAAATACAAAATCCAAGTTACACGTCGGGGTGACAGGATTCGAACCTGCGACCCCCTGGTCCCAAACCAGGTGCTCTAGCCAAGCTGAGCCACACCCCGAAGCTGCGTTATCGCGGATTTCCGCAACGCAGATGTTATTATAACCCAGAGATTTTCTATCTGTCAAGAGAGAAGTTTGAAGCATCACTGGCGAAGATAAGCAATCGTAAAATGCACCTTTCCCTCTCTGTCAATCTCCATGATCGCATAGGAAGGCTGGCGTCCCTCCTGTCTCGGATAGGACAGACTTCCCGGGTTCACGGCAATGATGTCATCATCAATATCGATCACCGGCCGATGGGTATGTCCGTACAGCACGATATCAACGCCCCGGTCAATGGCCTCTTTTTTGATGGTCTCATTTCCCATGGATACATAATAATTGTGTCCGTGGGTCACCCATACTTTGTAGGATCCGATATCCAGTGTGATCTCTCTGGGGAGATCCGAGAAAAAGTCATTGTTGCCCAGAACGATATAAACCGGGCATTCTGCCGCAGAAGAAAGTGCATACTCACTGCCCTCCGCATCTCCGCAGTGGATCACCATGTCCGGGTGGTGCATCTCCAGTACTTTGAAGTAATTCTCATTCTTTTTATGGGTATCACTTACGATCAGTATCTTCATATTTCTTCAGTTCCTCTTTCATCAGCTCCAATGCCTTACCTCTGTGACTGACCTGGTTCTTCTCTTCTTCTGTCAACTCCGCCGTAGTCTTGCCGAATTCCGGTACGTAAAAAATAGGATCGTAACCGAATCCGTTGGTCCCCTTCTCTTCATATCCGATCCGCCCTTCGATGGTAGCTCTTGTGGTAAGTTCTCTGCCGTCCGGGAGCACTGCTGCAATGGCACAGACGAATCTGGCAGTACGCTTTTCCTCCGGCACTCCTTCCAGTCTCTGGATCAGATTTGCATTTTTTATGGAATACGGCGTATCCTCTCCCAGATATCTGGCAGAATAGATTCCAGGTTCCTTATTCAGGGCATCGATCTCCAGTCCGGAGTCATCCGCCATCACGATATCTTTCGTAAAAGCAGCCACCGCACGGGCCTTGATCAGTGCATTCTCTTCGTAGGTCTTACCGTTTTCTTCAATATCTGCTTTAATGCCCGCATCTTTCATGGATACGACTTCCAGACCGGTATCCTCCATGATCATGCGGATTTCTTTGATTTTTCCGGCATTGCCGGTCGCGAATACGATTCTTCCCTGCATATTAACTCCTTGCCGCATTTGTGTTCTTATATAGTCATCATTGCGTATTAGTATAAACCTCGGAAATAGCTTCTGCAATACCTTCCGCCAGCTTTTTTTGATAGCTTTCCTGTTCCAGCAGCTGTCTCTCGCTGCTGTTGGTCACATATCCGAGAGAAATTCTGGCTGCCGGGATCTTAAGCTGCCACAGAATGTCATCTTCCTCCGCCGGGAACAATCCAATGGCCCGGTTGCTGGAAGCCACCGTCACTTGTCTGGTCACGCAGTCGGCCCATTGTACATTTCCGAAATCCGGCAGATAATACTCATCATTGTATTCTGCCCGGATGCCGTAGGTACTCTCCTGTGCATCATCTGCTGACAGTCCGATCTCCAGGTACAGATCTGCATCCACCCAGTCAGCGAAGCTACGCCTTACTTCCTGTGCGACCTCTGTATCTTCTGTACGGGTAAGATATATTTTTACCATGCTTCCTTCCAACAGCTGTGCCGTCTGTCTTGCCACCTCCAGAGCGATGTTCTTCTCCTCACATCCGGAATCGGCAACGCCTCTGTCCCTTCCGCCTCCCACGGGATCCAGCACTACGATCCGGTCGTAAGATTCTCTGGGATTGACAAAATCGATCTTCAGAGTTCCCTCTTCCAGAGTACTGTGATACTCCAGGATCTCCTTCATGGACAATCTGAGCAATACGCCCTCGTTCTGTGCTTCACAGATGCCGTTTCCCACCAGGCTGAAATCTCCGGTAAGCTGATGTTCCCGGTAAAAAGATTTTCTGCCGTTCTGCACATAGATCCAGAGTTCCCTTTCCATGTAATGATTTTCCACCACTACATTTTCCGCTTTCGTACCGGTTTCCAATGGTATACAGATCTCCCGTTCTGCCTTCCTGTCTTCCGCCATGGCCAGCTGCATTTCATGGGACCGTTCCGCCTGATTCTCTGTGACCAGACCGCCCTGTTCCTGACTTAACGCAGAGATCACCACCGTCTTATGCGCTGCCGTCCAGAGCATGATGCCCATAGACATACTTCCCAGCAGGAGCCAGAGGATCAATGTAATGCGTCTATTCTGTTGTTGATCCCTGATCTGCAGTAAATTTTTCATTTCTTCTAAACGTCTCTTCTCTTCGGAGGCTTCGGTCCCAGAAACTGATAATAATAAGTCTTCATCATTCCGTTGTAGATCTTGCGGTTCTTGTCCGCCTTCCTGCCGATATCCTTCTCTGCCTGCTCATAGGCAGTGATCAGATACATACTCCAGGAATCCAGTTCCCGGAATCGTTCTCCGATGGTACGGTACAACTGCGGCATCTGACTCTTATCCTGCAAACGCTCTCCATAGGGAGGATTGGTGATAATAAAGCCGTATTTCTTCGGGTGATGAAGCTCTTCCACACCACGACGCTGGAAATGGATCAGCTTGTCCACACCCGCCATCCGTGCATTTTCTCTGGCGATCTTCACCATATCCTCGTCAATATCATAGCCCTGAATATCTGTCTCCACCGACAGATCGATCATCTCTTCCGCTTCGTCCATGGCATCATACCACACCTTTTTCCCTATGATATGGGGCCATTCTTCCGCCGTAAAACTGCGGTTCCTGCCGGGTGCCATATTGGCTGCCATCATGGCTGCCTCAATAGGGAAGGTGCCGCTTCCGCAGAAGGGATCCACCAGGATCCTGCCCGCATTCCAGGGAGTCAGTTCGATCAGTGCAGCAGCCAGATTCTCCGCAATGGGGGCTTTTGCCGTCAGCTTACGATATCCTCTCTTATGTAAGGACTCTCCGGTGCTGTCCAGTCCCACGGTCACTTCATCCTTCATCAGGAATACCCGGACAGGGAAATTTTCTCCATCTTCAGGGAACCAGCTGATCTCATACTGGGCCTTCAGCCGCTCCACCATTGCTTTTTTCATAATGGACTGAATATCCGAGGGGCTGAACAATTTGGACTTTACACTAGCTGCCTTGGCCACCCAGAATTTGCCGTCCTTCGGAATGTATTCTTCCCAGGGAAGATTTTTCGTGCCCTGAAACAGTTCTTCAAAAGTCTCCGCATGAAAACTTCCGATTTTGATAAGGACTCTTTCTGCCGTCCGCAGAAAAATATTTGCTCTGCACAAAGCCTCCTCATCTCCGAAAAAGGTGACACGACCATCCGCCACTTCTGTAATATCATATCCCAGATCTGTGATCTCTCTTTTTAATACTGATTCCATACCGAAATGGCAGGGAGCAATCAATTCAAAACGTCTCATTCGTTCCTCCGGATCTTAGTCATCAATTATTGCACATATAAAGTTATTATATATGGATTCTGAAAATATGTAAATAGGGCTGCCTTGCGGCAGCCCCTGAAAAATTATGCACCCGATTAGCAGCTCTTGTTTTGCTCCCTGTTGTTGCTCTTATTCTTATTCTGATTCTGGCTGTTCTGCTTATTCTGGGAGTTCTTACTGTTCTCGCTCTCGTCATAAGAGTTGTTATACTTGTTCTGATTGTTCTGATTGTTCTGTTCATAATTGTTAGACATATTTGTGACCTCCTGATAGGAAATATCTTTTTAGTTACAGGAGTAGTATGTCTATTTCGCACAAAAATATGCCCAAAAAATATGGTACTTTAGGCCTAAATTTCTTCTTGCATTTTTATATCATTAGTACTATAATCATAATTGTAAATAGAAACCCCTTCATGATTCTATTTGCACCCTTATGTATTATTTATTTATACTCCCCTCATGAGAGCCACCAGCTTCCCCCTGGTGGCTCTTTACGTTGGAACTATTCAGAGTCAATAAATATAATCGGAGCAACCGTCAGATGCTCGCATCTGTAAGGTACTCCGATTATATTTATTTGACGAAGTAACCTCAATGAGCAAAAAGTAAGCCTCGCAGAGGCGTTTTGCGAATTGAGGGACTATGAATAGCTGATTTATATAGTTGCTAGTTAAGCCAGTCCCGAAATAATTTCACCAGGAACAATACTACCACAATCGGAATCAGTACCGGTGCCAGAAAAGACAATACGGAAAATACCGCACCGAAGATCAATACTACCACCAGAATCCCAAGGATCAGCCACACCCAGCCCGGAAGCTTCGCCAGAACATTTCCCACCTTACTCTGGTGTGTTCCGTAGCCATCCTCTTCCTCTGTATAACTACGATGGACATTCTGTCCGGCAGCCTCCCGATACTCTCCGTTGCCGTAGACCGTGTTCCGGTATCCGGAACGGTTGTCTCCACCGTTGGTCTGAATGATTGTGCGGGCGATCAGTCTGGGATCTCCCAGGCTTTCTAAGACTTCCTCTTCTGTCCTGCCCTTGCGGATCTCTGTATTTATATAATCCTGATAATAATTTACATTATCCATGACCAGACCGGGAGAAACACGCCCATTCAGCGCCATCCGCAGTCGGTCCACAAATTCCTGTTTGTTCATACTTTCACGACTTCCTCCATTTACATCATCATTTTAGCATGACATAAGTACCACGTAAATATACGGATCGGGAAGTATTTCTAAAACTTTTCTAAAATGCAAAACTATGAGAAACACGCTTTGCGAGTTTCTCAAGTTATCGCGGCAGTCGCCAAGGTCTCGTGCAAGCACGGACTTTGGCTCGTTGCTCGCGTAAATAAAAACCCCGGAGACATCATCTCCGGGGCCTTAGATGTACGTGACAGGATTCGAACCCACGACCTTCTGGTCCGTAGCTATCTAGGTCGATATAATATAAGGAAATGACCGTATGGCATGGACGTATGATATGAAAGAGTATAGAAAAAGGAATCACCTTGTGGTGATCCCCTTATAGTTTGTTTACCTCGTCCCAGGCTGCGTCTATGTAACTCTTATATTGTTCGCTTTTCTGGCTGTCCTTGTGCAGCTTCTTATTGTATCGATAACGGTCAAATTTATTCATTTTGCGGATAGGTTTGAGTCGTTTTGCACGCTTTATCTTTCTACGAACTTTTTCACGCTGCTTTTCTTTTTCGGATTTCTTTGGAAAGAAATGATCTTTATAGCAAAGTATTGCGAATAAAGTTCCTGCTCCTAGTGTAGCCATTCCCCGGAATAATTCATCATAGTTCATGTTATACCCCTTTCTCTTTTGTGAATTCCTCTATTCTCCCTATAAATTTTATCTGATCTCGGTCAGACAATTTTCGGAACTGCTCTAGGAGTTCCTGCTCGTTCTCAGTTAAAAATGAATCTGATTGATAGCCAAATATCTCATTCGGAGATATTTTCATATATTCAATTATTTTTTCTAATTTGTCTGCCGATGGTTGTGTTCCACTTTTCCAGTGTGTGAAAGTTGCTGCATTTATCCCAGTTTCTTTCTCCAGTTTGTACGCTGTAATGCCTTTTTGGTTCATTATTCTGATAATATTATCTATTACAGCCATGCCACTCTCCTATTTTAATTTCATATATTTAATTATTTTCTGTTGACTATTTTCATATTTGGGTTTATATTTGTCTTGTAAATATAAATCGACGCTTTCGCAATTATTTTTTTAACTTTTATTATAACATCATTTTTCCTAAAATGCATCAAAATTGCGTGCGTCTCTCATTTTACGGAGGTAAAAGTATGGACTTAATGAAAAAAGAGGTAATTGTCCTCAATGCAACCCAGTACCAGATGACTGATACTGAGACCGGTGAGATTAATGAAGGTACATCCGTTAGGTATCTGATGACGAACAATCTCGCTCCTTGTGCTGAAGAACAGCAAAAGGGGTACAAGCTGGCGAAGGCCCGCGTTGGTTTTAATAGTTTCAATGATTTTCCTGAAGTACCCGGTGTCTATGAAGCCGATCTGGATGTCCGGATCAATAAGGACGGTGTGGCAATGGTTGTTGCTAACAGTTTCACCTTTAAAAAGTCATTAACAGGTAAATAGATCGGAGGTTTGTTATGGCTGCTGTAGTTGTATTTGTTATGTTGGTTTTTAGTTTTTGTGTATCGGTTACCGTTGTCTGTGATCGCATTAAGGCAAAGCGTGACCGGTAACATTCCCCTTTATTTCACACCTACCGGGTGCAGCCCTACCTGCATCCGGTAAACCTTTATAGGAGGTTCATTATGAGTCTGGAATCTTTGTTAAAAGTTCTCTTTTCCCATAAAGTTACAATTTATAAAAACACTGGCTGCTCTGGTGCTCAATGTCATTTTGAGGAACTGTATTCCGGTTCCCAGAAGGATATACCTGAGAGTTTGCTGGTGTCTGCTGTAGAATCCATCAATTCAGATGGCCGTGGCCTTTTTGATATTGTAGTATCTGGTGTTTGATAGCCCTTTATATGAGGAGGTGCGCTATGTATCTGATTACATTGCTTAAAGTTCTGTATGCGAATGGTATAACCATTCGTGAAGGTATTGACTATGACAGCACCGGTGAGGTGACTGATGTGATATTTCTTGGTGAGCAGGCTGATGTGCTTGAAGAACTTATGTATTCTATCGTTCGTTCTATCCTGCCCGGTGGTGGTGGCTGTGTAGAAGTTGTAATTACCAGGTGATGCTATGGTAGTTTATTTCGATCCTAAAGTATGTAAGTACTGCCTGATGCAGAATAAGCAGTATCCGCTTAACTGCTGTCGTGACTTTGCTGATCGGCGTGATGATATCTTTGCTGCTTGTGAGCAGCTGATGCCGGAGGGAGACGTGATCTATGGAGATGTTAAAGAAACTCAAGAAGAGAATTGTTCCGCTTGTGCTGGCAGTAGTAATATTTGTAACTAGCGTTGTCTCCGCCCCTATGTCTCTGACTGCCAGAGCTGCTTCTGTCACGGTAGATGCAGAGTTTTCTACAGAGCTTGCTATGCTGCTTTATAACATCATGGAGACCGTTGCGATTTCTTCCGGTATCAAGGACGGATTGGATGATTATGAGTCCGGCTCTACCCTTTACGATGCGTTTATTTCGTATTTAGATAGTGCTGCTACTCCGCCTTATTTACGCGATACATATATCACTCTTGCCGATGGTTCCAGTATGACCATTCAGGATGCTATTGAAACTGCTAGTGCAACCGTGGGCAGTAATGCTTTGAAGCTGCCGGAGGAAGAGGTCTTTACTAAATACCGTACTATCTCCGGTGGTAAAAATCCCGAAAATTCTCCTACGCCCAGCCCCACTCCTTCTGGTGATGATTATGTTGTTTTGGATAAGTTCCATGAGATTGCTTTTATACTGGTTAGCGCTCCTATGCTGGCTATGTGTACTAAGTTTTTTGAAGTGGTGTTACAAGGTAGTATTGAGAGTGTTGATCCAGCAGACTATTATTCTGTGGGTTTTACTGGTGATTTAGAAAAGGATGATCTTGGTAAATATGTTATTAGAGGATCTATTTTTTATAATGTTGACGAATCTAAGTATTCTTATTTATTTGTTAATACTTCTGAGGTACGTCCTTTTGTTTTTGTTTCTTTTTTAGATAATGATCGTACACATCTTCAAGTCTATTCATTTTATAGTAATGCTTTGAATCTCGTAACTTTGCCTTGTATTTATGAACAATATAGTTCTAATAATAATTCTTTAATTGCTAGAGGTGAGTCAAATATTAGTTTTGATGGAAGTTATGGAGTTGATCCTGTTTTTCATTTTAATGTTCCTATTTTTGATAGTAAAGAACATGCTTTAGCTTTTATAAAAAATGGTAGTTTAAACGGTCTTTTGAATGGAATTCCTTATGATTTTCTTTCTATGGCCGCAGCTTCGTCTGATACTTTGAAGCAGCTTCCTGGTACTAAGATTGATCCTAACGCTATCCCTGCGTTGAACAATTCCATGAAGAAAGCTGCCAACAATGTGGAAGCTACGGATACAGATAAAAATATAAATAACGAAGCTTTTATTTCTGCCATTGTCGCTGCTGTTGCTGCTGCGTTGGCAGAAGTACAACCGGATCCTGCCCCGGAGCCCACGGCTGCTCCTGATCCGGAACCGTCTACTGCTCCGGATCCTGGAACGGATACGAATTATTCCGGTATTCTTGGTTTGATTCTTTCTGCGATTAAGGCTATCGCTTCCGGAATATGGGATTTCTTTTGTGATCCTATGGGGGCTATTACTACTGGTTTAACGAATCTCTATAATGGAGTCCTTCGGATTATAGAGATCTTCCCGGAACAGGTTCAGCTTGTACTTGGTAATATAGCCAGTCTGCCCTCTGCCATGCTGCAGGTGTTTGCGGATCCCCTGGGTGCGATCCAGTCCTTGCTGGGTGCGTTGCCTTCTTGGGCGAACTTACAAGCTTACCTGGACAAGATCCTGCAGGCCCTGCTTGATCCTGTATCCGTTTTACAACCTTCCGATCCCGGCGGTACGGATCCCGGTGGTGACGGTTCTGGCGATGGATCAAAATTCAATCTGTCTTCGTTGTTTAACGGGCTGATTTACCTGATCCTTATCCTGATATTGCTGCTTAAGATATTTATTCACTGCCTGCAGTTTATCATTAACATTTTTAAGATTGAGCCTACTCAGGGATTCCTGCCGGATGATATGGTAACTGGTCTGAATTTCCTCAAGCAGTTGCAAATTGAGGGTATCGGTCTTTCTGTTTACGACTTTATGATGGGCCTTGTGTACATACTTATGTTCTTCGGTGTTGTGAAGCTGCTCCGTGGCTATGTTTATAAGATACGTATTCCTTCAGGAGGTAAGTGATGGATCCTAATGATTTATTAATCGGCTCTACGCTGGATATCCCCGGCAAGATAGTCGGTTTTTTTCAGACTATCCTGGACATGATCACCTCGGTGCTCTCTGCCCTACAGACCTTATATACCACGCTGCAGGACTTCGATAACATGATCATCAACATGACTGATACCAACGGTTCCAGTCAGTTCTCCGGGATGCCGGTAGTAGAAGCTATTGGCACATTCCGGTATCTGGTCGGTGATGTTGCTTTTTATATGATCTATCTCACTGTCCTGTTTGGCTGCCTGTGGACGATCTACGTACTTGTCACCAAACTGTATGAGGCTATGGATGCCCTAATCTCCCAGGTCACGGGATACAGCGTCAAGGAGAATCTATCCTCTCTTTTGACCAAATTAATAAAATAACTTTGTATATAAATTGGCCATTTATATAGATTTTGTAACTGTAAACTTTGCAAATTAAAAGGAGGTATGTGGTATGCCGTTTTTAACTAATGCTATTATGGCGGCGGAATCTGCCGGTGCTGCTACTTTGCAGCTGAATTTCGACCCTTCTCAGATGTTTAACTATACCAATGTCATCACAGGCTCTATGATGCCGTTAGTTTACATCTCTGCCGGCTTTAGCCTTGGCTTTACCATCATCTACGCGCTGAAGAATGCATTCTCCGGCGGTGTCCGTCTCTGATGGAGGTGTAGATGTGGAGGAAAAGATATCATCGGAGGCACTCCAGAAGAATCTTCCGGCTGTTGATGAGGTATCTGATCCGGATTGTGTTTCTGAATCTGCTGTAACCACTGTATCCGGGAATGATGTAACACTCGTTCCCGGAACCGCGGTGGCAGCTTATTCAGAGGATCTCTTTCCGGTCTATGATACCTACGAGGAATTTATGGAGTCCCCTGTCTATGTTACCCGTTATGAAAATGAGTTATTGAGTCGTCTGGATTTTATCCAGTATGCGCTGGCTATTGTGGTAGCTCTTCTTTTTTTACTCATTTTTAAGAAAAAATAGGTCGATTTGAGGTGTTTACTATGGAATTACTTATGTGGTCTGCTTACTTCTTTGCTGCCGTGTTTGTTGTGAATGTCGCACTGGAAGCTATCAGCGCTGCCAGTGATCTCTGTAAGCTGCGCATTGTCAGCAAGACCCGTTAGGAGGTGCATAGTTTTGTATGCTGTGGAATTGGAAGTATTTAATTATGCTGCTGTGTTTGGCGTGTGCCTTGGCATTTACATTATTGTTAATGTGGATGTACTGGTTCGGTCCGCTCTGACTTTCGTGAAAGGATGGCGAAGCTGATGATCTATATGATTACTGACTCCGGGGTTCGATCTGCAAAGAACTTCCATGAGTTCAACAACAAATATCATGTCCTACTGGAGGAAGCGGAGTGTACTCCCCTTGGTCCCGATCTGGTGGTAACTGCCACCAGTCAGGATCTTGAGTTCCTGCAGGATAAAGCCAGGATGAGCAATATTATGTTCGGTAATTTCTTCCGGAAAGATAATTCTGTGAAGATCTTCGCGATCATAAATATCATTCTGTCGGTGTTGATTATATTTACAAAATAAATGTATCTCATGTGGAGCTGATCAAGCTTCGGATCCGGATTACGCCGGTTTTAATTTTGAGATACAAGAAAGGAGTGCGTTATGGCTGGTATTGACTTTCAGGCGATTCTGGACGGTATGTCTGCCGGGAATACGAGCAATGATCCCATACGGTCTATTTATGAGATCCTGCCTATATACGATAATGTTCAACAGCATCTACTTTTCCAGGCTTTCTATTTTATCGAGAAGTATGATCTTGCTGATATGAGGGCCATGTTTGAATCTTTCGATAAGGTCATGGCTCATAACAAGAATCTTGGTCTGCTCTCTTCCAAAGTGCTCCAGAACCTGTTGAGTGCATATACCCAGAACGAGTACTTGCGCGGTATCAAGGTATCGACTTTAAACAACGTGACGGATGTTCAGCAGGAATAGCGGGCTTTACCGGCAAATATGCCCTTGATCTGCGCGTGTTTTATCGGGACAGGGGCGCTTTTTCCCTTTCCCGATACGCGAAGATGTTAATGCCCTTCTGGGAACCTGTGTAGCCAATATTGCAGATATAGTCGGTGACTGCCGCCCTGTGTCTCACCCATCCCTTTTCGTTGGTAATGCCCTTGCTCTTAAAAAACTAGGTCATTCGCGCTTTTGTGGCAAGGGTGAAGCCTCGAAGAGGTTCAGCCCGACTGTGTGTATTGTGTCTTAAGCAGTATCCCACACAAATATTCGTATTCATGGAGGTAGAGAATGTATAACGTATATGAAGTCTATACATGGGATGACGTGGACTATAGGAAAGTGGCATCCTTCGAAAAAGAATCAGATGCTTTTACACATTGCGATTTACTCAATAAAGAGCATAGAGAAAAAGCAAAGGAACCTGATCCTATATGTTATCGCGTTTTATCCGATGCTCAGTATTATTCGTTAATGCACGAAACACATGATCCTCTCCCCTTGAGGGGACGGGGGTGACTCCCCATCCATATCGCTGTTAATTTTTCACCGGTTGGAATAAAAATTAAACACGAAAGGGTTTGGGGAACAGTCTGTTCCCCAACATGGTGGCCTGCCTATGCCCGGTGCTATTGTCGGTATCTATGGTGTGCAGCGTAGCGGTAAGACCCTGATTGCTTATAAGCTTGTAAAAGGTTTACAACAGGCCTGTAAGCAACAGGGAATCTATTTACCGGTGTACACGAATTTATATTCTCCCCGGGATCCTGATTTCCGGTTTGTGAATTCTATGGATGAGCTGCCGTTGGATCTCTCGCCGAAGGTCGTACTGATCGATGAGATCTATAACGGTTGTGATGCTCAGGACTACCGGAAGCTTAAGGATATCAGTATTTTTATCAATACGCTGGGAAAGCAGAACTGTCTGTTCGTCTTTACCAGCATTGATGCGCAGATGGTCTACAACCGGATCCGTAACCAGATGAATGTGGTGATCCTGGTCAAGAGTTCCTCTACGCATATCCATTATCGTTTTTTCTATCTCAACACCGGGAAATATACGGATTTTGTGGTAGAGAAAAACGCTGCATTATTTGAGGATGTCTATTACGATACCAACTTCATCCCGCTGGACTTCGACTGGGAGATGAAGTCGTGGCGGGAGAAGTTGGAGAAGTTTTATAAAGACAACTACAATATGCAGATCAAACTATGAAAAATTAAATATCGAGGTTTGGCTGGGTGCGCGTGACCTTGTGTCACGCGCAACAGGCGAACCGAATTTTGCCGGTTGTGTTGCCGGAACGGGCCGCCGCAGGCGGTCCCGTTCCCTTTACTTGACAATAGCAACACAATTAGGGTAGTTTTTTAAAATTGAGGTAATTTATATGCCATATAACGTCAGACTTAAAAAGTATAAAAACGGTACTTTTCAGTTGACGTATTACCATCGGGCAATCAGAACAAAAGAGGACTATTGGCGACCATATAATTATCCAGATCTACATACCACTGACTACGATGAGGATGAAGAGGAATTTGACATTGACAAATGGATCGAATTAAAACAATCCTCACCGTTTGATATGTCATATGATCCTTTGCAGGTTACAGAAATAGGGTCAGAAGTAGATGAAGCAATTGACGAAGCTGCTGATCTGGAGGAGGAATACATCTCTCCAGAGGAAGCTGCCAACCGTAAAGAGCGGTCGCTGATCTCATCACTGAACCGGTCGAAGCGTATGATCTACGACTACGGCCGGGCCAATAAATGGGAATGGTTCTTTACTCTGACTTTTGATCCAGTGGATCATTTCGATGAATTTAATTTTTCGGAATCGAAAAAGAAGGTATCGAACTGGTTTCACAACATCAAAAAGAAATGCCCGAAGTTGAGGGCACTGATCGTACCGGAGCAGCATGAGTCCGGTGCCTGGCATTTTCACGCGCTGGTCTCAAACGTTGATGAATTGACATTTGAAAAAGCAGTAAATAATCAGAAGTTTCGCAAAAAGAAGAACGGTGAATTGATGCTCAATAAAAAAGGAGAGCCTGTCCCGAACAAGTATTATGGCGAATACTTAAGGACAAGCTATCCAGACGGTGAGTACATATATAACATCAAAGAATATAGAAACGGATACACTACTGCAACAAAGATTACTGATACTTACAAAGCTGTTTCCTATATCGTCAAGTACATAACAAAGGATTTGTGCGAATGTACTTTCGGTAAGCAGCGTTATCTTGTTACTAAAAACCTTGATCTGCCTGAGAGAACCCTTGGTTTCTGTGAACCTAAAAACTTGATGGATGCTCTACAATTTGTAGAATACAAGTTCGGTGTGCATTTGTCAATAGATTGCATAAAAACCTACAAGGTGGATGTTCCCAACTACTCGAACCGGGTGTCTGTGTTTGAGTTCAATGTATAAATGTATCTCGGAAGATCTTCCGGATCTGGGAAAGCTGCAGCTGATTTGAGATACATAATATGAGGTGTGTAATGAAAACTTTTTTGGTCGTCTTTTATTTCTTAATTTGGTTTTGGTCTTTGTTTGAGACCACGACCTCTCTTCATCTTTGGGGAAGAGTTGAGGGTATTATTATGTTTCTTTTTTTTACTGACTTAGGTGTCCTTATTTATTCTGTTTTGGAGGTTTACGGCATATGGGAATATGTATCTGTATATGCATCACAGCTATTATCATAAGCTTAATAATTGCCGGTTGTTATTATCTGGAGAATCGTTCCATGCAAGATCAGGAAGCTACTATGGACTTGTGGACACAACTCCGGGAACTTCGCAGCAAATGTAATGATCTGGAACAACAATTAAAGGATCTGAAAGAGAGGTGTGGAGATTGAATCTTTATTATCTGAATCAGGAAGTGAATCGGCTTCGGTTGTCAGCTAAAGAAAATATGTATTCCCGCTGGAGACTGGGGGAACTACTTGCTCAGGCCGACTCTGACGGTCTACAGATTCAACAGGATAAGACTAATGGTCACATTACCATAACCGGAGGAGGCAAACATGGTACTTACTGAAGCCCGCGACTTATTTCTGAATGATCGCGAAACCTACTGCTCTGATAAAACTGTTAAGAACTATAGGAACAATCTCAGATACTTTTTTGATTTTGTTTCTGATCGGCTCCAAAAGGATCCCTCACACATCTCTCTGGAGGAAATCGAAAAGTTGGATATAAATCAGTATTCTATCTACCTTAAAAATAAGATCCGGAATGATAACAATCCGAATTTCAAGGCAAAGGAACCCAGAAAGATCTCTGCCAGAACCCGGAAAGATTATCTGAAAGATATGAAGTGCTTCTGGATGTTTTGTATTGAGAATGGATATTGTCAAGTGAATCCTTCGGAGCATTTAAAGCTTCCCAAAGCTTACGGCCGGATAGTAGAACCACTTACCGTTGACGAAGTGAATATCATTGATTCCTGTTATAGCATCAATAGTACTTTTGGATGTCGGAATCTTGCTATGATTCATTGTTTACTGGATGCCGGTATGCGTCCGGGAGAAGTTGTCCGTCTGAAGATCCAGGACTTACATTTCTCTGAAGGTTATTTTGTGATCCATTTTTCAAAAGGTGGAAAAAGCAGAATTGTTCCTATGGGTCGGACTGTAAAGAAGTATCTGCAGTATTGGTTAGAAAAGCGTCCTGATTGTAGTCATGAATATGTATTCTGTGTTGAGAATGGTGATCCTCTTACCGGTAATGCTTTGAAGTGTGTGATTGATCGCTTGAAAATATCATCCGGAATTATCAGGTTGTTTCCCTATCTGCTCCGGCACACATTCGGTACCAGTTTCTGTCTTGGCGGTGGTAATCTGGAGATCCTGCGGTTGTATATGGGCCATAGTTCCATAGAGACTACTCAGGGATATTTACATCTGGCTGATAACCTGCGGTTTTGTAACAATATTTATCATTTGGATCCTATATTCTTTGTGAGAGCATATTGATGGAGGTAACGATAATGGAAATTGATATTTCTGAACAATGGAAATTATATGGCGATTGTTCGCAATGTAGACGTCGATCGTATTGTTCAAAACCATGTACGCGTTGTAAAAGATATAATGATTTTGAGATTAGGCGTGTTATTTGTGAAAAGTTTTTCGGCCAGATATTTGATTCATGTGAAAAGGAGTAAATGTATATGATAATTGTTCATTGTAGTGAAGTTGGACAAGGTATTTTTTACGATTTGGTGGAGGTGTATCATGTTATATGATCCCAAGAATTATCAAAAGAGTATTAATAAATCTATCCGGTTATCTCAGCCCGTATATGATTATATCATGCAGGCCCCCGGCGATGGTTTTAATCAAAAGTTTGAGAATATCATCATTGATGCCAAAGAATCCGAAGCTAGGAGACAGGAAACTCTTAAAATGTTGGATGATCGAATCGAAGATCTACAGGCAGACTATGATAGCTGCTATGATCAGCTCCGTAAGTTGGAACCTATGGTGCAGGCTGCTTTACATATCAACTCTCTCATTAAAGAGTTTGACAGTTCTGTTGGCAAGATTTTGGAAGATGCCCGGAAACGTGTATCTCAATAGATCTTCCGGATCCTGGCAATCTGCAGTTAAAATGAGATACAATACGTTTTGTATCTCAATACCTCTTCAGCTGCGTTCTGATCCCCGGAGCGCCGGTGTTCACTTTGAGATACAAGAATTATTTTATAGGAAAACACAAAACCCCGGAGACATCATCTCCGGGGCTTACGATGTACGTGACAGGATTCGAACCCACGACCTTCTGGTCCGTAGCCAGACGCTCTATCCAGCTGAGCTACACGTACATTTCATTTACAGGTTTTCGCCTGCAACAGTATGTATTGTAACTGCTGCGGGCGAAAATGTCAATAGAATTTTTCAATTTTTTCAAACAATTTTATCTTCTGCCTGCTTTTCCGTAGCCTGTACGACTTTTACGTCGTATTTTTCCAGGATGGCCTGCTTGAATTCTTCGTAATTGTCTTCATCATCATAGCAGGCATATTCGATCTCCAGCGGTTCCTCCGTCTTCATCAGGAGCATTCCCAAAAGTGACTTTGCATCCATTGCCATCTTCTGAATACGGATGTCGATTGCATCGTCGAATTCGTTGCAGGTATCTACAAAATGTCTGATATCATCCTCCGAGTGGAAGGTAATATATAACTTTTCTTTCATCCTCTGTTCTCCCATCTGTCCGCTTGTGGACACCCCATACATTTATCACTATTCAGAGCCAAAAGTAAAGTCTCAAAGAGACGATTTTGCGAATGAGACTCTGAATAGTAGCTGTCTTCTGCCTAGCGTGCTGCCAGCGCCTGTGCGATATCTTCACGCATATCCAGTACTGCCGCACGGGAAGCATCTGCATAATTCTGCTCGCCAAACTGTGCGTATTTCTCCTGCTGGTATGCGGCAATGATGCCACGGGAAGAGTTGATAATGGCACCCAGTCCGTCTTCATTGAAAAAATGTACCAGATCTGCGCCCTTACCGCCCTGTGCACCGTAACCGGGCACCAGAATAAATGCCTTGGGCATTACCTTACGCAGTACTTTGCCCTGCTCAGGATAGGTTGCTCCTACGACAGCACCTACATAGCTGTAGGAATCACCCATACAGTCAGCTCCCCAGGCTGCTACCTTTTCTCCTACCAGCTCATACAGAGGTCTGCCGTTCACCAGCTGATCCTGGAACTCGCCGCTGCTAGGATTGGAAGTCTTCACCAGTACGAAAATACCTTTTTTCTCTTCCTTACAGATCTTCACAAAAGGATTTACACCGTCGGATCCCAGATAAGGGTTCACGGTTACAAAATCTTCATCAAAACCGTAATAGCTCTTGCTGCCTACCTGTACTTTGCCCAGATGTCCTACCGCGTATGCTTCGGAAGTGGATCCGATATCGCCGCGCTTGATATCGCCGATGACGATCAGGCCTTTTTCCTTACAATAATCCACAGTCTTCTTAAATGCCACCATGCCGGGAATACCGAACTGCTCATACATTGCCACCTGAGGCTTCACAGCGGGTACTAAATCATAAATAGCATCCACAATCCCCTTATTGTACTGCCAGATGGCCTCTGCAGCACCTTCCAGTGTCTCACCGTATTCAGTGAATGCTGCTTTCTTAATATATTCCGGCACGAATTTCATCATAGGATCCAGTCCTACCACGATCGGTGCGTTGGTTTCTTTGATTCGAGTGATCAGTTTGTTGATCATATTTCCTCCGTTCTGCAATAGATCTGCCTTTGAATTTATATTATTACACAGCAAAGGCACCGCCTTCGGGCGATGCCTCCTGACCTGTTTCTATTCTACCCCAACTAATGTCAGTTGGTCAACGTACTTCTTGATATTTGAAGCATTTACATACTTTTTATGGCTGTCACCGTTTACCACCACCAGAGTCGGTGCCTGCATTACACCGTAACGTCTTGCCAGCTCCATATTCTCCTCCGCATCGATGGTCACGTAGGGTACATTTTTCAGATATTCCTTCACCAGCTTACAGTTAGGACAGGTCTTGGTGGTGAACAGATACTTGATGTTCTGCGGCTGCTCCACTTTTACATCCACCTCTTCTGCAAAATTGGACAAGGTCACCACGCTTCTGGTGGGACGCTTCAGGGAAGAATGTGCAATATCATACTCTGTTCTGTTGGCGTATTCCTGTAGCTTACCATCATTCCAGTTCTGTACCGGACGATAGTAACCGGTGATACGGCTGTAGACCTCGGTCTTCGCCCCACAGTGAGGACATACCTTCACTTCGCCCGCCAGATAACCATGCTCCTTACAGATGGAATAAGTCGGAGACAGGGTGTAATAGGGCAGCTTGTAATTGGAAGCTATGGTGCGTACCAGAGAAGCCGCTGCCTTCCAGTCGGGAAGCTTTTCTCCCAGGAATGCATGGAACACCGTGCCGGAAGTATACAGGGTCTGCAATTCATCCTGAATATCCAGTGCATCGAAAATATCCACGGTATAGTCCACCGGCAGATGGGAGGAATTCGTATAATAAGGGGTATCTCCGGGCTTTCCGGCCGTCTTGATGCCGGGCCAGCGCTTTCTGTCGTGCTTTGCCAGACGGTACGTGGTACTCTCCGCAGGGGTCGCCTCCAGATTGTAGAGGTCTCCGTACTGCTCCTGATAATCCGACAGACGCTCTCTCATATGGTTCAGTACTTCCTTGGTGAACTCCTGAGTCCTGGGATCGCTCATATCCGCTCTCAGCCAGTTGGCATTTAAGCCCACTTCATTCATACCGATCAGACCAATGGTGGAAAAATGATTCTCAAAGGTTCCCAGATACCGCTTGGTATAGGGATACAGTCCCTCGTTCAGCAGCTTCGTAATGACACCGCGCTTGATCTTCAGGGATCTGGCTGCAATGTCCATCATGTGGTTCAGTCTTGCGTAAAACTCGTCCTTGTTGGCAGACAGATATGCGATTCTGGGCATATTGATGGTGACAACGCCCACGCTTCCGGTGCTCTCGCCGGAACCGAAAAATCCTCCGGTCTTCTTGCGCAGTTCCCGCAGATCCAGACGCAGTCGGCAGCACATACTGCGGACATCACTGGGCTGCATGTCAGAATTGATATAATTGGAAAAATACGGTGTACCGTATTTTGCGGTCATCTCGAATAACAGTCTGTTGTTCTCGGTGTCGGACCAGTCAAAATCCTTTGTGATGGAATAAGTCGGGATCGGATACTGGAAACCACGGCCATTGGAATCGCCCTCGATCATGGTCTCGATAAACGCCTTGTTGACCATGTCCATTTCCTTTTTACAATCCTTATATTTGAAATCCATCTCCACACCGCCTACCAGCGCCGGCAGCTCTGCCAGATCATCGGGCACCGTCCAGTCTAGCGTGATATTGGAAAAAGGAGCCTGTGTGCCCCAGCGGCTGGGGGTGTTGACACCGTAAATAAATGCTTCGATGCATTTTTTCACTTCGGGATAGCTTAAATTATCTACCTTTACAAATGGGGCAAGATAGGTATCAAAGGAAGAAAATGCCTGTGCTCCCGCCCATTCGTTCTGCATGATCCCCAGGAAATTTACCATCTGGTTGCATAGCACGGATAAGTGTCTCGCCGGAGCAGAAGTAATCTTGCCAGTGATGCCGCCCAGTCCTTCCTTGATCAGCTGCTTTAAGGACCATCCGGCACAGTAGCCGGTCAGCATGGACAGATCATGGATATGGATATCCGCATTCCGATGTGCCTCTGCAATCTCTTCATCATAGATTTCAGACAGCCAGTAGTTCGCCGTCACCGCACCCGAGTTGCTTAAGATCAGACCACCTACGGAATAGGTCACCGTGGAGTTCTCTTTCACACGCCAGTCTTCCACCTTGACATAACTGTTGACCACATCCTTGTAGTCCAGAATGGTAGACTTCATGGCACGCATTTTCTCCCGCTGCTTGCGGTACAGAATATACGCTTTCGCCACCTCTTCATAGCCGGCCTGTCCCAGTACACGCTCCACACTGTCCTGAATGTCTTCCACGTGGATCTCGTCATTCTCCACCTTTTTCTGGAAATCCGCAGTTACCCGTAACGCAAGAAGATCAATAATGTCATTATTGTAGCTCATCTGCGTCGCAGTAAAAGCCTTCATAATGGCATCATTGATCTTCGTCAGTGTAAAGTCCGCTTTGGAACCATCTCGTTTGATTACCTGAAACATCTTATGTACCCCCTTACCTTCGTGTCCCCATGGGCTTTCGCCCGTAAAACCTATCACGGTCTATTCTACAATACTTTGTAGGGGAAGTCAATTAAAGGATACAAGATATTGTGTATACATCAGTTCACCCGTCGATTGCAAGAGTGCTGCTTTACGCTCGCGTAAAAAGCAGTGCTCTTGCAAATCGACGAGGGGAGCGCCATCTCATGAGCAAAAGGCAGCTGCGTAGCAGCGGAAAGCCTCGAAGAGGCGATTTTGCGAATGGCGCGGGGTGAACGGCCACGGGTGCGAATGGCGCGGGGTGAACGACCACGGGTACGAATGGCGCGGGGTGAACGACCGCTTTACGCTCTCTTCCACACCCTGTGGTACAACACATACGCCACCACCGCAGTCACGCTCTCCGTGCAGACAAATGCCCACCACACACCGGTGACGCCGATCAGGCTGCTCAGCCCAAATGCCGCAGGGATGATCACCGCCACATACCGCATCACGGAGATCACCAGGGAAGCCATGCCCTGTCCCAGCGCTTCCAATGCGCCGGAGCTGGTCACCGACACAGCGGACAGAATAAAGCCCAGACTGATGATGTGCAGTGCTGTAATACCGATGGTAACAGTCTCCGGATTCTCGGTGAACAGTCCGATCAGTCCTCCGGGGATCAGCCAGCACAATGCCGTGCCGATAGCCATGATCCCGGCAGTCAGTTCCAGCGTCAACCGGTAGATCTGCTCCACACGATTCCGCTCTCCGGCACCGTAATTGTAACCAATCAGCGGCCGGATGCCCTGAATGATGCCATTGGAGGGCAGATAGATAAAGGTCTGCAGCTTGTAATAAACGCCCAGTACCAGCACATACGCACCCGAATAAGCCGCCAGAATACCGTTCAGTGCGGAAATCAGCAGAGACGGCAGTGCCATATTCAACGTAGCCGGAATGCCGATGCCGTAGGTCTTGCCACAGATCTCTCCTTCCGGTCGCAGATAAGTTCTGCGCAATTTTACCGGCAACGGATCCAACACGTAATAGATGATATATACTAATAACGTGATCACCTGACCGATTCCGGTAGCCAAAGCCGCTCCGGCGATCTCCATCCGGGGAAACGGTCCGATACCGAAGATCAACAACGGATCCAACACAATATTCGTCACAAATCCGGCAATCATACTGACCATGGTGGCACGCATCCGGCCCACCGCCTGAAAGATTTTCTCTAACGTGATACCTCCGGTGACAATGGTGGAAAACAGGAATACCACATTGGAATATTCCATGCCCAGTGCCCGCACGGTATCGCTCTTCGTAAACATCCCTAAGAACCAGTTCATGCCGCAGAGGAATAAGATCATAAGCAGTACGCCGTGCAATACTCCCAACACCATGCCCTGGGTTGCCGTCTTATCCGCTTTTTCCTGATTCTGTGCTCCCAGATAGAAGGAGATCATGGCATTCACACCCACACCGAAGCCCACTGCCACCGCCGTCAACAAGTTCTGTGCCGGATAGACTAAAGACAATGCCGTCATGGCATCTTCACTGAGCTTCGCCACGAAATAACTGTCTACAATGTTATAGAGGGAATTAAATGCCATGGACAGCATCATGGGAAGTGCCATGGACATCACAAGGGGAAATATTTTCTTTTCTTTCATATAAGTCTGGTTCATTTTCTGCTCCTTATACAACAAACGCCACACAACATTCCTGCTGTGTGGCGAAAATAAGATCGATATCTTGAAAAATCCACTCCCTTACGGGTTTTATGACCGGTTATTCATTTTGTTCCAGAGCGTATTATAGGGAAGAAATGCCTTTCTGTCAAGCCTGTACGCCCAGTATTTTTGCAAATAACTGTGCCCCTTCCTCCGCCTGATAGATATTGATACCGTCAATGTCTGTGCTGTGGTTGGCAAAGGCAGGGTACAAAAATCCCGCCTCCGGTTTTCCGGCCTCGTAGTCTCCGGTCACCGGACTGATCGTGCCGATGAGAAACTGATAGACTTCCTCGGACTCCCACTGGTTCTCTTTGTCTTTTCCCTTGGTGGGTACATCGTAGCTGCCGAAGAAAAGATAAACGGCATAAGGATATCCCGGCTGGTATCTCTCCCCAATATATTCATAGAGGGAGTACAATAATGCATCATTTTTCAGTTCGCACTGCCGTAATGCCTCCAATAACTGCATAATGCTGCCCGGTTTCCGGGCTCCCTGATCCAGCCGGTAGTTTTTCAGATTCACATTGGTATTGGAATAGGGCACCGTCTTGGCAATATTCAGATTTTTCTCTTTTTCGCTTCCGGACAACTTCAGAAAATGAGTATTAAAAGTACCGTCAATAACCCCTTCTTCGTCCATATAGGCTCCTGCAATTCTGGAAAAACAGTTGCGGGACACGGTCATTCTTCTGGTCAGTTCCAGCATATCTTCTCTGTCTATGTGCATTCTTAACCTCTCACCTTTCAGCAGTCTGCAAGCTCTGTATCCGGAACTTACAGCAGTTTGCTCTTCGTATTTACACTTTCACTGTCCTGATATTCCAACAGAGACAGCTTTCCTTCCCGGCATTCCAGAATCGCAGTAGCACAGTTGCCCATATGGAAATGCCAGAAGTCGCTGACCGGAATATCCAACACCGCATTCAGGATACTGCGATTCAATGCTCCATGAGCTACCACCAGCACTGTTTCATAAGTTCCCTCCAACGGCAGCAACACCTGCTTCACGAACTCGCCGCTTCTGGCATACAACTGGGCAAAACTTTCCGCTCCCTCGGGCGGGAGATAGCTCCCCGGATCCGTAAACGGACTGTTGGCCCCCTCCCGGATTTTACGGACATCGGTCCCTTCCCATGGTCCGAAATTGAGTTCCCGGAGTCTTTCGTCTGTGGTCAGCGTAATTTTCCTCTCGCCCACAATGGTCTCTGCCGTATGTCTTGCACGGATCAGCGGGGAACAAAACGCGATTTCAAAAGGAACTTCCTTTAATCTCTCTGCCGCTTCCGCCGCCTGCGCAAAACCTTGAGCATCCAGGTCAATATCCGTCTGTCCCTGCAGCCGCCCCGCCTGGTTCCAGTCTGTCTCCCCGTGTCTTACCAAATAGATTTTCATATATCGGTATCCTCATTCTTCTGTCGTAACTTACTTTTCTTCTGCCTACATTTTTCACTTACCCTGTTATCCACAGTGGTCTGTTTCAAAATACTACGGTTTCCACCGTTCTGTCAACCTGCTCCCCGGACGTATACGCAAAAACAGTGGGTTCCGCTCCCGGTTCCCGCTGTCTTTTTCATAATTGCCTATATCGATTTTCTTATTTTTCGATCTCCGCCGTCATAATGGACTTTGCCTTTGATGTCAGTTCCGCACAGTACTCTCCCAGCCGCAGATACACCGGAATCTCTTCCTCCGTCCGGTTTAAAAGCACCACCGTGATCCGCCCGTCCTTTTCAAACGCCGTCACCTCGATCTTATCTGTGTATCTGGTAACACCGATCCGCTGTGCTCCCGCCTTTAGGAAATGTGTAAAATGCCACATGGTACCCGCGGCTGCGGTATTCCTCAATGTAACGGCAGATATACTCTGCCCAGCGCTTCCGGTATTCCGGCTTTAATTTGCCGCCGTTGTTCCGCTCTCCATCGGTCTTCATGTAGACCGGCGGACTCCAGGGGGACAGGAGGATATCCAGCTTCCCGCCGTAAGCTTTCTCCGCCGCATCCAGCAGTGGCAGAATGTATTTTTCCACTCTTTCAAAAGAAAAGTGTTCAAAATTCTCATCCGCCTCTTCCCCGTCTGCTTCGCAATGCGTCAGGGAAAAATCGCAGCTGTCTATAGGAATCCGGACACGATAGGTCTCTGTTTTGGCATCTGTCGTTGCAGCGCCTGTTCCTGTTGCTTCATTTGTTCCGCTCTGTCCACATCCGGTCAGCCTGGATACTGCCATGGTTACCGCAAGTACGGTAGATAATAATTTACGCTTCATACACTCGTCCTCCCAATAGGTAAATATTGTTTTTTGTATTTATCATTATCACTGACGGCCGTCTGTTTTATTTGATAATTGAATTCTACCATTAGTTTCCATCAGGCAACAGATAGCAAATTTTCAAAAAGGGGGATTTTTTTCGAATGGAAAAAGGTGGATAATATTACACTGTAAATGGAAAGTTACGCGAGCAATGAGCCGCGCATAGGCATAGTGAAGACAGCG